>Ga0209163_1000331_pt1 | contig 101688 bp, 100 predicted proteins | sample MTBAKSrepl2MetaG_FD_187457 | JGI IMG/M metagenome (GOLD analysis project Ga0209163, IMG submission 187457) | Enrichment culture microbial communities om Arthur Kill intertidal strait, New Jersey, USA, that are MTBE-degrading - MTBE-AKS2 (Arthur... | ecosystem: Environmental > Aquatic > Marine...
ACGACACTAAAGGTCTGTGGTAGACTACCACGTTGATAGGCTGGAGGTGTAAGTGCAGTAATGCATTGAGCTGACCAGTACTAATAGACCGTGCGGCTTGACCCTTATTCATTCCTCCTGTTGTCAAGGGATATGCAGTTGTGATATATTTTTACAGAACGTGAGTTTCCGGTGGCAATACCGAAGGGGTAACACCCGTTCCCATCCCGAACACGGAAGTTAAGCCCTTCTGGGCCGATGATACTATGACCGTGAGGTCATGGGAAAGTAGGTCGCTGCCGGATTTAAATTGAAAGGGCCTGGTGAAAACCAGGCCCTTTTTTTATTCAAAAAATTGTTCTAATCTAAAATATAAAGTTTTTTAATAAAAGGAGATGTTTTTCTGAAAACATATATGATTCTAATCCTGTGTCTCTATATCCTGAAAGAAGGGTTCGAGTATGTGCTCCGGTATCTGAACCTCGGTTACATGAGAAAACACGGGTTGACAGTCCCGCCTGAATTCAGAGGTGAAATAGATGAAAATCTGTTGAGAAAAACACAGGACTACGTCGCTGAAAAGACACGTTTCGGTTTTATTTCATCTCTGTCCGGTAATATCATTGTGCTTATGTTTATATTCGGCGGGTTATTGAATCTTTATAATTCCTGGATTGCTTCTTTTGAATGGCCTTTTATAGTTTCAGGAGTAGTGTTTTTCCTGATCCTGAGCTATGCCGGGACTATCCTTTCGACCCCGTTCGATCTGTACAGCACGTTCAAAATCGAAAACAAATACGGGTTTAATACGGTGACACCAAAATTGTGGCTTTCGGATTTTATAAAATCGATGATTATTTCGACAGTTATCATAGTCATTATCGCTTCAGTGGGGCTCTGGCTGGTACAGGCAAGCCCTCAATACTGGTGGATATGGGTGTGGGGGTTTTTCCTGATCTTTAGCCTTTTCATGATGTACATTGCACCGTATGTTATCGAACCGCTCTTCAACAAGTTCACCCCCATAAAAGAGGAAATTCTTGAAGACAGGATAAAGTCGATGATGCAAAGAATAAAAATTAAAGTAAGCAGGGTTTTCAAAATAGACGCATCAAAAAGGAGCCGCCATACCAACGCATATTTTTCCGGCATTGGAAGGGTCAAGAGGATTATCCTCTATGACACGCTCCTCGACATGATGGATCATGACGAAATCCTCGCAGTGCTTGCACACGAGGCAGGCCACTGGAAAAAGAGGCATGTTATTAAACAGATTATCCTCACGGAACTCCTTTCCTTCATCGGGCTTTATATGGCTTTTCGGGTCATGCAGACAGATTTCCTTACGGACCTGTTCAGGATAGGGCAGGAAACTTTTTTTGCAAAGGTTGTCCTTATAGCTTTTATCGGGAGCATCGTATTATTCCCTATAGCACCCCTCGGTAATTTCATTTCAAGACGGTTTGAAAGAGAGGCAGATAAATTCGCATGCCGGCTGACAGAAAATTCGGAACACATGTCACGTGCGTTGGTAAAGCTTTCCAGGGATAATCTTTCAAATCTCTATCCCCATCCTCTCTATGCGGCATTTCATTATTCCCACCCCCCTGTTGTGCAAAGGATAAGGGAGATGAAAAAACAGCTATAGGTTGCAGGTTTTAACTTGCCAGTGCCTGATGACAAACGACCAGTTACCCTTAACATTGAACTTTGAGAATAGAACTAGAACAATTTTTCGTTCAATCTCAACTCTGATGGCACGATAAACGCCGGTAACCCAATAAATGCAATAAAATCGAAAAATCAATAGACCCGATAAACGTTCTCGTCGTGGTTATATAATAATTGCAAATTAATTTTATAAATATATAAAATAACTTTAAGGAATTCATCACATATGGAGATAAATGCTTACCTCGATAGACGTTTCACGAAAGACCCTTCCATTGTCTTTCGAAAGGTTGCAGAAGAATTCATCCTTGTCCCTATAAAGCAGAAAGCAAGCGAAGTTGAAAGCATCTATACCATGAACGAAGTTGCAAGCAGGATATGGGAGCTCATAGACGGCGAAAGGAGCCTCAGGGACATAAAGGAAATAATCATCAGGGAATTCGAAGTAAGTCCCGAGGAAGCAGAAGAAGACCTTGTTGATTTTACAAAACAACTTGCTAAAATAGGTGCTGTGAGGACAGCTTAAATGGAATGCCCGCATATCCCTATCACCAGTTACAGCGACTTCAGCAGGCGTTTGCATGAGGGAATAACCGACCAGCGGATTCCGATTACCGGGAGTATTGAAGTCACCGCACGCTGCAATCTTCGATGCGTACATTGCTATATAAATTTGTCTACCGCTGACCGGCATGCGCAGGAACGGGAATTAACGTGCAGGGAGTTTTGTAGCATTATTGACCAGATAGTCGACGAGGGATGTTTATGGTTATTGCTGACAGGGGGGGAACCTTTTATACGACAGGACTTTCTCGATATCTACACATATGCCAAGAAGAAAGGGATGCTTGTCACTGTCTTTACAAACGGTACAACTATTACCCAACGAATTGCAGATTGCCTGGCAGAATGGAGACCGTTTTCTCTTGAGATAACCATTTATGGAAGAACAAAAAAGACATATGAATCAATTACAGGGGTTTCCGGTTCATATGAAAGATGCATGAAAGGTATAGAATATTTGTTACAGCGTCAAATACCTCTTAAATTAAAAACTATGGTGATGACACTCAATAAGCATGAGATAGAGGATATGAAACGGTACGCTGAAAAATTAGGGGTGGAGTTTCGTTTCGATGCTGTCTTGAACGGGGGAGTGGACGCAGATCATAACCCTGCGGATTTCCGCATTTCACCTGAAGAAGTAGTAGCGCTTGATTTAGCTGACGAAAAAAGGATGACAGAATGGAGAGAATTTTGTCCTGCATTCCTAGGACCGCCACCGAATCCTGAATATCTCTACCAATGTGGCGCCGGGAGAGGCACTTTCCATATTGATCCTTATGGAAAGCTGAGCGCCTGCATGATGGCAAGGAAACCTACATATGATCTTGGAAAGGGTAGTTTCAGAATAGGCTGGGAAGAATTTATGCCGTATGTTCTTTCACAAAAATGGTCAGGGAACACGCCATGCAAGTCATGTGAATTAATATCTCTCTGCGGCCAGTGTCCGGGCTTTGCACAGTTGGAGTATGAAGACCAGGAAAGGCAAGTCGAATACCTTTGCAAGATCGCTCATATGAGGGCGGATGCTTTTGGGATATATGACATGGTAAAGACAGGAGATAAAAATGAGAAAAGTAAAAAGTGAAAAACCTCAAAGTCGAAAATCTTATGTTAAACCAAAAATAGAGCAGGTTAATCTGGTCGCAGAAGAGGCTGTATTGCAGTCATGCAAATCGCCGGGTGCGGGTGGAGGCCCGGGGACAAGAAATTGTAAACAATGGGCTAATACCCCATGTGTTACCCAGACTAGTTGATTAAGTCTTGGAATCATACATTAAAATATCTTGCATGAAGTTTAAAGTTGCTGATGTTGTTTTTTTAGTTTCACAGCGTAGGGTTTTTAAACCAGCAGGAATATATAAAGATTTTCTCTCTTCAGAAAAACATGAGATTTCGATTCGAGTCTATCATGGAAATATGCCTGAATTTCAGTTGCATGATAAAAATAAAATTTTTGATTCCGAATTAATATGGAGCCTCTATCAGGATAATAAACAAAACATTTTCGTACTCAAAATGCCGGATTTACGCAAATTGCCGTACCGTATTGCTGTTTTCGATACCCATTACAAACAGGGGGATATATATACTGATATGTCTCAATTTGAGCACCTATCTGATACTATGCTGCACGACCCCCTTGAATTTCCCCTGTCAGAAATTCTGATGGTATGCGTGCTTTCAAAAAGACGCGGCTTAATGATTCACGCTTGTGGTATTGACGACAGCGGATATGGTTATCTATTTGCTGGCAATTCTACTCATGGAAAAACAACCATGGCTAAGCTCTGGAAAGAGCAGGCAGTCATCCTTAACGATGACCGTATTGTCATTCGCTATAAGGACGGGCATTTCTGGATGTATGGTACTCCCTGGCATGGCGACTATACAGGTGTATCCCCACACGGAGTTCCTGTTGAAAAAATATTTTTCCTGCAACACTCGAAGTCTAATTATGTTGAAAAGATTAACGGTGCAGGAGCTGCATCCATGGTGATCGCTCGAAGTTTCCCTCCTTTATGGGATTCAGAAGGAATGAAATTTACACTTGATTTCTGCTCTCAGCTTGTGAGCGCGGTACCATGCTATAGACTAAATTTTATGCCTGATGAAAATATCATTGATTTCATACGATGCACCAGATAGTTCTTAATCACGATGAGCTTTCGGACATATCTGCCGAGGTCCTCGGAAGAGGAGGGTTGTTCTCTTTTAAGGCCCATGGTTCAAGCATGTACCCTTTCATCAGGGACGGAGATATCCTCACTGTCCAGCCTCCAGAAACCGGTACGCTCAACGTAGGGGATGTTGCATTCTATCGTTCCACCGGAGGCAGACTGGTTGCACATCGCGTTGTCAGAAAGAAGTCCGGAGACGGCAGGTGCCTATTAACCATTCGTGGTGATTCAGGTTTGAACACGGGTGAAAACGTTATTGCGGAACATGTATTGGGCAGGGTCGTGATTGTTCAGCGCGGCAAGAAAGTCATAAAAATAGACCGCTGGTTTTGGAAGTTTGCGACTTATCTCTGGATTAAATCCTACCCGCTGAGTGTACTGTTTTTTAGGCCTGTTCTCAGGATTAAAAGAGCTGCATCTTTTTTTGTCAGTGGTTAGTTTTTCAATAAAGTTGAGATAATGGCTCTTCCCCTTTTAGTGCCTGTAAATCCTGCGTGGAAATATGCTGTTAATTTATCACTATGTTACAATTACAAAAATAAAGATTTCGGAAAATACCTATTGGTTCATAGCATGGAGGAATGTCAATGAAGGTCACAACAAATATCAAAAAGATTCTGATATTATCCCTCGTTCTTTTTTCTTTCGCTTTTGTTGTTCACATTTCGGACGCGGCTTGCCGGAATCAGAAAAGCTTTCTGTGGAGGGTTACATCAGACGAGAATACCGTCTATGTGCTCGGATCCCTCCACGCGATGAGACAGGAGGACTACCCGCTTCATAAAAGCATTGAGGATGCCTTTGGTCAATCGGATGTTTTGGCTGTGGAAGCCAATATTAATGACATCTCGCAGCTTGACCTGGAAATATTACTTGAGAAGGCCTTTTATCCGGAGGATGAGTCCCTTGAAGGCCATGTATCTGAGGATACCTATAAGGCGATCAAAGAGGAAACCGGGAGGCTGGGTCTCCCCCTCATGCTTGTCAACAGGCAGAAACCATGGTTCCTGGCGTTATCAATAACTTCGATGGAATTACTCAAATTGGGGTTCAGCCCGGTCAACGGAATTGACATGCATTTTATGACCCTGGCTGAAGGGAAGAAAAAGATTATAGAGCTGGAGAGCGTTGAATATCAAATCAATCTTCTGTCGGGTTTCTCAGACGACGAACAGGAGGCTTTCTTGCGTTATTCATTGAAAGAGTTAAATACAATCGAGCAGGAGATGGGGTCCGTGGTAGAGGCCTGGAAGAACGGTGATACAGAATCCATGGAATCACTCATGGCTAAGAATGTGCCGGGTGATATTGACACGTCAACGGTTCTTGAAGAACTCATATATAAGAGAAACAGGAACATGTTGGGGAAAATTGAAGGGTACCTTGAAGACGATAAAACCTATTTCGTTATCGTCGGCGCCGGACACCTCGTTGGAAATAAAGGGATTATCAATCTCCTGAAGGAAAAAGGGTATACTGTTGAACAGATATGAACAGGGGGGCATATTTCTTCAATAATCATTGACGGCTACAATTTGATCGGCATTTCTCATAAAGACCTTAAAAAGCAGAGGGATGAGCTTGTCGATTCTCTCATTGCATACCGGAAGAAGAAAGGTCACGAGATTACCGTTGTGTTTGACGGATGGAAAACAGGCGAGTTTCAGGAGAGCCGGTCAAAGACCGGAGGGGTAACGGTTATATATTCAAGGCTAGGCGAAAAGGCGGATTCTGTTATCAAGGGAATCATCGGTTCTGAGAGAAGAGGTTGGATTGTCATAACTTCGGACAGGGACATTTCTGATCATGCGTGGAAATACGGGGCAGTCCCCGTATCATCTGAAAATTTCACCAGGATTTTTACAAAGCACAAGCAGGATTATCCTGCTAATGAAGAATATGAAGATATGGAATATCAGGAACATCGCAGAAAAGGGAGTCCGAGAAAACTTTCAAAAAAAGAAAAAGCAATCAGGAGGGCACTAAGCAAGCTCTGAAAAGGGATCTAATTAACCTTTGGACAAAGAGCAAAGGTCGTTGACTTAACAGATGTTACGGATTATTATGAACAACCTTCGAACTAAATACGATATATTGCATGTAAGGCGGTAAAATGAACGGCATTGCATGGATAAGGCTCCGAACGTATAATGGAATACCATTTCAGTATAGGATACATGACGGAGACCGCCAGATTGAATATGGGAGCCTTCCCTTCAGTGTAACCATAACCCGGGAGGTTTACGAGGAGCTTCTCAAGTCTTTTAGTGGCAAGACCGTATTGCTTGGTGCCGCATATGATAATCCGCCACATGGTAGCCTTGGGGCATGGCTCACCGAAAAACTTCCGGGACGCAATTTGGCAATATATATCGGGGCAGTACTTGTTCACGAAGGACGGGCAACTTGGGGAAAAAGTGAAGATGGTGCATGCCTTAATTTTAAAAGCTGAACCGTCACTGAACAAGGGGAAGAAGATGTTGGTTCATCCGGGCAAGTCAGCGGCTTCTTGACTTCAAGGCCTCCTTCGACAGGGACTTTGACAGAAATGACTCCCTATCCGGCATAATGTTATCAAGTGTACGCTGCTTTGAATGGACGCTTCGGCTGGTTTCCAACGAGGAAGCCCTTGACGACGATAAGGCCGCCAGAGTTTCGACGGAAAACCGGACCTGGAAATCCGGGAGTGCCGGAGGAAGCTGCACTTCCTGCATTAGTGGGGTGACGTCGATTGTGACGAAGTTTCCCAGATCGGTGTCGAAGAAGTCCAATGTCCTGAACGAAGTCGGCGTCAGGATGGGTGTATCGAAATCTGCCGCAGACAACCCCCGGAACGGATATTGTATGAGATCCAGGAATGTCGGGACTACCGGTGAAAATTCCACCCTGGTAATGAAGACTTCAAGGAATGCGGAAACTATTACCGCATCGCTCGGGACGACCGGCTGGCCGGTGATACCGTCTAATGGGAACGTAAGAAAGGCCCTGTATTCAGGACGATGCACATCTAAACTGTCTTCGCCGAACAAGATCTCAGGGGGACCTGTAGTAACCGTAAAACTGTTGAGGACCGGATCGAATGCAATATCACCGTCGGATGCAGGGTCGCTCAGGATATCCACAGTAACGAGAAAGGGTGAGGCCGGTGTCTGGTATGTCACTATCAGAAGCGGTGCCGTAGCATCGCTGCTGTCGTCGATGCCTACAAAACCAGGGTTGGTGATGATGACCACACTGTCCCCGTCTCCGCCGCACCCGGCCAGGATTGCTGCCAGGACCAGCACCATAACTGCGAGGAATATGGTCTTCATCTTCAGACCCGTTGCTGTTATTTTTAAGTACGAAATGACGGGAAAACGCTTTTTTAATTCAGACAAGACTAACATTAGAATATGTCCTTTCTTCTTGAAGGTTTTGTTTTTATCGGGACCGTATTTATAATCTTCTATCACAAAAAAAGGCATCTGTCAATTATTCTGGGCATAGAGTTATGCAGTTAATTGAGCAAGAGATGCCTGCCTTAACTGCTATAATTATACATCTTATATCCTGAAATGACCGGTACTACTTAAAAATTCATGAATAAAGATATTTTTTTTGAGATACATCAGGATCTTCCGAGAGAAGGTCCCGGGCGGGACCACTATACCAGAAAAGCATTTTATATGCTTCCTGAGATGGATAAGCCTCGCATTCTTGATATCGGTTGTGGTCCGGGAGGACAGACTATGGAACTTGCACGGTTAACTAAGGGAGAAGTTATCGGGATAGATATCCATCAGCCATATTTGGATAAACTTACAAATAAGATAAAAGAAGCAGGTTTTTCAGAACGTGTTCACGCAATAAACTGCTCAATGTTTGACATTCAGTTCCCGGATAGGAGCTTTGATATCATTTGGGCGGAAGGGTCTATCTACATAATGGGCTTCGAACGGGGATTGAACGAATGGCGGCATTTGATAAAACCAAATGGATTTTTAGTTGTGCATGAGATGTCATGGTTACGTTCAGACCCCCCTCAGGAAATTTATCAATATTGGAAGGAGTTTTATCCCGGTATAAAAACTGTTGCCGAGAACGTGGAACTAATATTTAAGTGCGGGTATAAACTTCTAGGACAGTTCACATTACCTGATGATGCATGGCAGATAGAATATTACGGTCCCTTGGAGGAACGGATCAAAAATATGAAGGTTAAATATATTGATAATCCTGAAGCCCTAGCAGTATTGGACAATGAGCAAAGAGAAATAGAGATGTACAAAAAATATTATCAATGGTATGGCTCGGTCTTTTTTGTTATGCAAGAGAGTTAAGAGGAACATATGCCAAAGAGAGTGTGCCCATTCTGGGTAGGATATCTTCTGGTCAGTCCTTTAAGGTCCCTGGTACAGAATCCGGATAGAATACTATCCATGCATGTTACCCAGGGCATGAAAGTGTTAGATGTAGGCTGTGGAATGGGATTTTTCAGTTTACCGATCGCCCGGATGACAGGTTTTGACGGGAGGGTCATATGTATAGATATGCAGGAGAAAATGATCAAGGCACTGCATAAACGGGCAAAGAATGCGGGCCTGGTTGACATCATCGAAACGCGCGTGTGTAATCAAAATTCCCTGGGTATAGATGACTTAACCGGGGAGATTGATTTTGCCCTTGCCTTTGCTGTAGTCCATGAAGTTCCGGATGTAAACAAATTTTTCGCTGAAATACATGAAGTGCTTAAACCGACAGGGACGTTATTGGTAGCTGAACCCAAAGGACATATATCAAAAAAAGACTTTGAGACAACTATTGCGTCTGCACAGCACAATGGCTTCAAGTCTATCAGTAATCCTCAAATATGGCGCAGTCATGCGATTCTGCTACAAAAAGCCAAGCCGTGCCGGGAATGATTTTCGAATTATGCTGCAGGGTATCTTTTATCTCTCTCTTTTTTGACAGGCGAATACTATCTTCAGATTTTGTATTTCTTGAAAAGTTCTTGTCTAGTAGGGCAATGACACACGTAAGAATCTCCAAATGTATTCCTGTACGTGCAACTATTATGTTTCACTGTCTTTAAAAAACAGCCGTTACCTCCAAAACATATGTCTACCGAACACACATCTTTATTGTCATTATTCAAGCATCGGAATGAAAATGGACATCTGGTGGTTTTTTTGAGAATTTCATCTCTAATTTTATAACTCAAAGATTCTCCAGGATTTTGTATTTTAACCTCTAATATAGTGTTGTAAAAATCCGGGCAATTTGTAAAATGAATAATTTTCACTGGTACTATGTTTTATCTTTATAGGGGAAATGCTCATTGAAATTCAAAGCTTATACAGGATACTTGTAAGACAACTTCAGCCACACAAAATTGCCTCGCAATACGTCCCTTTATTTTTATGCTTCTGGTAGTTAATCCGGGCTATTCCCTGAGAAGAATTTGCATAGCAATAGATGCATCCATTTATACATGTGTCATATTGCCCTATGTCTTTGCTCGGAATGCAGCCACAATTCTTCCTCTGTCCTGAATCTTTCAGGACTTTTGTTTTCTTCCCTTTCGATTCTATGAAAGGCAATAACCCTGCCTGTGGAGGAACATACCCCAAGAAATTCATCAATTCCTTATCTTGACTGAAATTCCTAATAATAAGTTCATTGTCAATACACTTGTTGTAGTTTATCCCGTATGCTGATAAATCGGTTGCCTCTGCGCAGGTTGCAATGCTGATATTCCACTCCTCATTTATTTCCTGAAGTCCTTTGGCTATATTTGTCATATCCTCAAGGGTGAATTCCTTACAATCCCTGAATCCTGATGAGATCAGATTATGACGGACTTTTTTATACAGGTTAATATCAATGAAACTGATAACAAGTTTTTCTGTATGTGTATGTATCTGCTTCCCTATCCCGTAAATCTTATCGAGCAGGACATCCACTGTTATGGTACTGCTGTGAATCAACGGGTCAAATCTCCATACGACTCTTCCCTTGCCGATGGTATTTGACAGCCTCTTGAAAGTATTTATCCTATGCTGTAACGGTGGGACATTAGGTTCTAATTTTTCCTGCTCGTAATCATTCAGGGTGTAGGTAAAGTAGTAATTGATTCCTTTTTTATCGAGCTCGGGAAGGCACTTCATCATAGGTTCTGCATTTTTTGTCCAGAACACAATTGCCCGTGTCTTCTCAAAGGAGACATATCTAGGCTGTCCATTAAACCGATTGATCCATTTGACATACCCGGTCCCCAACCTGCGCATAAACCATTCGGAATAGAAGGCAGGGATGTCCGTTGCACGACTTGCTGAGATGATAACGGGGGCTATCCCCTCAACCTTGCCGTTGGGGGTGTCTATCGTGACCTTTTGCCAACCTCTGAAGGACATCATTCTCCTGATTTGTTCAGTTTATTTTGACACAGATTTAGGGGGATTTGGCATGCACGCCGGATAAACATAACGATAAGATATCGGGGTCCGATTAGAAAGTGGGAACGCGTCGAAGAAAAACATTATCGTCCGTATGGACGAACCGGACTGTTTCTCGCAAAACTGGAAAAATATTCTTATTGATAATTATGAAATTTCTTAAAATGATTTTTTGTCTTGACAGGAGGCACTATAGGATGTCCCCTAGAAGAAGAACGTCCCCTGGAAGTCGTCCTATTAGCAATTGTGTTCCTCAATTTTCTTTGTGCCTCGATATCCTTTCTAAATCTCTGATATATCTTTGCAACCGCTGCATTGCTAAACCCTCCCATCTTCTGCTCCACCTCTCTGTTTGTGGCACCATTGGGTTTTCTATGGGTCCAGGTACTATTCTAACGTAAATCGGACTTTGTAAAGCCCTACATATGATTCCTCCAGCACCTGTGCCGTCTGCTGCTGCCAGGATATTCCGCCATCGGGGGAATATATGATTACTGAATGATAGTTTCCGGCGGGGCTCCCTACGACCCATATATTTTTCTTCCCCAGCACAGCGATTCCGAGATACCAGTTGCCGGTAGGAAAAGAATAGTCGTCCCAGTGAATGCCTGCGTCAGATGTATGGAATACCCCGCTGTTGTCCTCAGCAGTGTATGCCTCGGATTCGCTCAACAGGAAAATGTCGTTGACATCATAACTCCCTCCGGTTTTGATAAGTGACCAGTGCTCGCCGTAGTCGCCTGAGCGGATTACGAATTTCCCAAAACCCCCTGTTACCCAAATGCTGTCCCCGAAAAGTTTTATCGCAAGGAAATGTCCGCTACTGGCCCCCTCTATCTTCAAATCCTTAACAGGATTGAGGCGTTCCCAAGTTTCCCCACCATCTGTGGTATGGAGCATGATTGGATAGTCGTCTGAGATGTGTTTATCCCCGACTACCCAGAAGTCATTTACATCCTTGGCGGCGATACGAAGAAATATATCTGACTGGTATTCAATAGGGACGCTGATCCGTATCCAGGAATCTCCCTTGTCGTCGGATCTATAAATCGTACCGGAATCGCCAACGATCCAGAGATGTTCTTCCCCCAAGGCGAAGATGCCATTATAGTTCACATCTAAAAGGCTTTCAGAATTGACCCTTTCCCAGTTCTCGCCGCCATCATGTGATGTATATACGTTGTACGTGCAGTCGGGCCTCATATCACCAACGACGAGGAGCGTTTTAGAATCGAGTATGCAGATATCTTCAAACCCTGCATCTGGAAGTTGTGAGGCGTTACCCTGTCTGGTCCATGTCTTACCTCCATTGTCGGTATGCAGAATCGTTCCGAATCTATTCACGGATTCACCAACAGTCCATCCTATCATCCTTACAGGAGTGTCCGAAGTATCTGAGCCGCATGCCCAGAAAAAAAACAAAGCAAGAAAGATCAGCATTGCTCTCACAATATTTTTTTTCATAATAATGCTCCTTTCTTTACCCTTAAAGGTTCTCTCGATTAAACCGCATTACCTTATTGTGCAAAAATGAGGTCAGCCATTGAATGTTTGTCTATCAGGAGAAGCAAATGTTTCTCTATGGATAATCTCATTCATAATAAAACATCGGCTCTTTTCTCTGTTTTTCTCCTAACATCGCACCTCCTCAAAATTGAAGTGCAATAGTCTAGCATTTCATAATTCTAAAATGAATTCTTCTTAGAAGAGTTTTTCAACAGCCTGCTCACATAGTACATTTTCATCTCGGCCTTAGCAACTGTTTCCTCAGTTTTCTCTGTGCCTCGATATCCTTTCTAAATCTCTGGTATATCTTTGCAACCGCTGCATTGCTAAACCCTCCCATCTTCTCCCCTATTTCTCTGTTCGTGGCCCCAGTGTGTCTCTTTATGAGACAGATTGCTGTTTTCTTCTCTCGATAAAGACATATTTAAAGTTAGTGAATCCTGGCAGGAATATGCAAGGCGAAATAAAATCTTGTATACTAAATACCCTATGGGAAAGATATTTTCCAATGAAAACCAACTTCAGGAGTACGTTGAAGCAGCCATAGGGATAAAAGACCGTTTCGGCATTGAGAAAGCATTGGGTTATCTGATTGGTGAGAAGTTCTATAATCTTGTTAAAATCTTTCAATTTTCCCGAAAGCAAATGAGAACTATCGATGAGCAAAGGAAGTCTCCCGATTATACCCCTCTACGGGAAAGAATCGTTGGCAATCGCAAGTATGTTGAGAATCTTGATGAAACCTATGAGTCTCACAAAGAAATAATCGCTGAGACTGAAGAACTGTTAATCCAATTTTCGACCTTAATCAAGGGAGCCTTTGAATCATATGAGATAAAGGAATACTTTGAATCTCATCCCCGATTAGGGATTCATGGACATATCGGTTCCGAAGAGGATTTTGATTTCCTTGTCAGTAAGGGAGCTGTTGAACATTCTTTAGATACCGAGATCGAGGATGCCATGATATTTGGGGATATGAAGAAGTATTTTGGAATTGTTTGAGCACTTCAGCAGGTGTTTACCAATAGTTATTTTTGAATTCTCTTTCTTTTTCTCATGGTAGCAAATAAAATCACGGATAACATTAAAACATCAGTCCTTAAACACACCGATACAAAGGGGACTGAATACTACATTGAACACTTCGAGACTTGCTTACAGGTTTCGGAGATTGATGCCTCTGGAAAATATAAAGTAGCCTGTGAGCCTTGTAGAAAGTATGGCAAGAACTTGGCATGTCCTCCCTATAGCCCGACTCTTAAGGCATATATTAAAGATTCTAGGAAAGCAGAAATAATCTGTTATAGGATTCATATCGAACAGTTTCCTGCAATCATAATGGAAGACCGATACCGGGGTGCTTTCAACAAAGTACGGGAGATGCTTACGGATGAACTTCTACGATACCGTAAGAAGGGACATATTATAGCTGGATCTGGAACCTGTCTTGTCTGTGAACAATGCACTGTTGATTTGGGAAAAAAGAGGTGCAAGCATCCTTCCAAAAGAATTTACAGCCTTGAGTCTATGGGAGTGAATGTTGTCTCTCTGACGGAGAAGGCTTTCGGTTTTAAACTTGAATGGAGTGGGTGCGATAGTGCAGCCGATTTTGTGTCGGCAGTAGGGGCAGTTTTTTATAAGTAGTAATTAGATTTTCCTTCCCCTCCTCTATTCTCCAGAATTTCCTATGACATAGACCATCATCATATTTTCACCTGTTGGAACCATACGAAAGATCAATTCATGCGGCTTTATAAAAAGTCACGACATTTTGCTTTTTCTCGTTTATGCCAAATCTCGTAACCCCTTGATTTTATTGGTCGGGGCGAGAGGATTTGAACCTCTTAAAGAATCTCATAAGATATTGATTTTATAAGGTATTTTTACACGTCCTTTTCGTCCTGGGGACACTCTGGGGACAGTTATTTGTTTTATAAATTGGTATTACTGGAAAAGGAATGGAGTATGTTCTAAGGGGCCAAAGGCGCCATAAAGGGGTCATAAAGGGGCCAATAATAAGGTATTTCAAAAGTATTAGTCTTTTAAGTTTCTTGCAAATCCCATCTAAATGTTCACTTAATAAACTGTACTGCACAAAATATTGACATTTTGTGCAGTACGATGTATCTTATGCATAATACAGAGATGAAAGACATTGTATTAAGTCATAAGACAGAAAAGGACAACCTCCTCAAGGCCCGGTACATCCAAAGAGACGGCCTCCAGAATGCAAGGCAAAGCATGGAGAATAACCTCATCAAGGTCATTATGGGACCAAGAAGAGCCGGCAAGTCCGTATTCGCAATCCAGATGCTTGAGGGGAAGGATTTCGCATATCTGAACTTTGATGATGAGAGACTCCTCGATGTCTCTGACTATGACGACCTCCTCAAGGCCATCACGCAGGTCTATGGAGAAACAAAGACAATTCTCTTCGACGAGATACAGAACCTCCGCAAGTGGGAACTCTTCTTAAACAGACTGCATCGCAAGGGATTTAATCTGGTAATCACCGGATCAAACTCACGATTGCTGAGCAGGGAACTGGCTACTCACCTGACAGGCCGTCATATAGAGTTTCAAATTCTTCCATTCTCGTTCCTGGAATTTCTGAGAGCGAGAGATTTCACAATAGATGAGACCATAGAACTAAAAGAGCGGCAGGGCATGATCCTTAACCATCTCAACGAGTATCTTGATAAAGGTGGATACCCTGAAATCCTGACCAAAAACCTCGATCTAAAGAGTTACATAACTACCCTTTTTGAGAGTATTCTGTTTAAAGATGTGGTCAAGAGATACAATGCGAGATACCCCAAGAAACTCTATGACCTCGGACTCTATCTTATAACAAATCATTCAAATGAATTCTCATATACAAGGCTTAAAAAGGCCCTTGAATTCAGAAGTGTGAATACGGTAGAAAACTATACAGATTATCTGAAAGAGGCATACCTCCTATTCCATACCGTAAGGTATTCCCATAAAATCAAAGAGCAACTGAAAAGTCCTAAAAAGGTCTATGCATATGATACGGGTGTGATCAATGCGGTCAAGTTCAAGGCAGCCCCTGATACGGGACGATTAATCGAGAATATGGCTGCTATAGAACTCCTGAGAAGAGGGAAGGAGTTCTATTACTATAAGAGCAAAGACGGCAAGGAAGTGGATTTTGCTGTCAAGGAAGGTTTGAAGATCAGCCAGTTAATACAGGTATGTTACGACGTTGATCATTATAAGACGAAAAAGAGAGAAACGCATGCACTCGTTAGGGCAGCCCGGGAAACAGGGTGTGATAACCTGTTGGTGCTGACCTGGGACTATGAAGCAGAAGAAACATCCGGGGAATTGGAAATTCATTTCCTACCGTTATGGAAATGGTTGATTAGTTGAATTTTGGGGATGTTCAGTTTATCTATCATCCATAATCATTGCCTTTCTCATCCCCTCAATGTCTGTAAGAGCATAGCGTTCTGTGGTCTTTATATTGGTGTGTCCTAAGACCTTTGATATTAGATAAATGCTTATCCCTTTATTTACTCTTTGTGAGGCCCAGCTATGCTTTGAGCCTTCATATAATCCTATTTGCTTCCCTGCTTTCTTACATGCAGCTTGCCAGCGCTTTATGAGAGTGCGTGAAGGGTAGGGCTTTCCAGTTCTAGAATCTGTGAATACAAAATCATCAAATTGCTTATCCTTGCATAATGCTTTGAGGATCTCTTCCATCTCAGGATTAATAGGTATTACTCTTTGCCTGTGAGTCTTTGTGCGCTCTACAAGAGTATCACCATTTTTACCTGTAAAGACTCTCCTGAATATTATGGATCCATGATCAAAATTTAAATCTTTGACTTTAAGTGCTCTTCCCTCGCTTGGTCTGCATCCATGAAGTGCAAGAAATAAATATATTAGACTGTTTTTTGGGGGAAGGGCAGAAAGAATTTCGCCCTGTTCTTTTTCCATGATCCATTTTGGTACTTTCATATCAATCTTGATGGTGGGAAATATTGGCAACTTTTCGATATATTCAAGCATATAAGCCCAACGCACGAAAGCCTTGAATGCATCCATAATGTTCTTTTTGGTTTTATCGCTTAATTTATCGGGCAATTGTTGAAGAAACTCATGAACATGAGAAGTTCTTATATCCCTTACATCCATATTCTTAAAAAATACGAGGTACTTTTTATTGATCTCCTCGTATTTATAAACAGAGATCAATTTTCGCTTTGCAATAAGCCAAACCTGAATAAGATTTTCGAACAAGAAACGACTCACATCTTTTTTTACATATTTTGTGGGATCAAACTGATGATTCCTTATCTCATAATTAATGTGTTCAAGAGTTTCTAGTGCAATTCCGTATGAATCGAGGATCCTTCCGTGCTTATCGCTATAAATTTTGATTCTTTTACCTCGATGTAAAATATCAACAAAGAACCGCTTCGGTATTGTCTTATGTTTTGAACATATAAGACCTAGTTTTTGAACGTGGAGAAAAGGTTTGTGGCAAAATGGACATGTTTCCTTGGAGCGGACAGTGCCCTTCATCTCATCCTTCCCATGTGTGAGAAGATAAGAAATAATATCTACATTTGTCAACTCTTTTTCAGTTCCTTGATCCATTTTGATAATATTCGGCCAATTTTATAGAAGCTTTTAGAACATGCCGTCGCACGGAAGATAGCGACAAGGATGATGATTTTGAAATGAGCTCGATTTTTCTATAGCTATAGCCAGATAACTTAAGTGAAACAAAAATAATTTCAACAGGTGATAAAACATCTCTGCAATTTTCAAAAAAATCGAGAATTATCTTGTTCTTGTTTCTTCCACTATTATTTCTTAATCGTGTTTCGAGGACATCTATAGTACTTTCCAGTTTCTCTATGTATTGAATAATTTCTTGGGGATTAGCCCATCTCTTATCGTTGAGTGTCATCCCTCTAGTCCCTCGTTTTTAGAGTCCATGAAAAAATCAATTGCGAGTGCTCTGAGCGCTGTATGACTTGTAACAAAGGGATATTTCTTTTTCACCATATCGATGAAAAAGCCCTGTTTTTTTATCGACAATAAATCGAATGCTGACTCAGCAGCTGCGGCCAAGGAGTCATTCTTCTCCTTGAGTTCTCTTTCAGTTGATTTTATTTTCTCCGCCTCTTCCTCCAGTTCTTTTATTTTCAGAGGGGAAAGACATTTTCTAGGTTGTACAAAACCACGACGAAGCATCGAAACTAACACGGATTCATAGTCCTTTACCTTGTACCCATTGTTTATTTGCCAGTTCAAAATGTACGACGCCTGGAAGAATTTATATGGTTCTGATGGGGTCAGTAAACTAATAATCTGTTCAACATTTTGGGAAGGTAAAGGAACATTAACGGTTTCCGAATTATATTCCTTATTCTTATCAACAACAACACCAGTTGTTGTAGTCTTTGATGTACTTTTTGTTGTACTCTTTGTTATATAAGATTTTGAGTTGTCAGGTATATTAATTTTGCTTCCAGAGGAACTTCGTTTCTCCCCCTTTGGCAGTTTCGAATTTCCTATATTATTTTTTTCATAGTTTATTGCCTTGGTGAGCTGAGACAGAAAAGGCTTCCAATTAATAGAAATATGAATCGTTGGATCACCGTTGAATTTATAAATCGAGGTCGTGATAATATTTTTTTCTGCTAATTTCCTTAGACATCGGTCAACCTGTTTCTCCTTTATCCGACATTCATACCACCAATCCTGTCTTCGCTTTGCAAGCCATAACTTCCCATTGCGTTTAACCCTTAGCTTGCAATTGCCAGACTTGTTGGGTAAGTGCCAATAGACTATTTGTGATAACAAGATTCCTGCAGCAAGATCGCCGGCAACGTCAATATAGACACGCTTCACTTCTATGCTGTCGTGTGATGTTCTTTCCCAATCCAAGAATTTTTTGAGTGTCATATAAGACCTTTGCCAATCATGTTCATTAATTTTTAATCAAAAGAATCAAAAAGGGAAGGCAATAAATACTGCGTATTTAATGCCTGATGAAAGTTACTTTTTGCTGCGGAGCAAGATGTATTGAGGATGCTATTCTTCTATGAAATTTAGTATTTGTGGCTTAATAATGATGAATTATCTTCCTTATAATGTTGAATCTTTCTTTTACCATTCCTTACTCCCAGGCCTTACTTTTCCCTTTACCAAAACTAACCTTTTCGGGATAAAATATATCCAAAGGAGATCGTTCCAAAATGAAATTGAAATATAAAGAGTTCAAAAAGCTCTATCCTAAGTTGCACGATTATTTCTGTCTTTTGACTAAGGAAGCTATTGAGAAAGCAAATTTATCTGTTTATGGAGTATTGGCAGAAGCTTGTGATTATACTGCAATGATAAAACTCGTATATCATCAAAAGGAGTCTATGCTCTTTAATTTTGTCATGAAAAAAAGAGCAGCTATTGCTTTAAAAGCCAGAGCAGGCGATAAGAATGCTGCAAATATAACTAAAAAGCTCATTAGAGCTGAGGAAGGAATAAATCCCTTCCGTGGGAGACGTCAAAAGATAGAGCCAGAGTTTAATGCAATCATGCGTGAATATGCATATATAATTATGGAGTTACAAAAATTACAGCCAATAAAATATTCAGATGAAAATCTTTTCGATAAATTAGACCCTGATTTTTTAAAAGCAGTTAAGGATATATATAAATCAGCCTTTATGGAAGAGCAACTAAAATTATTAGAAAAAAAACCTGAAATTAAACTCAAAAGCGAAAAAGAAATTCTAAAAAGAGTAGAAGAGGAAATAATAGCATGTATTAAATTGGTTGATCCATTTCAATTCGCAAGAGAGATCCTAGCAAAAAAATATGGAGTTAAGGATGAAACAATAAGGAAATATCTTCCAGCAACATTTAAAGACAATTTAAAATTAAAATTTCCGAATATTAGCAAATCATTTGCAGTTAAACTGATTAAGGACGTTACAAATGAAGTACTAGACCAGAAAATAGACGATCTTTATAAAAAGAAGGAAAAGTAAATATGATCTTCTACTTTTAATCGTAATCTAATCAGAAAAATAAAGAGGTCATGCATAATATTCAAATATTATAAATTATGAAATATCTACTTCGAAAAGCTGTATTGGGAAAAGTACCAGAGATCGAAATCACGGCAGAAGAGTATACTGAGTTAGAGAAAGCTCATAATATACTCTCGAACGCTTTAGCGATTGAAGAGAAATATGAAATCCTGATTACCAACTATCTGGACTTCGAGAAACAAATACTTGATACAAGCACTGACTATATGGTTCGCGAACATCTCGATTACTCAGATTTTTTTGCAGTTCGTCTAGGCCTGAATATCCGTCTTGTGAATCTGCTTACAGCAGCTCGTCTGTATGTTGACCAGCTGAATCAAAATGTTCGAGAATGTGTCCCCAATATTGATGATGCTAAAGAAATAGTGAAAAACTTTTTCTCGAAAGAATACGATGGAAATAAAAATTATCGTTTCATGGAGGCACTGAGGAACTATGTTCAACATCGAGGGATTCCGGTCCATTGGACTCAGCAAGGCTTTAGATGGACATCTTTAGAGGAAGACAGTTTTCTGGAATATGCAATGGAACTGGCTTCGCAACGTTCTTATCTCGAAGAAGATCGCGAATTTAAGAAAGAGGTACTGGCAGAGTTCGATGAGAAGATCGATTTGAAAGAAGCTACTAGAAGCTATATAGAATCGATTAGCAATGTTCATGAATCGGCTAGGGGTCTGATCGCTGAATCTGTAAATTTTGCAAGAGAACTGATTGAAAATGCGAATCGTCGATATTCATTTGTTTATAGTGAGAGCTTGGTAGGCTTCAGTGCATTTAAATGGTCAGATGATGGGCAGATTTCTGCTATTCCATTGTTGTGTTAGACTGGGACAATATTAGGGTAGAGCTTCAAAAGCGAAACAGAAAGATAACTAATCTGAGAAAACGCTATGTCACAGGTAGAATCAAAACACGTACGATGAAATAAACGAATTTCGAAATTTCTTAATCCAGCAAGCTACCTAGCAGCACATTTTCCACTACAGAATTATTATAAACCGAGATTTTGTGGTGGAAAATTGCAAGACTGGATTAACAGGAGAATAATTTGCTGGAAGAATGATGTTATATTTTGTAACCCATAGGTAGGCTGTAGAAATGACAAATGTCATACAAAATATAACAAGAATGCCTTTGGCAGGTCTTCGAATATTTCTCTAGTTCTCACTATTAAGATCTTACGAAGATGCAAGAAATTGCGTTTGTTTCTTTAGAAAATTATTACTCCTCATGATATCGATAAGGGTGGAGCACCTCCTATGACTCAACACCATAGCTAAATCGAGAGCCTCACGAATATCGAAAGAATTCCACGCACCCAGAAAAATTCACGACCTGAGAAGTACATCCAAAAAGAGTGCGTCAAGTAGCTACCGCATTTCGGAGATGTTCTACTGGAAAGGCGCAGGAATTGACATTAACTAAACATTTACAATATGTACCAATTAAGGTACATTAGATTATGGAATAAAGAGAGCCTGTTTTACGAGTGATTTGGCATGAAGCATTGAAAATGCCCGCATAATTGACTAAAGAGAAGAACATAATATTGGGGTGCCCGATATTTTGTTCAAGAAGACAAGAAGAAATGTCTGACTTAATCCATAGGCGTTGTTGGCGTGTAGCCAATCCATCAGCCAAGAAATATAAGAAAGATGGCGGATGGACTGAGAGGACCGGAAAGCCCGATTGTTCTTGGGGCTGCAAGTGGTTTGCATCTTTAAAAGAGGCTGAATATGACTGGGGTGTGTGTTTATGCCCGAATGGGCCAAGATCAGGGATGCTCACCTTTGAACATATGGGATGTGAGAAGTTTAGGGTACAGCCGGGAAGAGCAAAGAAATTGAGAGAGTTCGTGTAGAAGCATTTCTTTGAATTTTTGTCCAGAAGTTCGCCGCGATGCTCGAAAGAGACAACGGCAGTCTTTTTTAGGTACTTTGCGCCATCGGTGCTCTTCATTTTTTGCAACCTGTCCAAAACGCCTGCCGAGTCTTCAATATAACGGAGATGTTCTTTCGGAAAGTCATCACGAATTGCTTCCTGACAAACGAAAAGCTAATTTTTACCAGACGAAGCTTATCCATCTCTGCCTGGTGGTGGTGTGTTAACACAACATACGGCGGTGGATGGGTGTGGGAAGATTATTTATATTGATTTCATAGAAACCCGACCGAGATCGATGCTACTTGATGTAAGTTTGTCTAAGTCTCTACGGGGCCGGCCAGCATTGCTGAAGCTTGCATTTCCTGCAAGGCGCTGGACATGTTTGGAGAAAGCGAAGTGCATGTGCTGCTCTTGGCATGAGCTTGATGCGAGGCGCTGTGGAGTGACGTGCTTGAGCGGACCCTTGCCCGTGTCGGAATGTTCCGTTCGGAGTCATAGAGATCTTTTGGCAGTGGGCATGATCACATCGAACAGCGTGAGTTATTTCGTTAGATTTTTTACCGTGTTTGTATCAGAAATCTTCGTTGTCAATAATTTCAGAAACTTTCAGATGGAGGGGAACTCTGCATACAATTATCGCGAGCAGGGTGTTTCTTCCGAAAAGAAATGTTACGCCTGCGGCAAGAATGTGCCAGTGCGGAGGAAGACATTATTGCTTTTCCTTTCTGCTGGAACGCCTGCTAAGTTTCGCCCCGAAGTAAACATCCCTTTTTTGTCAGAGCCACCTACAATTATTCATTTTCGGGCATACTGAAATTTTGTTGAATACCATATCAAGTATGCAATATCCCCATTTTTCATAGGGTGCATCTTTCACCGCAAATTGTTGCGGCGAAGGAAGGCTAAAAATGAAGAATTAAGATCTTGCAATTTTAAGGGAAGCTCCTTACACGTTTTCTTGCATTTCTTTTAGAATCATCCTTCGTCACTTAGTCCATCTTCACGCACAGCTGCTTTTTCTTGCATGTCCACTTTTGGCAAGAGATGGCGAGGTAGAAAAGCTATCCCGGCAATGAGCGTCGGGACTACAGCGCTTGTGATGACTACCGCAACCAGGAATGAATACTGCCCCTGCGTTACAATATTATGCGAGAAACCATACAAGGCGGATATCGTTCCGAAAGTCAGGCCAGTGGACATCATCAATGTATAATACCATCGCTCGTCACGTTTACGGCGAAACTGTCCAATAATGGGGTAAAGTCCGAATATCTTTGATAACACCTTGCCGCCCAGCAACAATAGAAAAACAACCGGGGCGGAAACAAGAGCCGGGAGAGAAACGAATGTACCTGCGCGAATGAAATAGAAAGGGGTAAGGAATCCGACGGTCAATGTCCGAAGACGGCGAATCCAGAAGACATCTCCATTCGAGAACTCTGCCAAAACCATGCCTATGATATAAGCGGGCAGCACCGCCTCGCTGCCTGACCAAAGTGCCAGAGCGCCCAGTCCGAAAAGGACAAGAATCACCCATTTTGTCCTGATTGCAGCAGTCCGATAGGCGTAAATGCGTGTCAACCAGCGACTGGTAAAGGGCAACACCGCCAGGCAAAAGGCAGTCCCCGAGATAAAGATGACGGTCTTGTAAGTGAACGGTGCGAACAACAAACCGAGTGCGATGACAGTCCCCAGATCGTTGATGAAGCAAGCACCCAGAATGCCCTTTCCGAAATCAGTTTTATTGAAACCGGTTTCCAGCATAACCGCATAGACAACCGCCATCGAGGTAGTTGAAAGTGCAACGCCGCAAAGCAAACTGGCCTGGGGATTCCAGTCCAGGATGTAATATGCTATAGCCGCGCAACCCAGAAACGGCGCAAAGAAACCGACCAGACCAACGACCGTTACTTCCTTCAATTTCCTTCGAATGACCTCAGGTTCGAGTTCTGCGCCTGCCAGAAAAGTAAGTAAGATAGCTCCGGATGAAGCCAGAAAGCGCAGCCATTCCAGATTTGAACCCAGTGCGTCTGTTTTGCCGATGTGTGCCGCGACAGCGGCTACAGCAACACCAACGCAGATTTCAACAAGAGCGATGGATATCCGCAGGTGATAGGCGACAATTGCTGAAAGAACAGCTAACCCAAGCCATAGGGAAGCGATAGTGAAAATTTGTTCCATAATGGAGTCCTCCTCACGTTAAAACCTTCCAAACCGTATTGCAAGCATCTTGCACGGTAGGAGTCATCAGCCAGGTTTGGGCAGTTTTAAGGGGGACTCCATCCCCATTTTGTTGGATTATATTATATGATTATCTGATTTTCAATCTCTAAGTAAAATATTTTTTCAGGTATATTTAAACTTTTAGAGAAGTAAGCTTCTTTCGTTCAGTCAATGTGCAACACCACAGAAAAACTATTGAATATAACCCATACCTGATCATTCTTTTGAAAACTGATCTTTTGTGCGTTTTCCGTAGTAACTATAGAACACAGTTCGGTCCCGTCAGAAATGCACACGACATATTCTGTGGTAATCTCTCCTTTATTAATACGCACTATAGTTCCAAGAAAGCGGTTTTCTGCTGTTGATTCAGGTTCCTTATCACTCTTTTGCAAAATTACCCAGGGAGCTTTTACCTCGGCAGTTATTAAGGATCCTGTTTTGATCCCAAGCCTAACAAGACTTTCGTTGGTTATCACTGTGCTTACCACATCTCCTCCAATAGTGGTCATTTTCACTATGGCTTGAATATCTCCTTTCTTGATGGAGATTATTTTCCCGAAAAAGCTGTTTCGTGCGCTCGTTTTTCGCTGAGACTCCTTTTCAATAAAATATTTTGCCACCTGCCGGATATCCTCATCAGAAAAATCGACATAGGATGCTGTTACGCTAAGCGTTGAATGGCCTAATATCTTTTGCACGACCGGCAAAGGCATATTGCTCTGTAACAATTCCACGGCACGGGATTTTCGAATTACGTCTGGAGCACCTAAGGCAGGGGCAAATTCGCAGTCTAATGCCCGTTCGTAAAATTTACGGCGTACATGGCCTGGATCCACGTGAAACAAATTGTTCAGATATCTTTTGAAGGAAGGGGCATCTAACGCAGCCTTGATCTCTTCAGAAAGTGTTACAGGAATCTGGACTTCCCGCTGTGGACGACTATCTTTGGGGCTTGCTTTTCCTAAAAACACTAATTGCCGCTTGAAATCGATATCTTTAAATGGATTCAGGGTTAATACTTCATTTAGTTTAGCACCTGTGTACCGTATTAATAGGAAGATCAGAAAAATACGTTTACGTGATAAACGAACGTCCTCACGCAGCGACTCCGATACCCAACTGCGAAACGATTGCTCCATTTGCCTGAGTTGAACCGTATCTAGACATTGGGCTTCCTTCTGCATTGACAGAATACGTGCGTGGACCGATCGCTCAGTTATTGAGGACTGTGGAACTTGTTTATCTTGCCGAAACCTCACATCATTATTATAGCAGTGACTTTCACTAATTATTCCTCATATCCACTCATAGCAATAATACCTTAAAGCACCATGAGTTCTACAATAAACTCTTGACAAAGTGTTAGGTTGCTGATATTTTATATGTGACACGATAAATATATTATTCGTGTTTATACTATAACACACTATATAGGAGTTTTTCATGTATTTCGAGACTGCCGGGATAGAAGTTGCTCCATGGATCCCTCCACTTGTTGCATTGGCTGTCTCTTTTTTTACATCCATGGGTGGCGTTTCAGGCGCGTTTCTGTTACTGCCATTCCAGATGAGTGTCTTAAACTTTACAAGCCCTTCTGTGAGCGCTACTAATTTTGTATTCAACATTGTCGCTATTCCAAGTGGAGTTTATCGATTTATTAGGGAAGGGAGAATGGCATGGCCATTGACGTGGGTGGTAATTGTCGGAACGCTTCCCGGAGTTTTTATCGGCTACTATCTGAGAGTGTACTATCTGCCCGATCCGAGGGCTTTTAAACTGTTTGTGGGATGTGTGCTCCTGTATATCGGTATTCGCCTCATATATGAACTGACGGGAAGGGCCTCGGCAGGAAAGGTAAAGATAAAAGTCCTCGAGGATAAGTTCAGGGAAAGGACAAAGCAGCTCAGAGAACAGCAAAAAAGCAAGGTAGCTTCAGGAATTCCGCCTGAAGTTGTGGTGAAGACGATATCGGTAAGCCTTAAAAAGGTTGAATATGAATTTTGGGGCGAAAGGTTTTCATTTAGTACACTGTGGATGTTTTTGCTTGCTTTTGTTGTTGGCATAATAGGTGGAACCTATGGTATTGGTGGCGGTGCAATCATTGCACCTTTCTGTGTTGCGGTATTCCATCTACCCGTATACACTGTTGCCGGGGCAGCATTAATGGGGACATTATTGACCTCGATAGCGGGGGTAGTTTTTTACAGTGTTATTCCTGCGAAAGCTGGAATGGTCACATCCCCGGACTGGCTCCTGGGGATTTTTTTCGGAGCAGGAGGGTTTGTCGGCATATATCTGGGGGCAAGATTCCAGAAATTTGTCCCTCAGAAGGCTATCAAGCTTATGCTGGGCACAATCATTATCTTCCTTGCAGTCAGATATATTTCACAGTATTTTATGAAATAGTATCCTACAAAAACATTTTCGTATATGTTTAAAAATGAAGAAAATTGCTATGCAGATAGTTCTGTATAGCGCATTATTATTATGGTAGAATAATCCAAGGCGATGGAGTTCGCCTAAAACCGTCCCTCATAAAAGGGAATGATAACTCCTGCTGAAGAAATCTTTGGCAGGAGTTTTTTAGTTTTTGGACACAAAAAACCACTCCTGCCAGTAAAGGGTGATGGAGGTGAATAATGGTTCTCGATAAGTACTCACATCTTAAAGAAGAACTCTTGCTGTGCATCAACTCAATCCTGACAATCGAAGGTATTGCGAGTGGTATCTGTGAGGAACTCGGAGAGAAAATCGAAAATAATGTATTTAACCTCGTTGTCCTTGGACAGTTTAAAAGGGGCAAGACCAGCCTTATAAATGCGCTCCTCGCTGCGGAGCTGTTACCTACTGCCATTGTACCTCTAACCTCCATCGCGACAATTCTCATGTACGGCGAGACGTTCAATATCAAGGTCTATTTCAATGACGGCAGGGTGACTGAAATTGAACCGGCAACCCTGACCCAATATGTAACAGAAAAAGGAAACCCAAAGAACGAGAAAGATGTTCAGGAAGTCATTATTACCTATCCATCATCTTATCTGAAAGACGGTGTCAGGCTGATCGATACACCTGGTGTTGGTTCGGTATATGAGCACAACACCGATATTGCGTATCAGTATCTGCCAAAGTCAGATGCAGCCATGTTTCTCCTCTCGGTGGATCAACCGGTAAGCAAGGCAGAACTTGATTTCCTTAAAGATGTGAAAGAATATTCTCACAGGATATTCTTTCTCCAGAACAAAGCTGATTATGTCAGCTCTGAAGACCTTAAAGAGTCCATTGCATTCTCAAAGAAAATCATTGAGGAATGCATGGGTAGCGAGGTAAATATTTTCCCTGTTTCTGCCAAGCTTGCCTTGGAAGGGAAAATGTCAGGAACAAAAGATATTCTTGAGAAAAGTTTTCTCCCTGAATTTGAACATATCCTGAATACCTTTCTGATGGAAGAAAAGGGCAAGGTGCTGCTTATCTCCGTTACGAACAATCTTCTTCGGCTGCTCTCTCAGGCACGATTAGGACTTGAGATTGAGATGAAATCGCTCGTCACCCCCCTTGAGGAGCTGAAAGAGAAGATAAAGATCTTCGAAAACAAAAAGAAGGAAGTCCTGGTAGAAAAGGATGACTTTTACCTGCTACTGGATGGTGAGATTAAAAAGATTATTAATAATGTACTTGAAGAAGACTCGAAAATATTCAGACAGGAGCTGATCCTTAAAGTTTTAGAAGGTTCTGAAAGAAGCTATGGTGAATGTTCGGGCATGTCAATGAAAAAACTTCGGGATCATCTTGAGCAAAAGGTTGTCACTGAAGTCCGACAGGCGTTTACGACTTGGCGTAGCATCGAGGATGAGAAGCTGGCAAAGACTTTTGAAGCATCCTGCAAACGATTCATCATCAAGATCGACGATACAGTGGATTCCCTGCTCAAATTCTCGGCAGAACTCTTTGCCGTTCCCTTCGATATAGTCAAGGCAGAGGCTATTTGGTCAACGAAATCCAGTTTTTACTACAGATTTAAGGAGCAACCGGTGGGTATTGCGATAGTGGCATCATCACTGACTTTGTTGCTACCGAAGTTTATCGGCGAAAAGATAATTCTTAAGAAGGTGAAGGAATATCTCAAGCGGGTGATCGACGTGCATACCGCCAAGGTCGGGTGTGACTTTGAAGAAAGACTGACCAAGAGTAAACTTGATTTTAGATGGGAGATGTTCCAGAGGATTGAGGCAACCTTAGAAGGAATATCAAAGGCCATAGAAAAAGGCATGAGCCAGAAATCGAAGGGTGAGGAAGCTGTTGAAGAACAAAAGGCCGTTCTCATTGAAGCGGAAAAGAGAATAGGCGAAGTCAAGGAAAAACTGATTCAGATACAGCAGAAAATATCTTCTCGCAATTAGAAACAATATCTCTCACACGATTGATCCTATTTTTCTTAAGGTCTTCTTCTATAAGGACTGGTAGCACCTTATAATAGGGGGTTTCATAAATAAGCTGCTCAGGAAAGGAGATATCCTATGTCGAAGATTAAGAATGTAAGAGCAAGGGAGATTCTGGATTCAAGGGGAAATCCGACCGTAGAAGTTGATGTGGTTCTCGATAATGGCATATTAGGCCGGGCTGCTATCCCGTCAGGCGCATCAACAGGAAGCAAGGAAGCGGTGGAATTACGGGATGGTGATAAAAAACGTTATTTGGGGAAAGGAGTTTTAAAGCCTGTAAATAATGTTAATGAAATTATTGCCCCCCAGGTAATCGGAAGAGATCCGAATGAACAAAAAAACATAGATTATCTGATGATTGATCTGGACGGTACAGAAAATAAGGCAAAATTGGGTGCTAATGCAATATTGGGAGTTTCACTTGCTGTGGCAAAAGCAGCAGCTCAGAATGAAGGTTTATCTATTTACAGTTATCTCGGTGGAGAAGACGCCCGGCGGTTGCCTATCCCTTTTTTCAATATCCTCAACGGCGGGAAGCATGCTGATAACAATGTTGATATACAGGAATTTATGATTGCTCCTTTTGGAGCTAAGTCTTTTAAAGAAGCTCTCAGAATGGGCGCTGAAATGTACCACAATTTGAAAGCAGTTTTAAAATCTCAAGGATTAAACACTGCTGTTGGAGATGAAGGAGGATTTGCTCCGAACCTTGCATCCAACGAAGATGCTGTGAAGATTATCATTGCCGCAATAGAAAAGGCAGGATATAAACCTGGACAAGACATAGCCATAGTTTTGGACCCCGCCGCAAGTGAGTTCTATCAGGATGGGAAATACATTCTGAAAGCGGATAACAGCAGACTGACTTCGGAAGAAATGGTCAAATACTATGCGAACTTAATCTCAAAATATCCGATTATTTCCATTGAGGATGGGTTGGCAGAGGATGACTGGGACGGCTGGCAGATTCTCACAAAAGAATTAGGGGGAAAAATTCAGCTTACCGGAGATGATATTTTCGTGACTAATCCCAAGATATTGGCGAAAGGAATAAAAAAGAAAATTGCAAATTCTGTTCTTATCAAACTTAACCAGATCGGAACTCTGACCGAAACTTTAGAAACGGTTGAAACGGCAAAAAGGGCGGGATACACCTGTATGTTTTCTCATCGTTCAGGGGAAACAGAAGATTCATTTTTAGCAGATGTCACCGTTGCTACTAATGCAGGTCAACTAAAGACAGGCGCTCCGGCAAGGTCGGAGAGGTTGGCAAAGTATAACCAATTATTGAGAATCGAGGAGGAATTGGGAAATAAGGCGGTTTTCAGAGGAGATTTGCATTGGTAGAAAAGGGAGGACACTATGTATAAGATTGAGATACCGGGATTTGGGAGAACAAAACTGGAACATTTAGTATCCGATTTCACAGGTACCCTGTCAGTCGATGGAAGGCTCCTGCCTGGGGTTAGAGGGCAGCTAAATGAGATAGCAAATTTTTTGAAAGTACATATTCTCACCGCCGATACATTCGGTAAGGCAAGAAAAGAACTTGAAGGAATTGACTGCAAGATTCAGATACTGAAAGGGAAAAATCATGATATACAGAAAGAGGAGTATGTCAAAAAGCTTGGCGCTGAAAAGGTTGTTGCCTTTGGAAATGGCAATAACGGCAGGAAAATGCTCAAGGCGGCACGGATCGGTATTGTTGTATCTCAAGGAGAGGGTTGTGCGGTTGACGCAATAATGGCCGCCAAAATTCATGTCACCAGTGCAAATATAGGACTCGATTTGCTTAAGCATCCTAAGAGGGTTAAGGCCACACTAAGATATTAAGAGCAAAAACCTTATGTATTATAAGATGAGAAACGACAGAAAGTTTTTCGGCTTCGGCAAAAATGTAACTATTGCAGGGCTTGTAAGCTTCTTCATGGATATCAGTTCTGAGATGATTTATCCCCTCGTACCTCTCTTTCTCTCGAATATACTCGGTGTAAATAAATCTGTCATTGGACTCATTGAAGGAATTGCAGAATCAACTGCAAGCCTGATTAAGGTATTTTCTGGATGGTTTTCTGACAGAATAGGAAATCGAAAGTGGCTTATGGCTGTTGGATATGGGATATCCACCTTAAGCAGACCTATAGTTGCCCTTGCAACAGGATGGCATCATGTTATGGGGTCACGCTTTATGGACAGGTTTGGGAAAGGAGTCCGCACAGCGCCTCGTGATGCTATTATCGCAGAGTCTTCAGAGAAAACACATCTTGGCAGGGCATTCGGCTTCCACCGTTCAATGGATACAATGGGCGCTGTAGTTGGACCTGCACTCGCATTTTTCCTCTTATGGCTATTTTCAAACAATTACAGGTGGGTCTTTTGGCTTTCGATTATTCCCGGAGTTATAGCAGTGCTCTTGATAATCTTTTTTATCTCAGAAAAAAAGAAAGCACTGGTAACCCAGTCGGAGAGACCGAAACTGACACTAAAATATTTTGACTGGAGGTTCAAGTTCTTTGTTGTAATCGCCGCGATATTCGCAGTAGGAAATTCGAGCGACGTCTTTCTCATACTCAGGGCTCAGCAGATTGGGATTCCCACAGTTATGATTCCCGTGGTTTATCTACTCTTTAACCTTGTTTACTCCCTATCCTCCATTCCCGCAGGGATCACAGCAGACAGGTTTGGAAGAAAAAGAGTAATACTCCTTGGTTTCATTCTCTTTTCTATCCTCTATTACGGTTTTGCAATAGCGAAGGATGCAACAGCTATATGGGTTCTATTTGGTTTCTATGGCCTCTTTATGGGATTCACAGAGGGCACTCAGAAGGCTTTTCTCGCTACTATCATACCACCTGATTTCAAGGCAACTGCTTTTGGGGTTTATAATACAGTGGTCGGTCTTGCTATGTTGCCCGCAAGTATTTTTGGGGGTTGGCTTTGGGATCGTATCTCTCCAGCAGCAACATTTTACTATGGGACAATAACTGCAACTTTCTCAGCGGTTCTCTTTGTTATTTTTATTGTGATGATTCGGAAAGGTAGCAGCAAAATAACCACATAAAAATTGTTTGGATAAAAACTTTACCTTTCAAAAAGAGAGTCAATTTGCATATTTGGAAACAAAATCTTCATCGATACAAAATATTATTAATGTGACATTCTATGTGAACTGTTGTGCGATCAGACGAAACTGTCCATGCAACAGTACAGGAAGGAGGGTTGCCTCTCAGGATTTAAGGAAGGCTGTGTGACATTCGTCCCGTAAGACGCATGCCTTTTTTCTCAACAGCACCTACGAGTATTCATATTCAGGCATTCTGAATTTCTGTTGAATTCGACATCAAGTATGCACATTGTTCATTCTCATTCTGGTGAGGGTTTCTTTCGGTAATCCTTAAAATAAAAAGGGCAGAATTGTTAACCCACCCTATATGGAGTCCTTATATATAATTTTTCTACATGTTGCCATTAAAGAGTGAGGCATTCCCTATGCTTAGTTTATCCGATCAGTCAGAACAGCAAAGATTCCAGACACAGCACCGTTCTTCTTTTCAATTGTAAAAGTTACTTCTATAAGGAGCGACCCGCCGTCTGCCGGCCTCATTCGCGAGCGCCGGCAAACAACAGTATCACATAAGACACGGTTTCATCAGATGATAAGGCTAATGCCCATGGGTGTCAGGCTGCGAGTCCGGCGCACCCATTCTCTGAGGCTGCGAGCCGGGCACGCCGCCGCCAAAATCGACTGGTGAAGCGTAGAAGGTCTTCGTCCAGTTTTCGATAGTGAGCGGCTCGAAGCGGCTCTCGACCGGCTCGAAGCGGATTGGCTGACCAGGATTCACCCCTTTCAGGGGCTTCTGGTCTTTCATGACAATTATCCCGTTAACAAGGACATGAAGGATTCCCGTGGACGGCAGTGTACCCTTTGCATAGGTCGAATTGTCCCTTACCGTTTCAGGGTCGAAAATTGTAATGTCGGCCACCATGCCTTCCTGCATACGGCCACGAACCTGCATGGACTTCAAACCCATCTCACCCAGAGGCTTTGCATAATTGTAACTGGTCATGGATACGGCCTGCATCAGCGGAATATTGTTTTCCCTGGCAACGCGAAGCACTTTGGCAAAAGACCCGGAAGTTCGCGGGTGGGTATTGGGGAGGTCTTCGAAGGGAGTGTCCCAGGTCAGGTTGTCGTCGGGGATCATGGGCATGCCGTCACTGCCAATGGCAACGCCGGGCATTTTGATCCAGTCAACAATCGCCGATTCGGGGCTTTTGTAGACAAGCACGAGACGTGTGGGTTCTTTTTTGAGCATCTCCTCACGGGATTTCTGGGTGTAGAATTCGCCGGTGGCAACATCCTGAAGAGTGTCTTCGTATTTGTTGCCCAGGGCCTGTACCCAGACTTCCGGTTCGAGAAACACGGCATTCAAAGCCGTAGAACCTGCAGCGTATGGATAGATTTCGCCCCAGACGTTATAACCCCGTTCCCGCATCCGCACCATAAGCTCATGCACCATATTGTATCCCGGATTGTTGAAATGGGAGGCAATGGCCGGTGTCCCTAATGCCGCCGCATTGGCCAGCATCTCCTGAATACCGTTGACTTCGGTGGTATCATCACCGGGCGTATAACGGAAATGCATGGCGATAAAACGGCCATAGCGCCCGCCCAGCTTTTGCAGTTCGAATATCTCCCGGGCCGATACCCCCGCGCGCATGTAGCCAACGGTAGAACCAATTCCAAGTCCTCCCTGCTGCAGGCCTTCGTCAATCAGGGCAAGGATCTGGTTACCCTGCTCCAGGGTCGGCCGGGTCTTCGACCACCCCTCCTTTGTGGAACGGGATTGCGCGGCGTCGGGAGTGTAAAGATGTTTCCAGTCTTTAAAGCCGTCCAACACCTCCGCACGGGCAAATTCGTGAGCCACCGCCACACCGAAATTCACCGGTGCGTTTCCTTCTCGTCGTTTGTACCACTCGCCCAGCTTTGGTCCGTGAGCGCCGATCTCTGTGTCCAGAAGCGTCGTACGACCGTCGCGTAGCATCAACCGGTATTGATAGGGCTCAATACAATGTTGGTGGCCATCGATAAATCCCGGCGCCACCACCAGCCCTTTGGCGTCGATGGTCTCCTTGCCACTAATCGTCTTATTGGTGATGACGGCGATTTTGCCGTTCTTGATGCCGACATTGGCTACGGCGTCATACTTGGTTTCCGGGTCCATAACCCGGCCGTTGTTGATGACCAGATCGTAATCGGCCGCCATGGCCGGCAAAGCCAACGCCAAAGCTAATACCAGACAGCCTAATAACGTAAGCACTCTTTTCATTTTCTGTCTCCTTTCTTTATTGAATGGTGTATTCATATATATCGCTTCGTCCCTCTTATTACGATGAAATAATTTTCATCGGGTCCATGGCTTTGCTTTTCTCAGAGCCCCTTGATCCATCGGTCAATAATATTTGGCACAACTGGGGTAATGTTCAGGGAGATCATCCATTCCGGGCCAAATGCATCGGGCTGCTCAACGTAATAGTTCAGCTCCAGCTCCAATTTGACAGGCATATTTCCAAATTTGACCGTTTTTCCTGCAACCAACTGCAGAGGAATAGTCCAATCATGACTTTTCCAGTCATAGTTCATGATGGGAGTGGAGCCAACGGCCCAGCCCCCACCGGGCAGAAACTTCAAAAATAATTGAACCTGTGTATTGCTGAAATATCCAGTATCGCCCCAGCCAGAGACATCCCATTGATGGCTCGGGAAGATACCGTATACACCCCATTTTTCAAACTTCGCGATCAATGCCTCAGGCCCAAGCCGCCACTGCTTGCCCGCAACATCGCTGTCGGTAGCTGTAGGCAGCGTGCCCACCATGCCAAAAGCCCAGATTAAGCCGTTCTTCTCGGTTACGCCGTAGCCGATGTCAAAGCCGATGTCACCAAAGGCGGTGACGCCTCTGAAGTCGCTTTTGTCCGCATCGAACACGGGCTGATCGAACATGATAGGAAATGCAGGGCGGACAAACAGGTTGGCCTTCCCGCCGCTGGCGGTCTCACTCATCGTGAAGGGAAAGACCGGCTGGAACAAAAGGGTGTAATTGTCCTGATTATCTGCATTGGGCAGATTTCCCTCGTACCAGCGATACTGGTTCTTGAAGGTCAGGCTGGCAAGCGAGTTATTAGGATTGGCCAGTTCACGCGCCACCTCTTCTGCCGAAAGTTCCTTCTCAGGCTGTGACGCAGTGATGGGACTGGCCAGTTCCCGCGTCATCTCGTCGGACGCTTTCTCTGCCGCTCTTGCCGATCCTGAAACCATGACGACAATAAGCAGGAGGGTTAGCATCGAGATGAGTGGTAAAAATAAAGAATAGAACAAGGGGCTTTTTGTCCCCACTCCTGGTACTTTTCTTTTGCAGTAACTGTTCATGTTTAATCTCCTTTATGAGCTTCTGTTTTTAGAGCGACAGCGAATTTTTTGTATGGTGATCGTTTCTTCTCATCCTATTCACTTCACGGGCAGTGTTAGTAAAGGCTTTGCGCCCGGAACATTACCAACGACTGACTCAAAGAGTGCGTTCAGCAGCCCGAAAGATGCTCTGGATTTCAGGTCATTGTCAGCGATGTAGAACCAATGTCCACGGAACTTTACCTTGAGCCATGCGTCCGAAGGTTCATCCTCCGAAACCAGGACAGTGAGCCAGTCAGGGTCAACGAGGCCGCCCTCTCTTACCGCTTTGCCTGATACCTCTGCTTCGGGCACCTGCACAAAAGCAGAGGCAAAAAAAAGCACCTCCATCATCGAGCGGTTATTCAAGACGATCTCGGCTAAATTGGTATCGGGCTCGAATACCTGCGAGAGCTTGCCCGATTCCGAGCGCAACTGCTCCACCCCCGAGCTCGCTGTGTCCACGATGCCGAACGAGTATTTTCTGGGATCAAGATTCAGCAACTCGCGCAGGCGCATAGCCCTCGGATCGTCATCCGACCGCTTCGAGAATCGAAGGAAAAGCGGCTTGAAGAGCTTGAGCGGCTCGAAAACATTCGGATCGTCACGGGTCATGAACTGTAGCCCATACTGCAGGCCGTCGGGCATCGCCGTGATATCCATCTTATCGAGTGGAATTTTTCCCCCGCCCATGCTGCTCTTTACGCCGTAAGCGAAATCGATCACCCCTTCTCTGGCCAGTTCGCTTATGAGTTTAAGAGCTTCTATGAACTCATCATACGTAGGAGGCGTTATAATTCCTTCTTCGACACGAAAGTCCTTGTTGCGCAGCCGGTTCATTTTTTTGATGCCCATTCGCAAGACCCTAGTCGGATCCCAACCGGAATGCGCGAGCGAGGTGAGCTGATCGACGCCCATCGGCGCCAGGAGCCGGCCGAAATATTCACGTGAATCGGGCAAAGACCATGTTACCACCGGACTTTCGGAATACGAGAACCCTCCGCTGATACCCCACACGTCCGGCGAGTTATCCTGGATGGTTGCAGACGCTCCGATATTCCCCTGCGCTGAGAAAGAAGTGGTAACACTCGATACCTGAAGAAAATATGGTGTATCGTCGTATCGAAGGCGCACAATGTTGAGCAGTAACTGCTCGTTGTGCGTCTCACGAATTGTATCATTAAGCTCCCAATGACGGTGCTGGATGATTTTCGTCTGAGCTGCGCATCCAGCCAATCCGAATATCACAGACACCAGAAAAAGCGACAACATCTGTTTTTTCAATGACATATTGTCCCCCTTGCATATTGACCGGCTTGATCAAAGCTGCTGTGATGCCCCGCGTATTGGTGTTTCCCATCTTGTTGATTTTTTGATCTCCACCTTTCCCCAATCTCACTACAGAACACCAGAGTCGCTCTTGTAGCATACTCTACCTCAGTTTTTTCCTCCATCCCCTTCACTTAATCATTAATTCGACTTTTTTCATTCCTTATATATCTCCCTTATAAATTCTGTATGTCTGCAAAACTGCGTATGGTGATAAAAAAACAGATTCAGGCTGTCATCCCGAATGTAAACGCCAGCATAAAGGCAAGCAAGCCGAGCAGGGCACCGACAACCGCTCCTATCGGGGCCTCTTTTTTGCTCTTTCCGCGTCGTCGGATGTAGCTGCCTAGAAAAAATACACTAATAATTGAGTTGAGGACGATGGCGACAGTGATGACATAAATAGACCAGAGGGGCAGTTGATAAAATAGCAGTCCAATATTCATAAGCACACCCTCAACCTTTCCTGTGCAGCTTACAAGTTATTGGGCGAATATCAGGATAATATCAGAACGTCTTAACTCGGTCAAGAAAATAATAATTTAAGATAAACGCCTCATTTCATAAGACTTATGACATCGAAAAATCCCTTTTCCCCTCCTTGATGAGGAAGGGTTTGCATTATACGGGCGAATAATTGAAATGATAATCAACAGAGAGCATATTTTTTAATAACGTTTGTTTCTATGTGAATGCTTTCGAGACAAGAAGGCGCTGATCATGCAACAATTCAGGAAGCAGTGTTTCTCCAAGTCCTTTCTTGAACATCGTGTTTGATTCGTCCCATAAGAAACACCCCATTTTTCTCGGAGCCACCTACAAGTGAACGGTTTTAGGCGTTCTAAAATTCTGTTGAATACCATATCAAGTATTCAATAGGTTCATTTTTCATAAGGTGCATATTTCTCCTCAATTGTTGCGGTGAAGGAGCGCTGAAAATGAAGATCGGGATTATATCTTCTACGTTTGAAAAAAGGTAATGAAGATTATTGATTGTCGTTCCAGATGTTCAGCTTTCATAATCTAATCTGGTTTAATTCCGTAGACTTTTATACTTCTAATGGAATCTGCGACATCAGGTATTATGTCAGATGGCATATTGAAATTCTCAACAATCGCCTTTGCAGTTGGATCATTTACGATACATTCAATAGGGAAAGAGGTCTCATCAAGTATCTTTACCTTTTGAAATCCAGTATCTTTGATAATTCCTATATATTCATCTTTCATAATCGCCCCTGAAAGACACCCTATATAAGCCTCAACAGATTTCATAATAATATCTGGAAGTTCTTTCAGGAGAACAATATCTGATACCATAATCCTTCCGCCTGGTCTTAATACTCTGAAAGCTTCCCGGAAGACTTTTTGCTTGTCAGGTGAAAGATTGATCACGCAATTTGAGATAACAACATCTACAGAATTATCAGCAACAGGAAGATTCTCAATTTCTCCCAGCCTGAACTCTACATTTGAGTAGTTCCCTTTTCTTGCGTTTTCTCTTGCTCTTTCAATCATCTCCTGGGTCATATCTACTCCGATAATTTTTCCACTCTTGCCAACTCTCTCAGCTGCCAGAAAACAATCTAAGCCTGGACCCGAGCCAAGATCAAGGACAAATTCCCCTTCTTTTAAAGAAGCGAGTGCTACAGGATTGCCACAGCCAAGCCCTAAATTTGAGCTTTCAGGGACTGATTTTAATTCTTCGTCAGTGTATCCTATTTTTCCGCTAATATCACGGGCCACATTAGTACTTCCACAACATGAATTAAACGGGGCACAACATGAAATACTCTTCGTGGCAATTTTTGCATAACCTTCTTTTACAACTTTTATTATCTCTTTTTTATTCATCTTGGGAAACCTCTCTATTCATATAATTTTCAATAGGCTATTTATCTTAATCAATTTTTGCATTGACTTTCATATAAATAATTATTTATATTTAGAATAGTATAACCTTTTTAATTAAGGCTATTATAATATTTATATATAAATAGTTCAATATTAAAGAGCAATTTATCAAAATTCTCTTAATGATGAACTGCCAAGGAGGATTCAATTATGGAGATTAAGGTCTTAGGGCCGGGCTGTCCTACCTGCAAGACATTGGAAAACCTGGTGAACCAGGCTGTGAAGGAACTGGGAATCAATGTAAAGGTAGAAAAGGTTACCGACATAGTTGAGATTATGAAGCATACATTCTCGACCCCAGCTCTTATTATTGACGGCAAACTCAGATATGCGGGGAAGCCTTTGCCTACACTCGAAAAAGTAAAAGAACTTTTACAGAAAGAGGCATAGGATGGAAGAACTGATAAGTATCTTTAAAGCATTTTCTGATGAAACAAGATTAAGGATTTTGAAACTTCTTGAGCACGGGGAACTTTGTGTCTGTGATATTGTTGCAGCTCTTGATATGACTCAACCGAATGTCTCCTTCCACCTCGGTGTACTGAAAGAGGCCGGAATCATTAAAGACAGAAGAAAAGGCAAATGGATTCATTACAGCATCGATGACGCTGATATGTTCAAACGGTTTCTCCTTCTTTCAGTGCTTGAGAGGATTCCAGAGGATGCTGTGATTGATAACCAGAAAAGGCTCACTCAATTTCTTAAAACGAAGAGAAAGAAACCATATATCATCGAACAAAGAGATAAAGCATTCTGCTGCGGGAGATAGAAATGTTTTTGTGCAAAGGGAAATCATGCCACATATTGAAAATAATGTTTTTATGCACAGGGAATTCATGCCGAAGCCAGATGGCAGAAGGTTTTGCAAGAGTAATGGGGAAAGAACTCATTGAGCCATATAGTGCGGGGCTCTCTCCTCAAGGGGTAAATGAAAAGGCAGTACAGGTAATGAAAGAAATAGGGATCGATATCTCTCACCAGAAATCCAAATCAATAGATATGGAATTACTGAAACAGATGCATGTTGTTATTACCCTCTGTGATAATGCTGCAAAATCCTGCCCGTATATCCCCCCTGAGATCACAAGCCTCCACTGGCCATTAGATGACCCTGCCAAAGCAGTTGGTACAGAAGAAGAGGTATTAAATGAATTTAGAAGAGTACGGGACGAAATAAAAAGGAAAATTGTTACTCTTGTTGAATATATTGCAGACTCAGCAGAAAAGAGATCTGACCATCCCATCTGCCCAAGTGTATTTCGTCATCTTTACAGTTAAGAAATGAAAGTTGCAGAGGAAAAACTATAAACAACAGAAAGTAAAAAGTCTCTTTACATATAAAGGCGCTTTCATTGGTTGAAGGTCTCAAAACCCGGAGGTAGCAGAATTAAAGCTCAATATAAACTGTTATTAGTAATAGCTATTTTCTTAGGGTGCTACTATTTACCAATTGAAAATACCGGTTTCAATAACGCTATTATTGAAGCACTGGCCCTGACCAAATGGTATGCACGTGAACATGTCCTGCTCTGCCTTGTCCCAGCTTTCTTTATCGCAGGTGCGATTGTTGTCTTTGTTAACAAGGCTTCAATAATGAAATATTTTGGAGCAAGGGCGAACAAATTCCTGTCATATTCCGTTGCCTCTGTATCAGGATCTATCCTGGCAGTATGTTCCTGCACAATCCTTCCCTTGTTCATGGGCATATACCAGCGGGGAGCAGGTCTCGGTCCTGCCATAGCTTTTCTTTATTCTGGCCCGGCAATTAATGTTCTGGCGATAATCCTTACGGCACGGGTTCTCGGCTGGGAACTGGGGCTTGCAAGGGCAATCGGTGCGATTCTTTTCAGTGTTGTCATCGGGCTCCTGATGCATCTGATCTTCCTGAAAGAGGAGAAAGAACGCCATGCGGGAGAGGATTTTGATTTTAGCACTGTTGAAGAAAGCCGTTCCATAGGAAAAACTATTCCCTATTTCTTTTCAATGATTGCAATCCTTGTATTTGCCAACTGGGGGAAACCTCCTGAGGAAAGCCATACTTTCTGGTGGCTAATCTATCATTACAAATGGTGGATTACAGGAATCTTTGCTGTCTCCCTGTCAATAATGCTTATAAAGTGGTTCAAAAGAGACGAGTTAAAGGACTGGACAAAGCAATCCTGGATTCTCGCACTTCAGATCCTGCCGCTTCTCCTCGGTGGTGTCCTTGTTGCAGGGTTTCTTCTCGGGAGAGTTGGACATGAGGGTATCATCCCATCAAAGTATATTGCACAACTGGTAGGCGGGAATTCTTTCTTCGCCAATTTCTTTTCTTCTGTTGTCGGTGCATTTATGTATTTTGCTACGCTGACTGAAGTTCCAATACTCCAGGGTCTGATTGGTTCCGGCATGGGAAAAGGGCCTTCGCTGGCATTACTCCTTGCAGGTCCGGCCCTGAGCCTCCCAAACATGCTCGTTATCAGGCGCGCGATAGGAACACAGAAAACTGTTGTATTTGTCTGTCTTGTAGTAATCATGGCAACCATTTCGGGAATAATTTTTGGAGCAATAGTTGATTGACGCTTCAGGAGGGTAATGGATGAATATCAAAAGATTGATAAAGAGCCTACTTCTTATTTTTGTGGTTGTTAGCTGTGCTTTTCTTGTTTATAAAGAGTTCTACCCAAAAAGCGAGAGCAATGTAACTAACGCAGCAGAAACACAAGGGGATAAATCATCAGTACCTGTTGAAATCCTGTCGGACAAGGAAAATCTACCTTCAACTGAAGTTACTGGGAAACAGGGTGAAGTACCATCGTCAGTTGCTGATAAGGCAATGACTTCAAAAGTAATCGCATACTATTTCCACGGTACATTTAGATGTACGACATGCCGGACTATCGAACAGTATTCCCATGACGCTATCCAAACGTATTTTGCAAAAGAACTCGGGAACGGGAAACTGGAATTCAGACCGGTGAATGTGGAAGAACCGGGAAATAAACACTTTATCCAGGACTATCAGCTTTTTACCAGATCCCTTGTCCTTTCTTTGGTATCAGACGGCAAGGAGAAGAAATGGAAGAATCTTCCCGATGTCTGGAAGCTCGTGAGGGACAAGGAGAAATTTTTAAAATATGTCAAAGATGAAGTAGAGAAATTTCTTAAGGAAACATAATCAAATGGAATTTATTTTTTTATCTTCTGCCATATGGCTCGGGATATTGACATCGGTCAGCCCTTGTCCATTAGCTTCGAATATCGCTGCGGTTTCATTTATTTCACAGAGGATTACAAATAAAAATACCGTCTTCCTATCCGGCATCCTGTACACCCTTGGAAGGAGTCTCACATATATTGTTCTCGGTGTCCTTATCGTAAAAACACTGGTGGATGTCCCTATTTTGTCGGATTTCCTTCAAAGATATGTAAACAAAATCTTGGGCATCGTGCTGATTCTTGTGGGGATGGTTCTGCTTGATCTGCTGCGCATACCCTTTCCTGCTACGTCCATATCCGAAAACGTTGCAAAGAAACTGTCTGAAAAAGGAACCTTCGGTTCATTACCTCTTGGTGTCCTGTTTGCGCTTGCATTCTGTCCAGTATCTGCTGCCCTGTTCTTCGGCGGGTTAATCCCCATAGCAGTAAAAACTCAGTCAGGGATAGGGCTGCCCCTGATTTACGGTATAGGGACTGGACTTCCTGTCCTACTCTTTGCCCTTCTCGTTGCAGCAAGTGCAGGGTATGTCAACAATCTCTATCACAGGATCACGAAAATTGAGTTATACACCAGAAAGGGGACAGGCATTATTTTTATTCTGGTAGGAATCTATTACATTCTGGCGTATATTTTTGAACTGGTTTAATAGGTCTTTATATTGGGTATCATTGAAACTATTCAAAAGTTTGCAAAGAATGATGTAGAGCTTACACGTTTATTTGAGAGTGCCCGGGAATATGCAGAGCTTTATATAATTGCAAAGCAAAGGCAAAAGGGCTGTGACGGCATGGGTGAGGTTGCAACACTCAAGGATGATTTAGTGTATTCCCTGAACGGAATAATCCAGTACTGCAAAGAGAAAGGATATCTTTCCGGAAATGTTTCATACGAAACAGATTCGATTGCCCGGGATATTTGCAAGATACAACCAGAATGATTAAAGACATAATATTTTCAACAAAAGGAGGCTTGAGATGACCGATTTTGCGAAACCATGGAGAGGGATATCGAGGGAGTTGATACAATGGAACCCCCAAATTGAGGAGGAGATTTGCAGTGGCTGCGGTATGTGTGTGACAGGATGTGGGAGGTCGGTCTATAAATTTAATTTTGACAAGAAGAAGCCTGTCGTTGTCACCCCTCTGAACTGTATGGTAGCCTGCGTTACCTGTGCGAATGCATGTCCCTCCCACGCTATTAGTTTTCCGCCTCTCAGCGATGTGCACAAGCTGATCAAAAAGAACGATCTTATAAAAAAATCACGGGAAGAGTTGAATAACAACAAAGAGAAATATGAAACGAAATAGGAGAATCTTATGGAAGACAAACAGGTACTTCTTGACGCACTTAAGTTTCATGGTCACATGTGTTGGGCCAGTGTTGCAGGTGTGCGCGTAGGGTTGTCAGCTTTGCGTGTGCTGGGAGTGCAACGATCCGGCGGGACTCAGCTTTACGGCATCGTTGAAATAGGCGAAGACCATGGCGGAATGTGCTTTGGCGACGGTGTGCAATATGCTACCGGCTGCACCCTGGGAAAGGGTAATATCCGCAAGCAACCCTATGGCAAGCTCGCCTTTACTCTTATTGATAAAGCCACAAACCGTTCCGTACGTGTGAGCTATAAGCCGACGTTGCAAAAGGAGATTGGCAAGTCCGCCTTTATGCAGAAGCGTGGGATGGGTATCCAGCCTGACGACATACCGATCGAAGAGCAGATGGAACTGGTAAATCTGGTCTGGGATGCGCCGGAAGCCGACGTGATAACAGTCGGCGAGGTAATCACATGTAAGTGTGAGTGGTTCCCCGAAGTCATGGGGTTTAGGCCCTGCAATGCCTGCGGTGAGCTGACGGCAAAGGCATATCTGCGCGTGGTGGGCGACAAACATGTATGTATCCCGTGCTCAGGCTATGACAGATAAAGAAACTGATAAAGGATAATATGGCTACTCTTGTTCTGGCAACGGTGTTTGTCTTTGCTTTTACTACTGTTCTTACGATTGCCGGGGTGGGTGCGGCGTTCATATTGATACCTGTATTTCTGACTCTGGGCATACCGCTGCTTACTGCAATGTCAACCGCACTTTTTCTTAACTCAATTGCTATGGTTTTTGCCTCGATAAGTTATGCAAAAGAAAAACTTATTGTCTTTAAAACCGCTTTACCTATCCTGATTGTTGCGTCAATTCTCTCCCCTTTGGGAGCGAGGACAGCCGAGCATCTGCCGAGGGCTGTTCTGTTGTGGATGTTTGTAGGTTTCTTAATATTTGCAGGTTCTACGATGTTGTTTTATAGGGCAAAAGAACGGGAAGCTGAAACAGAAACAAAAAAGCTCATTGGCTACGGGATTGGTGTAGGTTCCTTAGCTGGTTATCTTGGCGGACTTCTCGGCGTTGGAGGAGGGAACTTTATCGTGCCGGTTTTGGTCTGGCTCGGATTTAATCCAAAGAAAGCAGCGGCAACAACCGCTTTTATCGTGATATTCTCTTCATTTTCAGGATTTTTGGGTCATGCTTCCCTGGGAAAAACTGATATAAGACTATTATCTTTCTGTGCAGCGGGTTCTGTTGCAGGCGCTCTGTTCGGGGCGTATCTGATGAAAAAGAAATTGAGCGGTAAACAGGTAAAAACAGCAATCGGGTTGATACTTTACCTGATTGCTGTAAAGATGGTGTGGGATTTAATAAAATAAGGCGTTATATTCAGATTGGAAAGGTTAGGTAAAGAATCGAATGAAGAAAGGCAATGAATTGTTTTCCACAGGAATGATGAGGGTTTTGTTCAGACATTTGAAGTTTGTTCTGATTCTGTCTTTTCTTTCAGTGCCTGCAATAGCATTTACAGCAGAAAAGGCAGAAACTATCGATGAACTTTCAAAGATGTACGACGTGTCTTCCTGCAAAACATGCCATGCAAAGATTTATGAGGAGTGGTCGCAATCATATCATGCAACCTCTCTTGTTGGTTCATCCGGTACCATGTCGAGTTTAGCAGGTGCAGTAAAAAACGGGTTGATGAAGGAATGGACCGAGTCCGGCGTAAAAGACATCAGGGATATAAAGGCAGAACACCTGATAATTTGCCTGAAATGCCATCTGCCCCAGATCAAGGATGCATCGGATGAGGTTATACAGCAGATTGCACAGTTAGCTATTGAGGGCACCACGGGGGATAAAGCTGCCATAGAAGAATTGAAAAAGGTCGGCATAAATTGCCTGGTATGCCATAATGGCAAGGCTATTATTCATAAATGGGTTGATGGCGAAGTTGAGAACAATGTTCTCTATGGCAATATAGAAAGCGCCCATGCTGATATAAAATTCAGGACGGTTAAAAAAAGCCCGGTCATGAAAGAGTCCATCTTCTGCGGACAGTGTCACGGACTTGGACCGAATTTCGAACTATCAAATCCTTCTCAATGCCCTACTCTTTACGGTAGTTATTTGCATGCCTATATCCCATCCGGCGGCTCGAAGACATGCCAGGAATGTCACGTGAAAAACAGCCACTCCATGGGTTCTTACAGGGACCCTGATCTGGCAAAAAGTGCTGTGCGTGTTGAAGTTGATGCACGTGGATATTATTTTCTTCCAAAGTCAGGGTTCTCTGTTCCAAAAGCTGTAGTGACAGTCAAGATGACAAATAATGCAGGGCACAGGATTCCCGACGGCTGACCATCCCAGAACAGAGTGGTCCTGGATGTGACCGCTAAAACAATAGATGGCAAGGTTGTATTGACAGAGCAGAAAATCTACATGCCGCAGTCTTCTGCGTATGGTAAAGGCGACAAAATGGTCTACAGTCCATACAGGAAGGCGGGCATACTTGCCGACACAAGCCTTCAACCCGGACAAACAAAGGTGGAGGCATTTACTATCAATTTCCCATTTGAAGAGAAAGACGGCAAGATTGTAGAGGTAAAGGCAAAAGAGATGAATGTTGAAATAAAGCTCTGGTATCTGCCCCACGGAGGCAACCCCCAGGAGGGTATTACAGGAAAAGACAAATTTCTATTTTTTGAGGAAACAAAAACCGTTTCAGTTGATTAATGCCAATGAAAATGCACATAAAGAATATTTGAAAATTGACCAGATTTTTTACCTATGATGGATGTATTTTTTCTTGTGGAAGGCATCTTTACCGGGATAGTTATTGTATTTGGAGGAATCAGGGTAGTAAGAGCAGTACTTAGAGTATTCCTTGAAATAACCCAGGCGGGTTTTGAAATGAGTATTTATTTTGCTGGATTAGCACAATGAAACTATTTGTCATTACTAATAAGACCATAAGTAAGTGCACATTGTCTATAAAATCCCTCCTAACCTCTCTTTGCCAAATGGAGGCAATATTCCCTTCTTTGGCAAAGAGGGGAGAGGGGAGATTTTCTGGTAAATATGGTTTTACTTATGAACTCCTCAGTATCTTAATGGCTTTGCTTTTTTGTCCAGCTTTGGGATATGGCGCGGTGGCTGACGAAACAGAAGGAAGGCATATCTTTCAAAACGATACTGTCAGCATCGGTGGAACGTATCGTCTCCGTGGTGAGATACAAGACGAATTCAATGTAAAGAAATACGGCACTGGCATGCGGGATGACTTTCTGCTTTCAAGGCTGAGGCTCGAGATCGATCTCAAGGTGGCAAAGAACCTGAAAATTCATGCTCAGATACAAGACGCAGAGGTTGTAGGGTCGTCTTTTTCAGACAGAGATTTTGAAGGTGGAAACAACCCTTTCCACGATCCGTTCGATATCAATCAGTTGTACATCGAATACTGGCCGGTTGAACAATTTGGTATTAAGGCAGGAAGGCAATCGATATCCTTTGGCGACCGGAGAATCTTCGGCCCGGGCAACTGGGGCAACACAGGACGCTATGCATGGGATGCCATCCGTGTCATGTATAAAAGTGATGTTATTGACAGCAACCTTATCACCGGCTGTTATATAATCCACGACCCGGATGTCTGGCCGAATAAACAGATCAACGGGGTGACGGCTTTTGCGACATACAATACCATAAAAAATCTTCCTTTTCAGCTCGACATGTTTTATGTTTTGAGATACGATGATCGTGGAATCACCGGAGGTGAAAAGTCCACCGGCAACCTTTATTCACACTATGCTGGTTTCAGGATTGATGGAAAAAGCGGACAGTGGAATTATGACACAACGATTGTCAAAGAATTCGGGGAGTGGGCTACAGATACGATAAACGCATATGGAGTAGTGTTTACCCTCGGATATACCTTCGACATAAAATGGAAACCCCATATCATTTTTCAATATGTGATCGGATCGGGAGATAAAGACCCGGATGACGGCAAACATGGCACATTCGATGGGGTATTTGGCGGCGCGGACACGGTCCTTTATGGATGGATGAACCTCTTTTTCTGGCAGAATCTCAGGGAACACCGTTTAGACTTGGTCCTTACTCCCAGCGAAACAATCACTCTACGCGGAGAGTATCATTATTTCATGCTCGATAAGGCAAAAGATGCCTGGTATTTCCCGGGTAATATACAGCGCAGGGACAAAACAGGTTCTTCGGGACGGGAACTAGGTCACGAAGTGGACTTGGTCGTGAAAAAGAAGATATCTGAATACCTGGAAATATTGGGTGGTTACTCCTTTTTTATACCGGGTGAGTTTGTGAAAAATACGAGGCCAAGCCCTACAGCAAACTGGTGCTTTTTGCAAACAACGGTTTTCTTCTAAGAAAGATGAAACGAATAAATATACAGGAGGTTTAAGATGAAGCGGATAATTGTTTTAGCTATGGTAGGTATCTTTTGCCTGTGTGCCTTCTCCCTCAGTGCAGAAAATCAGAAAGAACCTGAGAAAAAGCCTGCAGCATCAGGTGTCTGTCCGCTCTTTTATCTGAAGGATGAGGGAGGGAATATTATCGATCCTGTAAATAATGTAAATATAGACAAACCCTATTCTCCTAAACAGACCTGCGGTGCAACCGGTTGTCACGACTACAATAAGATAACCGAGGGTTTCCATTTCACACAGGGAAAGGGCGAGCAACTCCCCGAGGAATTTGCGAGAAGATACAACTGGGTGAGTTATCCAGGAAATTATGGCGGCAACTGGTGTTCTCCTGCGCCTCTCTATCGTCAACTTGCTCCCAAGAAAAACAGTAGCGCTAGGATGATCGACATGACCTCCTTCGAATTTGTGACCGCAACGTGTGGCAACTGCCATCCCGGCGGAGGGCCGCTTGAATATGATCGTGAAGGGAACAGGTACGATGAACACATGAAAAAACAGGGAATGAAAGCTGGGGATGAAAACGGCCTGGATGGCGACTATTTCAAGGCACAATGGATTAATACAGGAGTGATTGAGGCTGACTGCCTGCTTTGTCATATGCCGGAATATAACCTAAAAGAAAGGAATAAACAACTTGCAAACCTAAATTACCAATGGGCCGCAACTGTAGGAGCAGGTTTTGGTACGGTCAAAGGAAAGGTTGCTGACAATCAGAACCCGTTTGTTATATATGACGAAAGTAAGTTTGATAGTGACGGACACGTGATTGTCCATATTGTACCTGAACCTCGCAATGAAACATGCCTTAACTGTCACCACAAACCCAATTGGAAAAAACGTGGCGCATCGTTTTCTCCCCGCACCGATGTCCATATGGCAGCTGGGCTTCGTTGCGTTGACTGTCATGCTGCCGGCAGTAAGGCAGCAGACGAGAAAATCCGTGAGAGAGAATCACACCAGATAGGGAAAGGTGATGATCCCTCCGGTTGGGTAAGGAATGACCTTGACAATACAATGCGTTCCTGTGAGGACTGTCATATTGAAGGCTGGCAGAATGCACCAAAAGCATCACACGCCTGGATGCCTCCTTTGCATCTTGAGAAGCTCTCCTGCCAGGCTTGTCACATACCGTCCCGTTCTGTTAAAAGCGCACTGGTCCAGGTGAGTGATATTTACAATCCTGCCCCCCGTATATCACCTCCACCCAAACACATATGGACTTTCTACGATCAAGATATGAAATTCTGGAATCTCTATGGTGAACTAGATCTATTTTCAGTTATGGATCAGCCGACCGATGTATCACGACCAACTCTCATAAGGTATAAGGGGAAGATATATCCTGCAAACCGTGTTCATAGTTCATGGGTCGGTTTTGAAGAAGACGGTAAAAAGGGTTTGAATCAGTTATTCATGAAGGACTTTTTTCAGATGTGGATGCAGCATCAGGCAGACCCGGAGAAAAATTATCCTGAACTTTCTCGCATAAAAGACGATAACAATGACGGCATTATCGAAGTGAACAGACCCGAAGAGATCGATGCCCTTTTGACATCAGTAAAGAACTATCTTGTAAATACAGAATTCTCGCTGGACGGAAAGCGTTTGGTATGGGTCTCAGACAGCCAGGCTTATTATTCATCAAAAGAAAGCCGTGAGCTTCCGCATGAGGAGTATGAGGCAACAGCGTATGCTTCCGTCTACAAATACTCTCATGACATAGCACCCGCAAAGGCAGCTTTGGGAGCGGATGGATGTACAGACTGTCACCGCTTTGGTTCACCGTTCTTATATGGCCGTATTCTCAAACAGATCTTTTCATCAAAAGACGGCAGTCCTGTTTGGACTGAAAATTATACGATTCTAGGAATTTCTACCTTTTGGACAACTATGGGTGCTCTCCGCGAGGCATGGATGAAACCTGTACTCTATATCCTCATTGGATTACTTACAATTCTTCTGATCTTTTCCGTTCTCAGATGGCTTGTGATATGGAAAGGCATCATGTCGCCACACAGGGCTACTGTTCTATCGTGGATGCTTATCTCTTTAACACTTATAGGAATGATTATCGCATCATTCTCATCGGGATTGCTTGAATACATGACAGTTAAGCGATTCACTCTCGATGCGAATCACTTTTGGATAGGTGTGATAGTTATCCTCGCAACAGTGATAATCATGCTACAACGAAAGGTGGAATCAGGACACCTTGTATATTTTGAAAATTTCATACGGAAAATTGGCTGGCTTTCTGTCCTTTTATCATGTTTCTTTGGTTTTTCCATGTTCTTGAAAATTCCTTTCCTCGAAGGATTAACACGCATTGCTTATACAGGATTTGATATCAGCCTCATTATCGCAGCATTTTTCTCAAACATCCTACTCCTTATTATGCTTATGAGAATTCCTAAAAATGCAAGGATAAAGTAAATACAAAAGGAGGAAAACGTGGTAGAAGCTCAAAGCATTACAAAGAAACTTACGATACTTGATAGATTCTTAACCTTATGGATTTTTATTGCCATGGCAGTAGGAGTCGGGATAGGGTATTTCTTACCCACGGTTACAAATTTCATCACGAGCCTGCAAATCGGTACAACCTCAATCCCCATTGCCATAGGCCTTATCTTAATGATGTATCCCCCTCTTGCAAAGGTGAAGTATGAAGAGATGGGGCGGGTATTTAGACATAAAAGGCTTCTTGCCCTTTCATTACTTCTAAACTGGGTTATAGGGCCAGTCATAATGTTTGGTCTTGCAATACTCCTCCTCCATAATCATCCCGAGTATATGATCGGGGTTATCCTCGTGGGTCTTGCACGGTGTATTGCTATGGTGATTGTATGGAATGAGCTTGCTGGTGGAGATAGAGAACTGGCTGTTGGGCTTGTGGCTTTCAATGCAGTCTTCCAGGTTTTGTTCTATGCAGTATATATCTACATTTTTATTACATTTCTCCTCAATTCACTTGGGCTTGTAAAAGGATTGGATGTAAGCATCTCCATTGTAGAAGCTGCAAAAACTGTCTTTATTTACCTCGGCATTCCATTTTTAGGGGGTGTGATAACAAGATTCAGCCTTATCAAATCAAGGGGGAAAGAATGGTATGAGACTGTGTTTATTCCAAAAATAAGCCCAATTACACTGATAGCGTTATTGTTTACTATTATTGTTATGTTTTCCCTCCAAGGGGAGTATATAATAAAACTGCCGCTTGATGTTTTACGCATAGCACTCCCACTTAGTATCTATTTTCTTTTCATGTGGTTTGTAACATTTTTTATTGCATACAAGATGAAGGCCAATTATGGACAAACAACAGCAGTGTCATTTACCGCAGCAAGCAATGACTTCGAGCTTGCAATTGCTGTGGCAGTTGCAATATTTGGCATAGGTTCGAAACAGGCCTTTGCAACAGTCATTGGTCCGTTGATTGAAGTGCCAGTTCTTATCGGTCTAGTCAATGTAGCTTTGAGATTTAAAAACAAATATTTCGTTAAATAAAGGTTGCCTTGAAGTTATGTTTAATACTTCAGTCTTTCGGGAAATTTATAAACTGCGATGAGGAAGACTGGTTCTAATCCATCCTCGCCGTTTCAGAGCCAAAATGTTGAAGTACAAGATGCAAATCTTACATCTTCCCCATATAGGTATCTAACTCTCTTGTTCTTATAGAAAGTTTTTTAATTGATGATTACTTAGAGAAGAACGAAATACGCACAATGTATTAACTGAATTCTGGTTTTATTCCTGCAACAAGAGCAACCGATAGAACTATCCCACTTCCTAAAAGACAACCCGCCATTTTCCCTAATCCTGTTGTAACTGGCTCCCTTGATTCTTCAATTCCTTTCTTTCTTAGCCATTGTGCTATTCCACCTTCAAAAAATCCCGCTATTCCATCTGTCAATGCATCTCCAATGACTCCACCTACTATCGCACCAGTTACACCGAACAATATCCCACCCCATAGTGCGGGTATAGTTAAAAGTCCTGTATCAATGGCACCGAAAATCAGGTCTGGAAACGCACCCTTTAAAGAACGTTTAGAAAATAACAGTCCCAACAAGGGTATAAACGCTATAGCAAAAACGATTGGCCCAATTGGAAGTCTATATTTAAGTGTTGCTACCCCAATTAATGCAACAATAATACCCCAAATGCTGACATATAATCCTTTTTTAATCATAATTAACTCCTTAAAATATATTTCTCCTGACTAGGGAAGCTCCTTACACGTTTTCTTGCATTTCTTTTAGAATCATCCTTCGTCACTTAGTCCATCTTCACGCACAGCTGCTTTTTCTTGCATGTCTATTTTTGGCAAGAGATGGCGGGGCAGGAAAGCTATACCGGCGATGAGAGTCGGGACTACTGCGCTTGTAATGACTACCGCAACCAGGAATGAATACTGCCCCTGAGTTACAATGTTATGCGAAAAACCATATAAGGCGGATATCGTTCCGAAAGTCAGGCCAGTGGACATCATCAATGTATAATACCATCGCTCGTCACGTTTACGGCGAAACTGTCCAATAATGGGGTAAAGTCCGAATATCTTTGATAACACCTTGCCGCCCAGCAACAATAGAAAAACAACCGGGGCGGAAACAAGAGCCGGGAGAGAAACGAATGTACCTGCGCGAATGAAATAGAAAGGGGTAAGGAATCCGACGGTCAATGTCCGAAGACGGCGAATCCAGAAGACATCTCCATTCGAGAACTCTGCCAAAACCATGCCTATGATATAAGCGGGCAGCACCGCCTCGCTGCCTGACCAAAGTGCCAGAGCGCCCAGTCCGAAAAGGACAAGAATCACCCATTTTGTCCTGATTGCAGCAGTCCGATAGGCGTAAATGCGTGTCAACCAGCGACTGGTAAAGGGCAACACCGCCAGGCAAAAGGCAGTCCCCGAGATAAAGATGACGGTCTTGTAAGTGAACGGTGCGAACAACAAACCGAGTGCGATGACAGTCCCCAGATCGTTGATGAAGCAAGCACCCAGAATGCCCTTTCCGAAATCAGTTTTATTGAAACCGGTTTCCAGCATAACCGCATAGACAACCGCCATCGAGGTAGTTGAAAGTGCAACGCCGCAAAGCAAACTGGCCTGGGGATTCCAGTCCAGGATGTAATATGCTATAGCCGCGCAACCCAGAAACGGCGCAAAGAAACCGACCAGACCAACGACCGTTACTTCCTTCAATTTCCTTCGAATGACCTCAGGTTCGAGTTCTGCGCCTGCCAGAAAAGTAAGTAAGATAGCTCCGGATGAAGCCAGAAAGCGCAGCCATTCCAGATTTGAACCCAGTGCGTCTGTTTTGCCGATGTGTGCCGCGACGGCGGCTACAGCAACACCAACGCAGATTTCAACAAGGGCGATGGATATCCGCAGGTGATAGGCGACAATTGCTGAAAGAACAGCTAACCCAAGCCATAGGGAAGCGATAGTGAAAATTTGTTCCATAATGGAGTCCTCCTCATATTAAAACCTTCCAAACCATATCGCATGCATATCGCACGGTAGGAGTCATCAGCCAGGTTTGGGCGGTTTTGAGGGGGACCCCATCCCCATTTTGTTGGATTATATTATATGATTATCTGATTTTCAATCTCTAAGTAAAATATTTTTTTTTAAAAGTCTCTGTGCTTAAGGTTAGCAAATATTGATTGCCGCTAAAATTCTTTATAAAGCACAGTTATTGTGGTAAAATAATCTTTAATAAAGCGATGGAGTTCGCTCAACCGTCTCGATTCATCGGGACTGATAACTCCTACCAAAGAAGCCTTTGGCAGGAGTTTTTTAGTTTTCGGGTAAACAAAATGACTCCTGCCAGTTGAGGGTGATGGGAGGTTAATAATGGTTCTCGATAAATACTCGCATCTCAAAGAAGAGATTATAAAGTGTACCGATGCTATCTCGAGAATCTACAGTATACCCACCAGCATCTGTGAAGAACTCACAGAAAAAATCGAAAATAATATATTTAACCTTGTTGTTCTCGGACAATTTAAAAGGGGGAAGACCAGTCTTATAAATGCACTGCTTGGATCTGAAATATTACCTACCGCTATTGTTCCGCTCACCTCTATTGCAACTATTCTCAAATATGGCGAGACATTCAATATCAAAGTCTATTTTAACGATGGCAGGGTGATTGAAACTGAACCGACAAGCCTCACCCAATATGTTACGGAAAAAGGAAATCCAAGGAATGAGAAAGATGTACAGGAAGTCGTTATTACTTATCCATCTCCCTATCTGAAAGACGGCGTCCGGCTCATTGACACCCCCGGAGTCGGCTCGGTATATGAGCACAACACCGATATTGCATATCAGTATCTGCCAAAGTCAGATGCCGCCCTGTTTCTTCTCTCTGTAGACCAACCGGTAAGCAAAGCAGAGCTTGATTTCCTGAAGGATGTAAAAGAATATTCTCACAGGATATTCTTTCTCCAGAACAAGGCTGATTATGTCAACTCCGAAGACCTGAGCGAGTCAATTTCTTTCTCCAGAAAAATTATAGAGGAATGCATGAGCAGCGAAGTAAAGATTTCCCCCCTTTCTGCAAAATATGCTCTCGAAGGCAAATCGTCCGGGAAAAAGGAACTCCTTGAGAAAAGTTTTCTTCCCGAATTTGAACATGTCCTGAATACCTTTCTCATGCAGGAAAAGGGCGATGTTCTGCTCCTTTCCGTTACGAACAACCTGCTCAGGCTTCTTTCTCATGCACAGTTGGGACTTGAGCTTGAGATGAAATCGCTCGTCACGCCCCTAGAGGAACTGAAAGAGAAGATAAAGATTTTCGAGAACAAAAAGAAGGAGGTGATGGTAGAAAAGGACGATTTTTCTCTGTTGTTAGATGGTGAAATTAAAAGAATTATCAACAATATCCTTGAAGAAGATTCAACAATATTCAGACAGGAGCTGTTCTTTAAAGTATCGGAAAGCTTTGAAAGAAGCTATGGTGAATGTTCGAGTATGTCAATGAAAAAACTTCGGGACTACCTTGAGGAGCAGGTTATAGTCGAGGTCAAACAGGCATTTACAACGTGGCGCAGCATTGAAGATGAGAAACTGGCAAAGACCTTTGAATCGGCTTGCACACGGTTCATAACCAAAATCGACGATACAGTGGATTCCCTGCTCAAATTCTCGGCAGAACTCTTTGAAGTTCCCTTCGATATAGTCAAGGCAGAGGCGATTTGGTCAAAGAAGTCCAGTTTTTACTACAAATTCAGAGAGCAACCAGTGGGCATTGAGATAGTGGCATCATCATTAACTCTGTTATTGCCTAAATTTATCGGCAAAAAGATAATTCTCAAGAAGATACTTGAATATCTCCAGCGGGTGATCGATCTTCATTCCTCCAAGGCTTGCTGTGAATTTGAAGAAAGATTGGACAGGAGTAAGCTTACTTTCAGATGGGAGATGTTTCAGAGGATCGATGCAACCTTAGAAGGAATATCAAAGGCCATAGAAAAGGGCATGAGTCAGAAATCGAAGGGTGAGGAGGCTGTAGAGGAACATAAGGCTGTTATCATAAAAGCGGCAGAAAGAATGGACGAAGTCCAGCAAAAACTTATCCAAGTACAACAAAAAATATTATCATAAAAATTACAAGCAAAAATTCTGAATCTGTTGAAGAATCAATGCGAAAAGGCCACAGTTATTACTCTCTCGTTCAAATGAAAATAAACACAGATGAAAGATTTTGAAATACTGAATACCATTTGAAAGGTTGTATCCTGCGAAGACGCTAAGCTACGTTGACTACAGGAAGTTAGTCAGACAGTTTAGTTCTAAAAGAAAGAGAGACCTGTCAGCGATTCATACCCCAATAAGCCACCCCATTTCCTCGCTATAGTTGACCAGATTGCCATTACGTCAGAAAATTGGTTAAGAGGCAGACCCCAAGCTTATTACAAACAAATGAACTACTGTAGGAGGTACGATATGACTATTCAAAAGGCGAATTTCGATACAGAGGTTGAATTCGGTGGCAAGAAGATAAGGATATCGGAGGCGTTAGAAATAAGGAAGAACTTGCTTGAGGATATAAAGACTGCTGCCTTACGGGTTGAAAAGTCTTCTTACAGGCGTGTGATTCATAAAGAAGGGCGTGATATAGTCCAAGAGCCTCGCCACAAGTTCACAGAAACATATAGGGAATACCAGGATAAACTTCTGCAACTCAGACGTTTAGTTGACCAGATACATGCAGCAAACCATATGACAGCAGTAAGTTTTAAAGACGAATAGAGTCCGGCAGAGACAGGGGAGCAAGTGCGAAACTGTTGTGAAGCAGGATAGCCCGAAGCTCGATAGCGTAAATCTGGGGTGGTTAAGCTATTTATCCACCTTAAAGAAGTATAGCTTGGGCTGGAAACCCGACAACCAAATAACGAATTACAGCTGACTGCTTACGCTTTACAGATTTATAGATTACTCATTACCTGATGGCTCCGCGTCTCTGCTTTTTAATGCAGAAATATTTAAATTACAATAGTCATGTAAAGATCATTACACCTGTTGTGTTACACATCCACTGTATTCACCCTGGGTGAATCTATAAAGCGAGATTATAGTCGAGGGTTGATCTAATTATTTTTGGCTCTTTATAAAGCCAATCTGTTCGTAATACCAGATATCTTTATTTAGGTCATATTGCCTGATAAGGAAGGCAAAACCATGGGAACACGGTGCGGCAACCTTCTTATTTTCTTTTAAATCATCCATCCTTTTAGAAGGATTCAATAATTCATCTGACCATGTTGTGTTGCATACGGGGCAAGTCATCTTTGTCATTGCAAATGATCCTTAAAAAAGATTCTTTCATAAACTTTTTATTCCTTTTGTGCTATGAGATTCCTTGCTGCTTCAATGGAATCTTTTACAGTGATGATGTTTGGAATATCCTCATCCCTGATGGATATCTTATATTTCTTTTCAATAGCAACAGTAATCTCAATAGCTTTGATAGAGTCAATTTCCAGGTCATTGGCAAGATTTGTCTCAAGGTTTATTTCTTCCACATCAAATCCTGAGACATCAGAGATGATTGATATGATTTCTTTCTCTAGATTGTTTTCGGTCATTTTCTCTCTCCCCCTAGAATTTGGACAATACTGTACATTATAAAAACAATAGTATTTCTTTTTATTGAAAAGGGTAGGCTTTTTGATCCTTTAAATCTCTTCACCCTCTTAAGATAATTAATATCATAAAAATCACAAAAGTGGTATCGCTTAAATTATGATTTTGCTGTAATATTTTGTACTACAGAATCATTAATTATAAATTTATCATTGCTCAAAATAGATCCACATTAATATTGCATTACCTATCAATAATGCTCCTCCTATAGTCACGCTGAGATGCAACTGATGTTCTTGAGGAGCAATAAACAAGGCCAAGCATCCAACGATAACAAAAAGCACAATGAATTGAAGAAGAGCTTTTCTTAATCCCCTGACCGTTATAATACGGCTTTCATTCCTAACAGGAGATCTGAAACGGTCTTTGTCTTTCAACTTTTCGATTTCATCAAGGTATATCTTATCAACATGCATATATTCTCTCATTTCATTAACCTTCAATCCTTACCAAGATATATCACATGTACATCTGTGTCGAATCTGATATCATCTTGTGCAGCAAAATAGAGGGTGATAGTAATGATAAGCAAGATGAGCGCAATGTTCCCTACAGTTTCTGCTAGATCCCAGAACTCTCCCTGTTTTCCTGAAAGAGATCCATAAATACCGATTACTGCTACGATTGTAAAAATTACTAAAATTACCTGGGCAGTACGATAAATGAAACGCATGGCGCTCCTCTTACGATATCTTTTCGGATGTTGTAATTTCCTTACTTCCCGGAGATATTTCTTATCTATGTGTTTATACTCTTCCATTTTTATCGCTCATAATTCTTTATATGTTTTTCGCACGAAATGTCAAGAAAATGAAGGGGTTGTCCATACAACATAAAATTGGGAAAAAGATTTTAATAGGGGAATAATGTGGCAGTTGTTACCTTGTTGGATTTCTTCATTACCTCATTGCAGTTGGTGGCTATATGTTGAAATGGTCGACATGTTTTCAGAATATATTTTCTTCAATTCTGCTACAATTCTGCTAAAAAGGAATGTTAAATGTTTATCCCATTAGATGGGGTTAAGACTAGAATCAATTGCCTTGAAATTCAGTTTCCAGTTATTTTAAAAATGTAAAAATAGGGTAAGTTATTTATGAAAAAATCAGGCCGATATCGCACATCGCATCTTATTGAAGATCAGTTTGAGCTTGGTTCTCGTGGCAGGGTACTGAAGAACCTTCTGAATATAAAACGTCGTAGAGAGATGGATGTGATCGAAACAGAACATTATGCACGTGCCCTCCCTCAATTGATAGGCATGTTTGCCAAGACCCATCGTTTTACTGCTAAAGACATCTGCCTAATTCATGAAATATGGCTTGGGGATATCTATGCATGGGCTGGTCAGTACCGACAAGTTAACATATCAAAGGAGGGCTTTCATTTTGCTGCCGCACGGTATATTCCCCAAATGATGGTTGAGTTAGAAAGGGGAATTCTTAAGAAGTACACACCGTGTGTATTCAAGACTGATGAAAAAATCGTCACCGCATTAGCGGTTGTTCATGCAGAATTAATGTTAATACATCCTTTTCGTGAAGGTAATGGACGGGCTGGAAGATTACTTGCGGTTTTAATGGCGTTTCAGGCTGGTTTACCAGGCTTAGATTTTACCGACATCAGGGGAGAGATGAGAAAGGCATATTTTACAGCTATTCAGGCAAGTGCTGGTCATGATTATAGACCTATGGAAAGTATTTTTAACGCCGTGCTTTTGAAGACGAAGAAGAAGCTTGGCGAGGGGTATTGGAAGTCTTGATAATCTTTCTGAGTACTTTCTCATCAGCGATATGGATCCCTTCAATCGATGAGGATGAAACAACAACCGTCTCGATAATTTGTTGACGTTTTTTAGGGTCCTTGAGGTGGGGATTTGTATTCAGTAATGATTTATCTTTCATATACATATTATATCGTAATTGTTAGGGAATATATATGGCAATTTATGAGTTATGAATAAAATAATTTCCTGTAAATATCAATATTGCATCACCATGAATATATAGCCCGGTCTTGGAATAGTCTGAGTTCAATGGCCTGTTATCATTGGAAAGCATGAGAATAATCCATTGCACAAGAAAACTTCTGAAAGAGCTCGGTGTCCAGCCTCTCGAACCTGACAAAATCGCATTATACACAGAAGGACTTGGGAACTGGTATGCAAACCTGCTGAGAATAGAAAAAAGAAAATGTATCATTTTTACCAATGAAAGAACCCTTTATACATTCCTTATCCCCAAAGTCCTGAAGACTAACCTGAAGAACATAGAGGAGGAGTTTCTTATTAGTCTGAGCTACAACTTGCAAAATGAGGGCTTCGGACTTCATGTAATTAATACAGTAATGCAGGAGTATCAGGAAATAGGCTTTGCAAAGACAATGAACAAGAGTGTGCTGGGATCAATGACTGACCTGGGGTATCAATATGAAGCTCAGATTTTGAGGGCAGGGGGAATAGGTAATATAAAGATACTCCGGATTAATCATATTATAAACAGGACTCCGATGAGTGCATTGAAGTATAAGTATCCTATAGAGGCATTGAGAAATGTGTTTGAGGAGTCAGCTTAAGTTGTGCCAATATTTATAGCTGTTTCATATTAGGACATGCAATCGTGTCCATAAAACATTTCTTTAGTGGACATTAAAAGACTAAGCTTCAAACGTCCTGATTATCAGCTTTTACAAGTTCGAAAAATACGGGGATTTATGGACAGCCATCATATGACCCTTTTGGTAGGTAAGGAAACTTCACCTAACATGCATTCGGAAGTTTTACAACGAATTACATCTAATAAATCAACTTAATCAACATGCCGCATATTTTGCTCTATTTGCCTAAATACTAATTGATTGCAATAAATCCTTTGGAAAACTTAGTCTATTTTAATTTTACAAATCATAGCAGAGAGGTTATAATCCAATACAATTAGGGGTTAAATATCTTATTGAAACTCCATAGGAGTAAGTAGTGTTGCTGAGCAGCTTCTACACGAAATTATCACACCAAATAAACTTAACTCCCCCGTGCCAAATAGCTACATGAAATAGGAATGAGTTCATGAATACATTAATCTTACTTTTCTTTGGGTTGTTCGCTGCATCGACGATTATTGCTGTAAGGGTTGTAATTAGTACACGTAAAAGGCGCCGTAAAGCAAATGAAGAGGAACAAACTCGTAAAGCAGAAATGGAAGCACGCGAACACAAGCTAAAAACATTAGAACAAAAATTTGCAGCGCAGACACGAGAACTTGAAGCAAGAGAAGCTTCACTTAAAAGAGAAACTGAAGTACTCATTCGAGAACGTGAGGATGTTACAGCAATCCGTCAAGAATTAACCACTGAGGCAGAAAGGATTGCAGGAGCATCTGCGATGATTAATGCAAAGGAGCAGGAACATCTTACAAAAGAAAGACAACTTCAAGATATTGCTGCTGAGTTAGAATCGAAATCTAAGCACATAGCAATGTTTGAGGAAAGCTTGAAAAAGACTAACAAGGAACTCGAGCAAAAGGATTTAAAACTGTCTGTTTTGAAGGAAGAGATAGATGGTCGTGCCTCTGCTCTGATAAATGAAAAGAAAAGACTTGACGAACATGAAGCTGAACTTAAGGCTTTGCAAGACAAGTTGAAATATGAAAAAGAAGAAATGGAACATAATATTGCTGAAATCATAGAAGATAAAAAGAATCTAACAGAGGAACGTTCTGCACTAAAGATCTCACAGGATAAACTATTGCAATTTGAATCAGAACTAGAGGATCGATCGCTTAACATAGAAGCTTTGGAGGACAGGATTAGAATACAGAAGCAAGAACTCGCAGCAAAAGAGGATGCACTTAAAAAAGAGTCCGAAGCACTCATTCGAGAACGTGAGGATGTTGCAGCAATCCGTCAAGAATTAACCACTGAGGCAGAAAGGATTGCAGGAGCATCTGCGATGATTAATGCAAAGGAGCAGGAACATCTGGCAAAAGAGAAGGAACTAAAAGATATTGCTACAGAACTAAAAACAAGATCTGAGCAGTTAACAGCATCTGAGGATCGGTTGATAAAGATTAGAGAAGATCTCACGTCAAGGGAGTTAAAGTTAACTGCTTCGAAGGAAGAGATAGAAGTGCGTAATGCAGCACTAATAACGGAAAAAGAAGAACTGGATGCACGTGATACAGAATTGAAGACGCTTCAGGACGAGTTGAAATCCTATAAAGAAGAAATAGACCTCAAAATCGTTTCAATCATAAATGATAAAAAGAATCTTGCAGAGGAGTGCTCTGCCCTGAAGAGGACAAGAGAGAATCTTGAAAAGCAGGTTGAACAGCTTGCAGCAAAATTGCAGCTATGTGAAAAACATCGTCATAAAGCCGAAGAGGAACGAAAACCTCTCGAAGAAGGAGAACAACAGAAAACAAAGGAGGAAGAGGCACGTCGTAGGGCACAAGAAGAACAGGAGCGGAAAACAGACAATGAGTCACAGGAGAAGGCTAAAAAAGAACCACTGCCACCTGACAAAAGGGGAGGAAGATCACGTGGTACATCAAAAGAGAGCGCGATAGAAAAAGAACATGAGACAAAACCTCGCTCTTTAAAGCCTGAGATTGTTTGTTGGAAGGAAGGGTGGAGTTGGGTTATTGGGATAGAAGTGCCAGAAGAGCTTGAATCTCTATGTGTAACTCAGAATGAAGAATTATTAGAGCAGGATAACATAGATGAATCACGTTACCGCCTGAAACAAGCCGATGGCATAATGAAAGTCACATGGACTGAAGGGACTAAAGTTCTCTCACTAATGGAACCAAAAAGGAATTACCTTATTTTTAAACTGCGTAAAAATTGGAAAGAGCCAGGACGACTCGTACAGCGTTCTACCAACGGCTATTATCTTATTGTTGCTCCACAAGAATGGGAGCGCGATAACGAGATATCAGGCACTGCTCCTGTTAATCCAGAGAGCACACAACTGGAAGGGTATAGGGTACATTTCTTTTATAAGGATCAGAAATGGAATAATGCTATTGGCTTTATTACCGCGAATGGTGAACGAATTCAAGTGGAGTCTGGAAGTCCTAGCTTCCAACTTGTAGGAAGCGAAATAAATGATGCCTCTGAGGATATGGGGCCTCTCTTTGGTAAAGAACCACCTCTCATAAAAGTGCTCGATGATAAAGAATGGAGCGACGTTGGAGTAATAGTTTTGGGTGAAGAAGGAAGCGGCAGAAACAAGTGGCGGACACAATTTAGTCCTCAATTGGCTGAAAAGGAGCAGAAGTTGCCTGAAAAACTGACATCCCGGCGCGGTGGCTGGTACTTTGTGCGGATCTATGATAATGATTATAACCTAATAGAAAGCATGGACTTTAGATTTATGGAGGGTTTAAGAGAAATTAAGATACATCCTCATTCATTTTTTCCCGAGCCCAGTGGACACCAACCCGTTAGAGTAGAATTTCTTCATAAACCTCGTTGTCGTATCCAATTATTAGCGAAAGGCGATCCTGAAAGTCTTCAGATAAAGCATGAAGATGAATTAATGAGTACGATTATTCCCCGTCATCCAGCGTGGGATGTAACAGATTGGGAAATAAGGTGTGATAGGGCAAAGGTAATAGTTGAAATAATGATTGAAAGAATTTGGTGGAGTCTCACTGAGAATGATTCATTATCATCAACTGAATTATTGGATAGGACACTTAGCATAGGACATGATTCCCTCAATGCTACTTCCAACACTTTTATTTTGTTATGGTTCCCTAAGCCTCGCTGGATACAAACGATTTTGGTAGGTTTTGAAAAGTCAAAGAGCAGGCCATATTCAGTAGAGGTCAACGATAGAAAAATACGAATCCCATTACGTGAGTTTTGCGATGCTGATGAAATCGAGAACCAGACACAGCAAGTACTGTTACGACTTTGGCTTGTTGACCGTAACACACCGGAAGATGGAATTGTTATTTGTGAGATATTGCCTAAAAAAGAGCCCACACCTATTCTCCCTGAAGATCCCATTCAGCCTGTTATTGAGCCAGATCAGATGCCCTGTTGTAATACATGCGACCATGCAAGAATCCACCATAATATTTATTGGTGTAGACGCTACCATTGGCCACAAGTTTCAGCACCTGAATTTAGGAAAAAATATGAACGTTTTAGATGTGCTGAGTGGCGAGGTGAATATTTTAATGCTACGCATAAGGATTGGAGGAGGTAACACATAAAAAGATCGTGCATCGTATAAATATCATCTGTTAATCTTGATATAAATATAAAGCCATAATTAGGAAAAAGTATTAATATGGATCTGTCAATTTTAGGAAAGCAAATTGAAGAAAGGTATAGACGCTATCTCGAAACTACTTTTTACTTTAAAGATCCTGATCTACGAAGGTCATTTCAGGAAGCATTACACAGTGGTCACTTAAGTAAGGGCCCTTACCTTGAAGCTACTCCCGTTTTCAAACGTGGGAAGAGAGCAGGTGAACTTTTTCAAGAACTACTCACTAATACCCTTGACAAGGGATTCCTGAAGGCTATGCTGAGCGACAGGTCTCTCTATTTACATCAGGAAGAATCTATCCAAAAAGTTTTCGGAGAGTCACGTAATATAGTTGTTGCAACGGGTACAGCAAGTGGCAAGACGGAAACCTTTCTTTTCCCCATTCTCCTCCACCTGTATCAGGAATTTCAAACAGGTAAATTAGGTACGGGAGTTCGTGCACTCGTCCTCTATCCGATGAACGCCCTGGCTAATGATCAACGAGAACGGCTCGGTGAAATCAGCAAGAAGCTTCGGGAAGAAGACTCACCTTTCGAATTTACTTTTGGTCAATATATAGGCGAAACACCAGAGGATGAAAATGACTCTTTGCGTCACGCACGAGATCATATTGCCCGTCGACTTCATGGGGAACTTGTCTTGCGTAAGGAGATGCGAGACGATCCGCCTCACATCCTGCTAACCAATTATTCTATGTTGGAATATCTACTTATTCGACCGGATGACAGTCCCCTTTTTGACAATGGGCGCGCTCGGTGGTGGACTTTTCTCGTATTAGATGAAGCTCATCAGTATCGCGGATCCAAGGGTATTGAAATGGGTATGCTTATTCGGCGGTTGAAAAAGAGACTTAGAGAAGGTGGTCGCGCTGGACATTTCCAGTGCATTGCCACCAGCGCAACCATCGCTGGAGGAGAGCGTGACAAAGCTGCTGTCGCAAATTTCGCTTCGGAATTGTTTGGTGAAAATTTCCGTGAAAAAGACGTGATCTTAGGTGAAACAGAACCAATCCTCGATTCCATCTTAACAACTCTTTCGCTGGAGGACTATCGAGCACTCCGACAAGCGATTGATTCTTCTACTCATGACATAAGAGATGTTGCTCGTCGCATTGGTTTAAATATTCCTGAAGGGGTAGATATGACTAAACAGGTTGGCTACATTCTTCAGTATGACCATCGGTCCACAAAACTCCGCCAACTCCTTGTTGACGGGCCCAAAGAGGTTCTTCATCTTGCTGACAAAGTGTTTCTTGATTTGCCTGAAAAGGAGCGTGTAAATGCCCTTTCGGAGATTGTAGAATTACTAATGTGTGCGGAAGACCCGAAATCGGGCTCGCCGCTTCTCTCTGCCCGCTACCATCTTTTCCTTCGATCTCTCGAAGGCGCTTTCGTGTCTTACATGCCAGAGAAGCGTCTATTTCTTGAACGTCGTAGCCAAATTGAAGAAGGAACAGTTTTCGAGATAGCACTCTGTCGAGAGTGCGGCCAGCACTATCTTGTAGGGAAATTTAGAGAAGGAAAGTTGCAGGAAGCCATTCGCGACCCTGGGCGCTCAGACTTTGGAGCAACCTTCTTCCAACCTATTGAAGAGACTTTTAACGCAGTTGATGAGGAAGGGGATAACGTAGCCAAAAAGAAAATATTTCGACTCTGTATTGAGTGCGGTGCAATGGTGCAAGTCAATCGAAAACAAAACAAACCAGCGTGTGAACACACAAAAGCGATCCTTGTTGAGGAACAAGAGGGTGCAGAAGAGAAGGAAGACCAAGTCCCAAGATGTAGTGTCTGTGGGTACAGGGCCCCAGATCCTGTAAGAGAAGTAGTTCATGGAACTGATGGTCCCCACGCTGTGATTGTGACTGCGCTCTATCAAGGGCTCCCACAAGGAAGAAAGAAGGTGCTTGCTTTTGCCGATGGGCGTCAAGAAGCCGCTTTTTTTGCCTGGTATCTCGAAAACTCATATAAGGACGTCCTTAATCGCAACCTGATTTTAAAAGCGGCTCGAGCATTATCACCGCGCACACCGGATGGACTTTCTCTACGCGAAATGGCAACAGGTCTACGAGATGTTTACCGTGGAAATAACGTCTTCCCACCCGCAATAGGCGATTTAGAACTTCATCGTGAGGCATGGATCAAGCTCTATCGTGAGTTTCTTACAGATGAACCGAGAATATCCCTTGAGGGTGTCGGACTCTTGCGATGGGATATCAAATATCCAGAGAAATTCAGGGTTCCAGATATTCTTCTTGATCCACCGTGGTCATTGAGTAAACAGGATGCACAAGACTTGATTTTTATTCTCCTGGACTTTATGAGAACGGACAGAGCTGTAGAATTACGGACGGCTGGTGATGTTTCTTTAACCTGGAGTGATCTTGGTATTCAAGCCTTACAAATGCGTGTCAGAATTGGGCCTCCCCGTCGTCCGAAGAATAAAAGATACTGGCCTGTACGGAGTTGGGATGGTAAAGCCGGTAAAAGGGCACAATTCCTAACCAAACTTTTAATAAAAAAAGGGGTATCAAAACAAGATGCGTTAGAGATAGCATTAGGAACTCTTCGAGCCATTTGGGAAAACTTCAGACAATGTGATGAATCAATACAATCTCAAGATCGGTTTTTATTTTCTGTTGACGACGCTCGCAGGCTGAATCCCGATTGGTGGAGGGCTTCCCCGATATTAGATGATGATCTTTTTTATCAGTGTGATACATGTGGGAGACTACAATCTGCTTTCGTCGATGGCGTTTGCACACGGCATAGATGTCCTGGAGGCGTTCAGGAAATCCAGGCAAAAGAGTTAGAGGCAAACCATTATCGGTTGCTTTATAAAGACAACCTGCCGGGTGTATTGAGGGTTGAAGAACACACAGCACAGATTGACAAAGAGAATGCGAGGGAGTTTCAAAGAGCATTTAAAGCAGGTGAGATACATGTTCTCAGTTCGTCTACAACTTTTGAGCTTGGCGTTGACCTTGGCGACTTAGATATTATCTTTTTACGTAATGTTCCACCAGAGGCATTCAATTATGCTCAGCGTGTAGGGCGTGCAGGACGTCGCAGGGGGTTCCCAGGATTCGCAATTACCTTTTGTCGGCGTACCCCCCATGACTTATATCACTTCGCTGCACCTGATGACCGGATCCTCAAAGGAACTGTTCGACCACCTGTCATAAGCCTCCGAAACGAAAAAATTATTGCCCGGCATATTACCGCTACAGCGCTGTCCTACTTTTTTAGGGACTTCCCAGACCGATTTAAGAACGTGGAAAAATTATTTAGAAATCTCGAAACTCCTACTGGAATCAAAGATATTTTCGACTTTTTGCAGAAACGCAAAACCGAACTGGTAGAGTCCTTAAAAGATATTGTTCCAACGGCCATGAGAAGTTATGTTGGACTGAATGACGAAGGATGGATTGAAAGCATAGTTGGAGAAAACAGTCGGTTTGCACTTGCAGAAGCCGAGGTTTCAAGCGATTTTAGGTCTGTGAAAAAACTCCAACGGGATTCCGCTGATAAGGAAGATTACTCCACCGCTCAGTGGGCAAAACGAAGGGCGGAAACCATTGCCACCAGTGAAGATGCTCTTTCTTTCCTTTCGCGAAAAGCGATAATCCCCAAATATGGTTTTCCCGTTGATGTTGTGGAATTAGATCCCCAGAGAACTCAGCAAACTTCTGAGTCTTTTGAGGTTCTTCTTCAAAGGGACCTTTCCATTGCCATAGCAGAATTCGCTCCCACCAACAAACTTGTGGCTAACAAGAAAGAGTGGATCTCTTATGGAGTCAAGAAAGTAGCGGAGAGAGAATGGCCTCGTAAATCTTATCGTAAGTGTTCCAAACATAATTTTTTCATTTCTTGGGATCCGGGGCAGGTAGCTTCTTCAGAAAAATGTTGCAGTTCTGCTGCAACCGGACGCTACCTTATTCCACAGTTTGGTTTTGTAACAGATCGTCAGAAGCCTAAAGAGCCAAAGGGTCGCTCATCACGAAGTTTCACTACCCGACCGTATTTCATGAATTTGACTGGAACAGAACCAAGTGAACTCGACTTCGGGGTCATACGCCTCACTAAAGCTTCACCTGGGTTGATGGTTGTGCTATGTGAAGGCCGGAAGGGTAGAGGATTTTATATCTGTGCGCAGTGTGGAGCAGGCTTTCGTGAACTTAAAAATCAACATGAAACGCCTTTTGGGGAAACGTGTTCAGGAACCCTTGAGCAGGTTTCCCTTGGACATGAGTTCGTTACTGATGTTCTCCAGCTTCGCTTCGTTCTTGGACTACCTAAAGGTGAAATCGATGGTGTATGGTTTGCATTCTCTCTTGCGTATGCTTTAGTAGAGGGCTCTGCTGAGGTTTTGGAAATTCCTGCCTCTGACTTAAGCACAACAGTAGCTTATAGTAGCGAGAGTATTATCCCTCCTATTATACTTTATGACAATGTGCCGGGTGGGGCTGGGCTCGTCGCTCGTCTTGAAGAAAAAGAGATACTCCGTGCATGTTTAGAAACTGCACTTGGGAGAGTTAATGGTGGTTGTGGTTGTGGTGAGGATGATAGTTGTTATGGTTGCCTTCGAAGTTATCGAAATCAGTTTGCACATCAACATTTAAAACGCGGAGCAGTTATGCATTATCTCAGGACACTGTTAGATGAATGGAAAACCTAAAATATATGCAGTAAATAAAATAAGAGTGAGGGATATTTCTTCCTGAAATGAGGAGCTCCACATTTCTGTGAGAAAATAATCTTACCAACAACACCTGCTAACAAACAGGTAGTTGAATATGAAATTGCTATTAATTTCTGGTAGAAACCTTGTCAGCAATAATAAAGCAGCCTGTCCACTTTTCCTGTCATCTCCTCGATGCTAGTAACTAGTCGTCCCGTTTTTTCACCTTTTCTTTTTCCATTGATCGTAATGTTATAATTTAGCATGTGCGGTAAAGCGATAACTTATACTGATATAGATATACGAGACTTCCGAGGTGGAGCGAACCAGTAAGAGTTCTTTGTAATCATCAATAATGAAGAAATCTATTAAGATATCCGAAAAAGAAATGCTTGATGCTTTAAACAGATCAGGGTATTTGTTAGAATCTGAAATTTCAAGAACATTGGCGGAAGCAGGTTTTTTTGTCGAGACCAATCAGGTAATTGAAGATCCTTTCACTGGCAAAAGTAGAGAAATAGACTTAATAGCCGAATATTTTAATTACGATGAAACTAGGTCATCGTTCAAAGTTGCTGCGAATGTGCACTATGTATTCGAAATAAAAAATAATTTATTCCCGATCGTTCTTTTAACGCAGTTTGAATTCACTCCCAGGATTGAAGACTGGACGGGATTGAAGGAGGCGTTGACAGTACCAGATGGCTTAATATATGAAGATTGGCACGAAGGGTTCTATGAGCATCTAATTCACAGTAAAAAATCCTCGATATATACCCAGTATTGCTCGTTTCAGAAAAAGAAAGAAAATGATGAGGTAATGGCCCTCCATCCTGATAATATTCATTCAGGATTGGCAAAAATTACGCAGTACTGCGAAGAAATGGTAAAGATGTATGATAAGAATTTGATATACGAAAATCATGATAAAGATGAGTATTTTAGACATTTCTTGTTTCTCCCTATTCTGCTAATCAATGACGATTTGTATGAGCTCAAAAAGGATAGGCTGGAAAGTGTAGAGTCCTCCATCCTGGTTTATAATTATCACTACGATAAAAACCCCAAAATGGCATATATATTCGTGGTTACAAAGAAGGGGTTCCCAGCCTTTATGAGATCAATGATGGCAATGGAGAACAAGGTGGAGAGAAGAATGATTGAAATAGTAAAGGCAAAGGGATTGCAAAGAGATGTAAAGCAAAAGAAAGGAAAAAGAAATAGCAAGCATTCGTGACGATTCATCTATAAGATCGGGAAGAAACAAACTGCCCATATGAAACCACATAAAGGCAAAAAGCCAGTGAAGGATGAAATAGAAGCCAAGATAGAGTACCAGGAAATAATTGGCGAGGCGAAACCTGGCAGTTATCAGCCTATACGGTTTACTAGGGTCAAATATAAAGCCAGCCACGAAACGCACATAGATATAAGACAGTTTCAAAGAGGTTATGGTGATAACGATGAAGAGGAATTCTACCCAACGAAGACGGGGTTTAGATTTCCTGAGAGAGAATTTCTCAGAGTCATTAAGGAATATGTTCTAATGCCGGAAACATACATTCATCCCACAATAATCAAGAAGAGTTTTCGTTTACTGAGAAATGGCGAGTTCGAAAGTGCTGTATTGCAGGCCTTTAAGATGATAGAAACAGCCATTAGAAAAAAAATCGGGGCCGATCCGGAAGATGTGGGTGTAAAGCTTATTAGGAAGGCATTTAACCCTAATAACGGTGCTTTAACAGATTACGAATTACCCCAAGCAGAGAGGGAATCTTTTTGTAATTATATTGCAGGTGCTTTTGGATATTACAAGAACCCTTGCTCTCATCGAGATATAGAAATGAATTACCTTTCAGCATTCGAGAGAATCATTATAGCAAGCGCTTTATTTAAAACAGTAGAAAATTCAAAGATAAATAAAAGATAACAGATTCGAGCTTTCAACCGTTTTTTTTCAATAAATTCCGCTTGAACTCCGCAGTGTCCTCATGCGTTTATAAATTAGAAGTACTGTGAGAAGATAATCCTACGAACAACACCTGCTTGTAAACACCCCTGGCATATGATGAAAAATGATGAATACCATACGAAACATGCAGTAGGAAGTTCTTCTCCTTGAGAAATGTCTAATACTTGCCCGTATAATCTTGCTTTATGCGAGGTTGAGCCCGATCCGATTACGGCCCTTCTTTCTTACACCCAGTTTGAAGGTCGTTTTAAAATATATCCGTCTTTTTTCTGAACACTTAATGGTAAAAGACTCTTAGCAATTGTTCTACGACCAATAACAAAATATCTATCAACATGTCTTGATAATTCAACAGAAAAACGATTGGGTGGAAAAGTTGCGACAAGTAACTTCTTTGGAAATAATCTCTTTATGGATTGGATGAGTCCAGTTAAATCACTATCAGCCGAAATAATTAATGCAATATCAAAATTATCATAAAAAGCGTCAGAGAACATTTCAACAGCAATATTTACATCTGTCATCTTTTCATGTGGGACTTTATCTTTGAAACCACATTTTCTACAAATTAGTGGATCAAGTTGATATTTACCGTAATATATATTGAGATCAGGAATAGTCTCAAGTGCTTCAAGATATGTTAGTTGTCTCTTCCTTTTATCCGGGGGAGATGAGACCTTCGCTGTGAAATATTTAGTTAGTATTAGTTTCTGTGATTTTTTTAAAAGATTCTGAGCTAGAAGTTGAATATTTAACCAGTAATAGCGGCGCCAACCCTTTGATTTTAAACCAAAATATAGATTGAATCCATCAACATAAACAATGACTCTTTTTTCTTTTCTATTAATTTTTTTACTTGACAACATTTAAAGAATTTTGTAAAAATTTGTTATAATAAATTAAGAAGTAAACAACACCAGTGATAGGATCACTGGTCTGACGGCTTCTCCTAATGGGAAGCCGTTTCTATTTTGTATACAGTTCAATATTATTTTCATTTTCTGACTTTGAAACATTATACTTTTTATTACCTTTCCTCAATCATAACATTATAAGCCAGTAGAGCTTTATCAGTCCACCTGCTTATCCGCACAGTTTGCTCAACGAGTCAGGTGAGAATTACCAAGAGAAATCAGGATAAATTGATAAGTACAAGCCTGACGGTTCGTGCCGCAGGAAAGGCATAGGTAAAGAAGCAAATTCCAAATCATCACTAATTTATACAATATAGTCCATGGTTGGATTTGTTCCTTATGACAGCGTCAATCTCGAGGGAGATGACGACATATATATCAGACTAAACATTCTTAAGTAATAACCAACCGCGGCCATCCTTGACTGATTCAGATAAAACAGAAAACTCAGGATCAAGTAGAGCCTTTTTCTTTTTCCGTGGTAACATAATAAAAGGTTTATGGGAAAGGCATCGCGTAAAAAAAACATCAAACGTAAGCAAGCATCGAAGGACACATGTTGGGGATTTGATTATGGCCTATCAATTCGTGCCGCCGCTATTGGATCTTTTGAATTCAATAGAAAACTTTGTGACGCAGAAGTCATAGGAATTGCCTATGGGATGGAACACTCGATTGATTTAGGCTATACTTTACCCGGTCTAATTCTTATTGGCAGGAATGAAGAACCGCTCCGTCAAGCTTTCGAGGAATTCCAGCGATGGGCAGATTACTCAGATGCGGATGCCGTCGATGTTACTCTGGTTTTCTTAAGAAACGGTGGATATTGCTTCATGATTAGTCCTGAGCCAAAAGCGCTGATAGCCAGAACACTTAAGTACGATGCTGTTAGCGAACCAATTTCATTTCAAGTGAGTTGGATAAAACCAATTGATACGGTCTCTGAACCACTTAGAAAGCTTCGGGCTCATCTTGAAAAAGGAATTCGGCCATATATACTATCGGCGGCTATATTTTCGGGAATTGAAAAGCCCGGCGTGCCACCCATGCCTGAGTTTCTTCATCCAGTTCGCGGCATAAAACAATTGCTCAAGTTTAAAATTCGGTTTGCTGACGAAGGTGCAGAAACTGAAAAAGATTTTGTTAGAATGGCTCTTTTTAGTACTAAAAGGAAAACTATAAAAAGAAAAATAGGATACAATCCTTCTTTACCACCTCCTGAAGACCTGCTGTCCAGCCGAATGAATCGCTTAAGGACTATTTTCCCTGTGACTCTTTGGCGGGCTGAAAATAATGATATTTTTATAAACGTTTGCGATGCTGCCCTGCAACGCGGTTTGCGTAGGTGGCAAGTACAGCAGGCGCTGTGCAATTGTATAATTAGCCGAGAAATTACTGAAGGTCTTTCACACTTTAAGGGAATACAGAAGAAAGACTGGCCAAATATTTTAGTGACGAAGATTGGTCAGAGATACGAAATTGCCGATAGTGGAACTGATATATCACCTCCCCTGACACCTGAAGAACTTGTTAATCAAGCTATTTTGGATGCAGGCGTTCTCTTAAAAAGCTGGGGAGTTAAAAAATTTCCAGGTAGTCTTAAAGCGATTCAGAATGAGTTACTGACCCGCAGTTTACTAGATGGGTCGTTAGAATTATGAGTTATTTGCCAACGGACAAAATCCGAATATTTATAAGTTCAAGACTTGAAGAGTGTGCTGATGAACGTACTAATGCCCGTAATGCAATTGTCTCGTTAAATCACGAACCGGTTATGTTCGAAGCTGCTGGGTCTCGTCCTTATCCACCCCGATCTATCTATTTAAAAGGAATCGAAAGCGCCCTTTTTTTTATAGGAATCTATAAGGAAGGATATGGATATATTGCAGAAGGAATGGACATCTCAGGTCTCGAGGACGAGTATCAATATGCAAAGAACATTGGAAAGCCTCAGTTGCTATATGTCAGAAAAGACTGCAAGAGAGACCCGAGACTGGACAAGCTTATATCAGACTTTGTAAGTCCATTTTTCACTGTAGCTTTTTACGAGCACCCTGCTGAACTTTATGAGAAAATACGAGAAGACATCATATCTTTGGTTGCGGATTATGTTTTGCGCGGACTGCGATCTGGTGCAATTAGCCCACCCCACCCCAGCTCAATAGTCAACGAACTTGTGCCACTTAATCAGCGTATTGCCAGAACATTTGTGGAGGAAGAACTTCTAAAGCAATTAGAAAGTACTACAATGACTATTGTAGTTGGACCGCTTGGTGCTGGGAAGACAGTCCTCCTCGCCACACTTGCAAGCCAGCAAGAATGGATCTTTGTTCAGTGTGGCGGTCGAACCCCCCGGGAAATACTTCTGGAGGTAACAAATGGCGTGAGAGCGAAACTGGGGTTAGATCAGAGTGCCTTTACACAGATTGAAGAAGCGAATTCAGCTTTACGTGCAGGTTGGCAGGCTTTGGACTCGATAGCTTTAGTCTTAGATGATGTGCAAACAGATGAGGCTAACTTAGTCCTCGCAGTTATTGAACCGGTCGGGAAGCAACGTATTGTGCTTTCTTCTAGGGATTCAAGACATTTTCCCGGTATCGCCACTTTTTCGCTCCCACCTCTTCAGCCGAATGAAATTAGAGATTTCGTTAAGAGAAACCGAAGCCAATTGATAACACCTGGGGAACTTGAAGAATTGACGCGTTTGTCAGAAGGTAACCCACTCTACCTCAGATATTATACCAGTGTTGAGCCTGGAACCTTTGAAAGAACACTATCTGGATTTGAACTTAAAGCTTGGCGGGACATATCTCCGCGCGCGAGAGAAGCTTTAAGTTATCTTGCATTGTCAACGCGCGCCCTCCAACTTGAAGACCTAATGGATTTGATGTCCTCTGAGGCAGGATCAATTGAAGAGATATCTATGAACCTTTTTGAGGCGCATAGTTTCCTAAGTGACACTGATCGAGGATATTCCATTTTTCACTCTCACGCGAAAGAGACAATTCGAAGTGCAATAGGAGAGTCTCCGCAGCAGCTGAAGTTCTATACAAAACGACTTGCAAAATGGTTTTCATCAAAACATGACTATACAGCAGCCTTTACCGTTCTGGATAGCAATGGATTTGAGGTCCCGCCGAGACTCCTTGAACTTTCAGGACGACATGCTATGGTTCAAGGCAATGTGGGGGCAGCACTGTGCATTCTTCAACGCCGCTTAAAGATGGCTCTCGAGAAAGAAGATGCTCGAGAGATTTACGATTTGCTGGTGTCACTTGCGAACGTTCAGAGTCATGCAGGAAAGATAGATGACGCATTACAAACTTTGGAGGATGCACAAAAATATCAGACAATAGAAGGTTCATTTGTGACGGTCGATGAAGTCAAACTTTCTATACTGGCTTGGGCTAAGGGGGATCCCAGTGCAATATCTGCGCTCGCTTTGGTCAAGCAGAGATACATCGATGAAGGGAAAAGATGGGACGCCGCAAGGATTGCTCTCGATCTCAGCGCAAGCCTAATTCGGAGTGCTGATTATCGGAAGGCGGCGGACGAAGCGGAATTTGCTTTGGCTGCTTTTAAAGTGCATAAAGACTTATACGGCGCAAGGCTTGCCAAAGTGAATCTTCTATCTGCATTATCTGCTATACCTGAAAAAGTGGAGAAGGCACGTGATTTAATGACAGAACTAAACAAAGATGCAGAATTATTGCCTCGTCAGCGCGCAGCCATATGCAACATTCTTTGTCGAGTAGCAAGAGAGAAAAACGATATAAAAGGAGCCAAGGTTTTCGCTCAAGAAGCAATTGATATAGGGCGAATCCTTGGAGATGTAGCTGTTGTTTGCACCAATCTTATAAATCTGGGAAATGTGTTTAGACAAGAGGGCGACCTCGATACTGCATTAGAAAAATATGAGGCGGCAGATAAGATTGCTCGAGAATCGGGATTGGTACAATCTGAAGCATGGTCACAAGAGTTGTTGGCCTCCATTTTCAACAGAAAGGGTGATGGTCACAGAGCCATTCAGCATGCAAGATACGCAATTGGACTTGTAAGGGGTGGAATATCCAAAAGGACTGAAATAGAAGCTTACGAGGAATTGGCAGTAGGGTATGAAACTATAAACAATACGAAAGAAGCATGCGAAGCTTGGCTACAGGCTGCTGAACTCGAACTCACTATTAATAAAGAAAGTGAATTTGGGTTTTGGGCTTTTCTAAAGGCAATTCGACTTTTTTATAAAGAACATAGAAGGAAGGCATATATTGATGCTTATCGAAGAATTTTTGGGAACTGTATAAAGCAAAGCGAAGCTACAAGTTTCGAATTTCTTGCCGATGAATTTTCCAGCCTTCTTGCCTGCATACCGATTCAACATGCATTTGAGGCAACTGTTTATCATGCAAGATTGACCTTTGACGAGCTTCCAAAGGTGCTCGCTAGGCAAGTATACTTGCATATCATGGCGCAAATGCTGAGCTATTCCAAAGTGGAAAGTAGTGACAAATTAAAGAGACTACGTGCAGCGCTTGCGCTTACCATGTCACTACCAAAAGAAACAGTACTTCTAAATGACGTCGTTGAAATTGGAGAAAGGGCTGCTCAATATAACTCCAATCTTTCATTTCGAGCGCATAGCGATGGATCAGCACATTGGGCAATCACTGCAAAGTTTGCAAGGCCGCTTATTGTTACAATAAGTCAACTAGACGACCGTCGGGACGTTTCTATTGTCACTCTTTGTCTTGCTCTTGTCTTATTATCATTTTCTAATGAAATTTCGGAAGATGTTCTCGCCGGGATTATCCCACTTCGTAATGAGGCCAATATTCAGGTAGTTAACTACCACGAAGCGAAAGAGTTATTACCTCTTGAGAAAGCAGGACTCTATTCAATGAAAGACACCTGCGCAGTAACTCGAGCAACAGACCCTAAGCGTGACGCTGGAGCTCCCGTAGTCGTAATTACACGCGACGATATTACTTCTGACTGGCTCGTTGGTGAAGGGAAAGGAAATTCGGGGCAAATTCTGTTTTCCAAGGTACTTGTCGAGCTCGTATATCACCTCTTTGCTGGTGAAATTGAACTTGAATCCCTGTACCCGAAAGTCATGTCTCTGATTAAGAAAACGGTTATATAACAATGCTCCGCCTATGACAAAAGCCTCGAGCTTGCTTCATGCACGTAGAGAAGACAAATATAAAGTAACTATGTCAGTTTATCTGTGAATCAAAGGATTTAAGCTCGAAGCCAGTTTTGCTTTTGAGATGCGAATGATGTACTACCCTTCAGCAATTGTAATAATTTCCATATGTACTCGACAGGGCAGTACAAGAATCATTCGTGTGTACTACTGTGAGAAGTAGAAATCGGGTCAACTCAATTAAGGCCATAGGCTCTCATTAAAAAAGACCTCAGCAAATCCACAAAATATGTCTATAATTACTATCTATTTTTCTTCAGAACCTTCCCTACAAAGCTTTTAGATAATTTAGTTTTTTTGGCGATGTCACGGACTGAGAGGGAGGGGTCTTTTTTATGCCACTCTAAAACCTTTTCGACATCGATAGGGGCGACTGGTTTTCTGCCAAGTCTCTTGCCCTTTTTCCTGGCATTCTCGAGGCCTGCCCGGACCCGTTCCCTGATCAGTTCCCTTTCGAACTCTGCCATAGCAGCGATTATATGGAACATCAGCTTCCCGACCGAGGTCGAGAAGTCTATCTGCTCCTGATAAGAGACAAAGGTTACTCCGAGGCTGTTCAGCTCATCTATAGTCAATACAAGATGCTTAAGAGACCTGCCGAACCTGTCCATTTTCCACACAACGATGCAATCGATAAGCCGTTTGCGTGCGAGTTCCATGAGCTTGTCGAGTTTCGGCCTCCTGTCTTTGGACCCAGTGCAGATATCGACGAATTCCTGTGTGTCAGTCAGGCCTCTGGCATTACAATATTCGCGGAGAGGACGCAGCTGGAGCTCGGGATCCTGCCCCTTGTCATACGTGCTTACTCTTGCGTAAATAGCTGTCCTCATATGCTAATCGTTTACGATCCTATCCAGTTCTGCTTTAACATCAGCAATTTCATTCCCGACATCTGAGACCCTGGTTACAGGATCAACTGAAACAGGCATTTCGATATTGATGACCGCCTTGCTCCCATTCCTGTAAGGGAATACCTCGACAAACAACTTTGCCTGCTTTTCGTCCTTCGGGAGATAGAAAGCGGATTTATAGATCTTGCCGGTGACCTCATCTTTATAGGGTTGCCTGAATGTCTCTTCCTTGAGGAGCCTCCTGAAGTTTGCATAGGTTGACTCGGTGTCATACGGCGAATCAATCTCCACGTTGAACCTGACAATGGCATTACTGAGAAATTCTATGAGCCTCTCTTCTGTGAATCCAGGAATATCATAATGTGTTATACAGGAGGGACCGCAGCCTCTTATGACTTCCTTGCTCGTTGGGATAAAGGCAACGATGTAACTGTCTTCCCTTTCCTCGACTTCAACCTGGACCTGGTACTGCACATATGAGGAATACTCGGAATCTTCTCTACCTTTCCGTGTTGCATGAAAAATTTCTCCGTTATATTCAGTGCAGAGAATCATGTTCAGTGAAGGGTCGTATTCGATATCGATCCCGGCCACGCGTGAAATGCTCGTCCCCGGATATCTGCCATAGTTCTTTTTTGTACGTTTAAGATATAGACCCTTGAGGAAGCCGGCATTGTCCAGTCCTTCATCCTTGGGGATTATGTATGTGATTTTTTCGTCTCCATAAAATTGCTCTTTTTTGATTACCTCCTGCTGCACGCCAATGCAGCCTGACATGAATAAAATAAAAAGCAAAATAAGGCCCCTTCTCATTCAATGATCTCCTTTCTTATTGCATAGAACTGGAAGTTCTTTATCTTCGATATCCACGTTATTACTCTGGCCAGAAACTTTTCGAACGCGGTCCTCTTATATAATTTTGTGCATTGCGGGTAATTCACAGCAGTGATACCATATGCCCTCGTTATATTCCTCATGTTCGCATCGGTACTCAAAAGAACGACCTCCTCATGTCTCTCATCGTTAAGTCTTATAGCAGTTCCCACAATCCTGTTATCAGCATGACTTGCAAGCTCGTCAATTTCTGTGTAATCCTTGGAGATGCAGACGTAAGCCCCTGTGGAGATATTCGCTCCTGATGCTATGTCATGGTTGCCACCCAGTTCATCCAGGAATCTTGATACCTTTCTGGCAGCCTTTGCAGTTGGGTCGTCAGGGTCAATGTGCCTCTTTAATCCGTCAAGTTCCTTTATTACTGCAGTTGGAACGACGATAAGGTTGTCTCCGAGTCTGTAAAAGATGTCAGGATCTATTATTAGAGCGCTAGTATCTATAACAAAGATGGTTCTCCGGTTCATGGTTTCTCCTTTTTCTTTATTCTTTCCTTCACTAATTCCACTGCCTCGGCAAAATCTTTCCTGTAGGAAATAGCTCCATTTTCAACGGTAACGACTGCTTGGACCTTTATGTAATGAATAGTCGGTATATGCTCCAAGAAACGCCCGTCCATCTCAAAAAGTATGTATATCGGCCCGATCTTCTGTGAAAGTTTTAAAAGGGCTTCCTTGTCCTTTTCGATCTCAAGGTCACCGAACCAGATCTTCTTTGCGCGTGAGTTAAAGATGTTCGCGTTGAATATGGTGGTAGGCTGTCTCATGCTCTTGCTCCTGTAAAGCATCCTTCCTGGAAAACCGATCAGCTTTACTGCTGCGCGGGAGATCTTGGTTATTTTTTCATCGAACCATGGGTTTTCTTCCTTGTTAGACCTTCCCATTGCCTTTACCTCCGTTCTTTGCTTCTTTCAGGGCTTCCTTAAGAATCCTCCTGTCTATCAGTTCGTAGACTTCTATGCCTCCCTGGTCAAGGACATCGTCATCAACGACCCTGAGCTCTGTTTTATCCCCATTTCTCACAAGCGCATTCATGAACTCTTCTTTTCTCACACCATTAAGGCTCCCGTAGATTCTTTCGAAATAGGCGAAGTCATCTTTCCTGATATACATGTTCCCCTCCTTTCCTGAATCTGATAATGACAATAAATAATCAAATTAAGACTTATTAATATCACCTAAAGATATTTAATGCTTTTCATGATGCTTTGTCAAGTCTTTTTATGATCATTTTTAGTCAAAATTTGCTATTTTCAATGTTCAAGTGATAAGATTTGGACATGAAATGACAAGGGAAGGACCTCGTGCTTATTGTAAACCTCAAGGCTTTAATGGAAAGAAAGAGCGCCATAGAGAGGCGTAGGATAACCTACAAGGTTATCGAGCAGGAAACCGGTATCAAGGCCTTAACCCTGTCTAGGATTGCAACCAACCACGATTACAACTTCAGCAGGAAAGACCTCGAAAAATTGCTCCTTTACTTCAACTGCCAGCCAAATGATTTGTTGACCTTGATTAAAGAGGAAGAGTGATTCTGTCACCCTATGATCTGTGTAAAAATAACATGTCCAAATATTGCATAATTTAATAGATGAAAAATTATTAATTAATTATCTGTACGTGCACGACGTAATACAGCTAAAGCTTCGGCTATCTCTCTTCCCTTTTCTTCAATGAAATCTAGTATTTCATCAGGCGTTCTGGTATCCTCATCGGGTTTTGTGTGTGGATTGACCGCTTTGAGATCGTACACAGCGTTTTCAATGTCTTCTGCAATTGATGACTGTTCACGGGCCTCTTTAATTAAGTCCTTAATCTTCTCCTCTGCTTCAGCTATAGCGGGATCATCTTTAGCGGTTTTATCTTTGCCCTTTTTAAGCTCATTTAAGCGTTCCTTCCACTGTGCAGCTTCTTGATTCTTCTCTAAAGCTTTATTTTTATATGGTTCTGCTTCCTCAAGAGCCTTCTTTTTTCTTTCAGCAAAATTAATAGTCCAACTGCGATCACTGTCTTCACGGGAAGGTAATAGTTTGAAAAAATCGTTAAATTTATCTATGGTAAAAGGTTTTTTCTTGCCAACTTTAATATCTGATAGATCATAGTACCAGATCTTTTCTGTATGTTTGTCTTTTGTAAAAAAGAGCAGATTCGTTTTAACTCCTGCACCAGCAGTTGCAAAAACTCCACCAGGTAGGCTCACGATACACCATAAATCACAGTCGTCAAGAAGTTTACGTTTTGTCTGCACAAAAGCAAGCTCATTGGTACGGAAAAGTACCCCCTCATCAAGTACCATACCACAGCGACCCTCTGGCTTCAGAGTATCGATAATATGTTGAAGGAAGAGCACCTGGGTAGCGCCGGTCTTATATGCGAATTTTGTCTGGGCTGCTTTGCCTTCTTTTCCTCCGAAAGGAGGATTAGTTAGGATGACATCATACTGTGATGGAGCATCTAGAAAAAGTCCATCGTAGATCTTTTCTCCAGTTAAAGTATTTCCATGCCATAAATTAGGCTGGCTTATACCGTGGAGAATAAGGTTAGCAAGGGCAATTGGGAAAATAAGATTTTCTTTGTCTCTGCCATAGAATGTTCGATGTTTAAGTGTATCAAGTTCTTCTGCTGTTGCAGCGGAACCTAGACTATCCCGTATATATTCGTAACTCTGTGCAAGGAATCCTCCAGTTCCACAACCAGGATCATATACTGTTTCGTGTACTTTAGGATCAATGGTTTTTACCATTACCCTGATGATTTCTCTAGGAGTAAAGAATTGACCGCCATCATTATTCTTTTCTCCCATTTTAAGGAGAAGTCCTTCATATACTTGAGATAATGTGAATACATGAGTGGGATCAACAGTGTTCACACTGATTTCATTTATTTTGTCGAGAATATCAAGGAAATTTTTCTCAGTATCAATACGGACCCTTTCAGTGCTGGACATTATTTCGCTTATAACCTTCTGGCGAGGAGTTGCCCCTGTTTTATCCTTTAATCCTTTTAAATATGGTAAAAGTTCTCCATTGATAAAAGCAAAAAAATCACCAAGAGTTCCATCTTGAAGCTCTTTACGTTTCCATCCCTGTTTTACGTTGCTAGGATGTAATAACTCGATATCTTCATCATATGGTGCTGCCCAGTCCTGCCAACGATATGGTGATTCAAGTGACGGTATAAACTCTATCCCGAGTGCAGCATCTTCCTCGGCCTCATTGTTTTCTCGCTCATTAAGGATGCGGAGAAAGAGTATCCAGGTCAACTCAGGCACATACTGTAATGCACTGGCGCAATTAGAACGCCTCATGATGTCACAGATAGATTTAACCACTGCATTTACAGACTGCGGGGTTGTAAGATGTTTGTTGTTATTGTTCCTTTTATTTTTCGCCATCAGTTTTCCTCAGATAATCTCTTCTTAGTAAGATCTCTCGCGTCAGAAATGGTATCACAAGTGAGAAGTAAGTCAATCATAGCCCAGATACGGCCATTAGGATAAATGTTTCCTGTTTTAACTTTTTTTACAGGAATAATAGGTTTCCCAAGGTTATAAAGAAAAAGGGGTCCCCATTCCCCACTTTTAATACCTATTTCTTTGATTTTTGCATGAAGGTCTTCGACTATTTCCCATGCCTCTATGTGATGAATGCTCTGAAGTTGTCCATAATACCTGAATCCTATATAATTTGGAGGGCTTTTAGGCCAATTTTTATCAGCTGGATGAAAATATCTGTTCTTTTTTGTTACCACCTCAGTCCATGTTAAAGAACTTTTTTTGATTGTGTCTTTACCTAAAGAAACAACATAGACCATGTTTGACTCTTGATTCTGCATATTAACAATCCTCCGTAAATAATTTCGCAATTCTTCAAGCAAACGTTTTTCAGCATGATTAGCATTTGAGACGTTTCGTGACATTATAACTATATCTTTCCAGTTGAGATATTTTATGGGCACCCTAGCTATATGTGAAGGAATATGAAGCTTAGCATACTCATGTGAACATTCAGCCATTACAACAAGTACGGGTTTTTTTGTAGGGTTCTCATTTAACCGATTTGCATATCGACGAAGCTGCTCCTCCCCCGGAAGATACCAACCTCTTTTCGCCTCAACAATACAATAAAATTCCTCTCCCTTGATTTCAATGTCAGTTATGCCGCTGTTGGGTTCGAACTCCTGAAGATAAATATTAGCCAGTTGAGACTTTTGAAAGATACTGGGTAATATTTTTTTAATGAATTCCTTCAGAAATGCTGTACTATTTGATAATGTCCAACCGATGCTATAAGTAATATCGTTCTCTTTATTACCAAGTAATTCAAAAATGCTTTCTATTTGTTTTCCATGCAGGTAGATATCTGTCATATTTCCATTTCACCATTGAATGCGCGTCGTAGAAGAGAGGAAGGGATAATATTTATTTCTTCAATTTGTGTAACTAATAAGTTATACAACTTTAAGCTGTCTGCTATCTTTTGTTTAAGATTTTCAACGATTATTTTTTGCTTATTAATTTCAGGTAAGAAGATATTTAAATTTCTTATTTGATCTGTTGTTATATTTCTGAAGATGGCACCTGTTGCCTGTTTATCTGTAGATGATCTTGCGAAAAGACAATAGAAATATAAATATTCATTTAAGATTATTTTACTATCTAAATCCTTAAAACCAGCAAACCCATCATGAATACAAGCATCTACATCTAAAATTGCAGGCAGGCCTGGGGCACCACTAGTTACCATGACAACGTCACCTTTTTTCATCATTCTGCTTAACTTAGAACCTTCAAATGTTAAGAAATCCACTTTTGGAGTTACATACATTCCATCTCTTGTGACATCCTCAACCATGAGTCTTGGGATATTACCCCCATAGTATTTTGGATCACCTTTTGGTCTTGGACTACTTCCTCTGACTACTGATGATATATCCCCTAACTTAAGCTTTTTAATTCTTGGGGAGTTTTGAATATCTACAAAAACCTCACGTAGATAAGCTGCGAAGAGAGCTTTAGATGCTTTAAGTCTTGCCTTAGTTGCTACGCGTGCCTTTTCAACTGCAGCCATTTGTTCATTTAGAATAGTGGCAAGGCGTTTCTGTTCAGAGATGGGCGGAAGAGGGATTATAAAATTTTCTAATTGAGACTTAGAGATTTCTGTAAAAGTTGCCCCGCTTCCCAATGCTTGGAGCTTCTTTACGGAATGTTTTAAAGCAAAGTATAAAAAAAGGGAATTTACTTCTGATCCAGGAACAAAACTTTTACAACCTTGATTTGTACATAAAGGTATTTTTGCAATAGCTAAGTGCCCAATTGGTGCACGACTTGAAAGGACTATCGATCCGGGAGGAACAAGTTGTGTTGTACAACTATCATAACCAGCTTTTGTAATTTTTCTTGCTGAATCACATATTTCAAATTGATTAAGTTTGCCAAGGTCACTTGGAGTAATCCAACAAATATCGCCGTCCCAATATTCATTAACACCTGTTTGAGGGGTTGAGCCACTGATTATATGGCATATTTTAGACAGTTTTACCCACTTCCAACTCTTGGGCAATTTTTTTTCATTCTCTTCTCTCATGCTGAAAACATCATTTTCTTTGTCTTGTGCAAAAGCTCAGCTGGATTACCGACCTTTTTTAAAGCATCAAGACCTCCAGCCTGTAAAACCTCAGGGGTCCTAAATATCTCCCTATTCTCTAGACCATCGGTCCCACCCTTCTGAAACTGAGAGGCAACAGCTTTAATTGTAGAAGCAGTTATAACTGGAAGGCTTTTGAGCCAGTCTTCATGCTTGTAAACAAAAGCATCAACCCTTTCGGATCTTGTTCGGGGGGCAATACCATAGCCTGCCTCTGCAAGAACATCGTAAAGGTCATAATCGTCCATATCTTCAACCATGCGAAGAACATTTGGTGAATAACCAGACGATACAATTCTCTCAAGAAGTTCCTGACGACTAGGTGGTACTATCCAGCGGTTTCGAAAAACATCTATTGTAGGTGCTTCATCAACGAGCTTTGCTGCTAATCGTGATTTATATTCTTCAACTGTTACTGGCATTGCTCTACCTTCAACTTGAGTAACAATATAACGACCTGCATCAGTAATATATACATTAAAGCCTTCGACCTTAATAATCGGCTCAGGTTCAGGTCCTGGACCACCTCCACCGCCATCTCCTCCTGAGGGAGGTTTTGTAATGAAATCTTCACCAAACAAACGGGTTGCATTTGTGTAGTCATAGACAGTGAACATGAGTTTTCCTGTTGGAGGGTCTATTCTAGTGCCTCTCCCAAGCATTTGATAGAAAGCAATAGGGGATTGAACATATTTAAAAAAGACAATATTACGTATACAAGGTACATCGACTCCAGTAGTCAGAAGCTCAACTGTAGTTGCGATAAAATGATGTCTGGTTGCACCTCTCAGGTCAGGAAGATAATCACTGCCGCTACTTGCTGCAGTGCATTTAAAAGCGTATGGTTCAAGTCTCGGCTTATTGTTTTGCTTACACCAATCTGCATAGAGGTTGTTCATAGTTGCAGCAACATCGTCAGCATGTCGATCACGTGCACAGAAGATAATGGATTTCTGTTCAGGTTTTCCTGTATCAAGTAAATATTTAAACAGATCCTGACACATTGCAAGCACCCTATCAGGCAGAAGAATGCGATCTTCAAACTCTGTCTTCTCATATAATGCACGTATCTTATCAGCAGTTATTGGCAGTCCAGTAATAGCGTCTCTTGGGTTGCGTGCTATTATTTGTTCAATAGTAATACCTGTGTCATCAAGATTAACTCTACCTTTCTGTATCTCGCATGCTGCTAAATAACCATCCTCAATAGCTTGGGCCATATCATATTCATATACCGGATCTCCAAAATATTTCAGATTGTCTGCTGTGATCTGAGCGTCCATCTCGGCTTCTTTACTTTTTTCGGTAAACTTAATTTTACGGGGGGTAGCAGTAAGCCCAACCTGAACTGCATTGGGGTTACGTGTAAGAACCTGTGACCATTTCCCCCAGGCTGAGCGGTGGCATTCATCTATAACAATATGGCTGAAGTAATCTTCGGGATAGTGGGTGGTTAGAAAGTTTGCATCTGACTCCTCTTTGTCTACATCAAGAGTCTGATATGTAGCAACAATGACTCGTGCGTTTTTTTCAGGATTACCTCCGATGGCTGCAGCGGCATCAGAGCCAAAAACATTTTGTAGTGCTCCAAGCCCCTGGTTGCGAAGTTCATCTCTGTCACATACAAAAAGGGCACGACGAAGCTGCCCTGCATCTGCGATCTTCTTAAGAAGATTAACAGCAATATAAGTCTTACCAGCTCCTGTAGCAAGCGACAAAAGAGCTCTTTTAGGCTTATCGTTGACTTCACATTTAACTATCTTTTCGAGAATAGCCCTTATTGCCGCATCTTGGTAGTAGCGTCGTCCACCCTCACCACCAGTATAAGGAGTAAGTAGGGGTTTTGCTTCAGGTGATTCGAGGCTGAAGCCCATGCCTTTTTCGTAACGAATACGCAAATCATCTGGGGTGGGAAAGGTATTCATTAGCTGAGGAGCGCTGGTCAATCCAGTAAAGGAATCGAATTCTACATACTGATGCCCGTTTGACGAGTAGCAAAAAGGAACATTTAATCTTTTACAAGATGCATATGCTTTAGCCTGCTCCATTCCATGACCTGGATGGAGATTTTCTGCCTTTGCCTCGATTAATGCAATAGTAATCGGCTGTGCAGTTGGATTGATTTTAAGACGGAGAGTATAGTCAACCCTGCCTTTTGATCTACGCTTAGCTTTACCAGCAATGATTTCAATGGTGCCAGCACTGACCTCACGCTTTATATAATCCTCGGTCCATCCACGAGAATGGATTTTAGGATCTATGAGTTTTGCACGAGTATCAGCTTCGTTTAAAGGCATATATTTAGATGAAAGGAACCGATAAAATATACATAAGTTGTACCAGTAATATACAAGAATTGCAAGAAATCTGATTTTTATAAGCTTACGGGAGGGAGGTATATCAATCCTTGGAATTTCTTTCAATGTAATGGATTACGCATATGACTTATGTCAAGGTTACATACTATGCCCATGTGACATGTTCCAGCCATTCTAATCACAAACATATCCCAGTAAAATCCACATAATTAATAAGTCCAATCACCATAAAAACCCTTTATGCTTCATGTTACACCAGAAAAGTCCCTTATAAACGCAAAGGTGGAACAAGAAATAGCTCTAATTTATTGATTAATAATTATATTTTCTTTTTTAGTGGAAAAAGCTCCCTATATATAGAAGTAAAAAAATTATAGGAGGGTTTTTATGAGAAAAGGTTTGATCTTAGTGGAACGGGATTATAAGATCCTGAAGCACCTCGTCGTAGGGCCTGCGACAGTCAACAACATCTTCAATCAATTCTTCAAAAGCGAAAACGGCAAAACGCCAACCCGCTGGAGGGTAATGATAAAGCGCCTGAAGAAACTCGAAGAAGAGAAGATCATTCACTCAAAGCATAATCCCATGATAGGAAGCGTCATCTATGTACTCACAAAAAAGGGTGCGGAATATGCTGCAGACAAGTACGGGTTTGAGCTCTCGAATGTATGGACTCACATACCAAAGCACGACAATATTTTCCACGACCTCATGGTATCGGGACTGGCAAAGGTACTCCTGAAAGAGACTCAAGAAATGAAGGGCTACCGCATTGATTACCTCTATTCGGAAGCATACATCAAAAAGGAAGAAGGCCCGAGAAAAGGAGTCTATATACCTGACATTAGAACGCGCATATTGACACCAAAAGGGTTCTTCACCTTCGACATCGAAATCGACTGCGGCACCATCAGCAGGAAAGACTTCACCGGAAAGATCACAAGTTTCGATAACGTGATCCTTATCATCACGAAGACTTCTCAACGACTGGAGCTCCTACTGAGATACATGCAGGAAACATTTACGTTAAAGGATGTCTTCATAGCCACGTACAATGACATTTTTTACAATGGTTTCTTTAAACACAAATGGCACGCGAATTCTGTCACAAGGCAAAGCCTTTTTGATATCACGAGTTAAGAAATGAGGAGTGAAAATGGCAGATACAATAAATAGAACCATAGACCAAATCACTTTTCCAAAGCGTGACTTCACAACAGATACCGAATCATTTTTTGAATCCTACGATGGAAATGAAGCCGGGCTTTTCAGGATGCGATACAAGATCGAGCAGGGAATCCAGGCCAAGGACTATGAATGCGTCTGTTCACATTGCAATCAGCCAGTAAAACTCATTTATTCGGCAAGGCAGGTAAAGGGGCTCTATTTTCAACATTTACGAAATAGTGGTGATTGTCCGGTGAAGCTCCATAAAAATAGTGCAGGAGAAAGAAGAATTAGGGCAATGCGGTACCATGGGACAGAGGAAGGTCAGCTGCACAAGGAAGTTAAAGAGCTCATAGGCAAACTTATGGAGGATGATAAAGATGTAACAGAGGTCAGGGTCGACAAGCTCTACAGACACTGTTCAAATCGACGCAAGTGGCGCAAACCGGATGTTTTCACCATATTTGGAGACAGGAAGCTTGCTATCGAGATACAGCGGAGCCGGACATTTCTGAGCACGATCGTGGGACGGGATGATTTCTACCGAGAAAATAACGTCCATATACTATGGGTTTTTCCGTCCTTCTCTGTGAAAAGAGATGCTCCGTTGTTCGCAAAGGATATTTGCTATAACCATAAGAATAATATGTTCTTCCTTGATGAAGAGGCTCAAAGACTGTCTCAGGAGGCAGGAGAGCTTGTCCTGAACTGCTTTTATCAGAGGTACTCCATCGAGGACAACGAGATTAAAAGCAACTGGGTGGCAGAGCAGGTTAATATCCATGACCTGGTCTTTGACACGGGATACAAGGTATATTTTCACGACAGTGAGAGAGAAAAACAGGAGCTCGAAAAAATGATTGGTGCTGATTAAGCGGGGTACAGATTTGCAAGCAAAGGTAGAGGTATATAGTCATGGCTCGAAAGTGGCTATAGAAGCCACTTTACGGGGTTGGCAAGTTTCAGGGTTTTAGAGATGGTTTTGTAAAAGGTTTAGTATAGAAATTATTGCTCTAAAACTGTGCAAAAAAACTCGCTAACGAATTTCTTTCCTCACTTCTTCCCGTTTAAACCTGATATAATTAGCCCTATCAGAAACGGTGAAAACTTGAGTTTATAAACAAGGAGGCATGTAAAGTGGTAGAAGGAACTGTGAAATGGTTTAATGAGAGCAAAGGTTTCGGATTCATTACTGCAGAAGACGGCACTGATGTTTTTGTCCACCATACGTCCATCCAGGGCAGTGGTTTTAAGACCCTTAAAGAAGGTGAGAAAGTTAGTTTTGATATTGAAAAAGGCCAGAAAGGTCCCAAGGCGATCAATGTCGTTAAACTGTAATTAGATTGAGAAATTTTCTATTTGTTGAAGGGACCCGGAGTAGAACAATGTTCTTTCCTCTATTTCTCCTCTTTCAAACTTGATATAATTTTAGACATTACAAACACAAAGCCTAAAAAATAAGGAGGTCTCCATGCCTGCTTATGAGTATGTCTGTAAAGACTGCAATCACGAGATTACCGTCTTCCTCTCTATCAAAGAATTTGAAGCTAAACCAAAGATCAAATGTCCTCACTGTCAAAGTGACAATGTACAGAAAAAAATCTCTGCATTCACTTCAAAAACAAGCAAAAAATCATAGCTTATGGAGACTAACTTCTTCCTGGGGTCTTGCTTTACAGGCACTTGTTATCGGCTATAGCTTTCGACCGGAATTCAAGTATATTCTTCTTGACTTTGACCGACCTGAGGGACCTAAAATAGCTCATACAAAGGGGGTGGCAAGATGAAAGACCCCATGGATAGGCCAACAGAACGAGGGGAAAATACCGGGCCATGCCCAAACTGTGGTTATCCAGTAGTTGTAGCGAGAAAATCTCGCAAAACAGGGGAGTTGTATTTTGGGTGTGCGAGACCTAAAAAAGGCAGATATAAGGGCTGTAATTTCAAAGGCTGCAGAAGCCACTGAGATAACAACTGCATCAACATGACGCGGAATAGCCGCGTCCGGGTTTGAGCCATGGTGATTGCTGCATAGGTTATGCAGAGCGTTAGGCGCGGCAGGAGAGTTAAGTGACCAACTTGGAAATAGCGGAACAGAAAAAAATGCAGAATATAATCGATATGGCTCTAACCTTTACCGCTATGGTGAGGCTATTTTCAAAAGGATCAAAAATCTATATTTCCAAAAAGTTTGAAGATTTTTGTGCGAATTTAAGAAACATTGAGTCAGCATCGTCGTATGAAAAATTTCATGAAAGCTTTTGTGACTGGTTCTGTGAAAACATACAAACAGCACAAAGAATTCTAAAAAATAAAAAGACTAAACTCAGTTCATCTGCATCGTATGGTCAGGGCGCTAAAGTCTTGGATATTGCTATTAAGGTTTATGTCCACTACTGTAAATTGCCTGATCCACAAACTGCAGATCGAATCTTACCATTTTTACATAGCGCAATAGACACCCCAATAATGAAATACCTCAAACAACGATATCCAAGGGCTAATATTAATGCATGTACTATAGGGGCTATTGATAAAAAAACATATGGAACTCTTCAGGAACTTATTGCTCGTGATATCAAAGAGAAATTTCAAGATACTATATACCCAGTTCATTATGACGATATCATGTGGAATCGGCTTAATAGAAGCGCCTAACCAGCAAATACACCGGGCGGCTTAGAACTGCCGGTGATTAGCTCGTTAGAGTCAAAAAAAATGATCGATCGCGAACGATTTGAATTGATAAAAGAAAAGTACGGCCATTATGCAAGTTGGGCGATTTGGGCTGATGAAAGAGAAAAACCAAAAGACAATATGGGTGACTTAAGTATCTTTAATATTGAGAGAAATTTAGTTTTATTAAAGCAATTGAATCCCCATTACATTCTGGTAGGTTTGAATATATCAAAAAAAATTGAGAGGCAACTTGCGAATTTCCACGGGCCTGGTGGAGGCGCATATAAGATTAGGTATGCCTTGAGAGGTTCGCCATTTTGGGGAGCATACATGACAGATATAATCAAGGACTTTGAGCAAAAGGCATGTGGAAAAGTAATGAGCTATTTAAGGAAAAATAGAACATTTGAAGAGGATAATATAAAAAGCTTCCTTCAAGAAATAAATGACTTAGGTGTTAGTAATCCTGAGATTGTGGCCTTTGGCAGAGATGCCTACACGATTTTGAAAAGAAACTTCAAAAATGACTTCAAGATCTGCAAAATACCTCATTATAGTAATTATATTAGCAAGGAAGACTACAGAGAAGCAGTAAAATCAATTCTATGTTTTAAATAAAAAGACACTGACAATTGCATCAAGAGGGCCGCGGGAATTACCGTCTCTCTTTTTCAGTCTAGCGTCTGTGCTTCCTCACCCCTTATGCATCTCGTTAAACAATTTTCCTGTTAAGTAAGGTATTCAGTGTCTGAAAATCCACAGAAAGATTAATCTGATAAGAGTTGAACCTTAGTCTTCTTAAAATTAATGTCTATAAACCTATAATCATATCTTGTGAAAAGAAAGGGAGGATTTTTATGAAGAAGAGAAGAAAGAAGAAGGGTAGAAAATCAATAACGGAAACAATTTGTTATTATGGCTTGGAAATAATGGATTGGGAGTTGCCATATTCATTTTCGATAAATAGTTTTAAGGATTTATTTGTCGGCCCATATTGGGAACATGCGAGTTTGAAGTTTACGGGGAAAATGTTTCAACCAAAGAATATCGAAAATAGAGTTGTTGAGATCAATATCATGGGAGATCGTCGACTGATTCCTCTGGGGGAATATCCAGAAAAATACGATTGCGATCCCAAGGGTATTGGAACACTCACAATCAGGGGGAAACAATCAGAGCTTTCAGCGTGGGTACCCTTTGATGCATTACATTTACTCATGTACCTCTTGAAAGAAGGGGAGGTTAAATTCTTGACATTAAGCGGTCAGTATCTCTATCGCGGCAGTGCAAATATCACGTCTATTAATTTTGAGAAAGCATATAATCCGGCTGACTGGCAGTAAACATGGCATGTCTTTACTAAAGTCATAGAAGGTACCCATGCAGAGCTGGGGACAGTTTGGGGACAGTAATTATGTAAAATATTGAAGTCTATGCTATTGATATTAAATAAAATAAATGGTCGGGGCGAGAGGATTTGAACCTCCGACCCCCTGCTCCCAAGGCAGGTGCGCTAAACCAGGCTGCGCTACGCCCCGATTTTTAATCAATGCTAAAAAAAGAAAAAAATGAAATCAAGAAAAAGGAAAAGTATTATAACATTAAGCAAACGGTAATGTTACAGAAAACAAACTGCGGGTAGTGGGTCAATTTCTATGGTCGCTTGTATCAGCATGCCATGTACCCTTATAATGTATATCGTTCATTTGAATTTATAGGGGCGGTTAGCTCAGCTGGGAGAGCGCCACGTTCGCAACGTGGAAGTCGGGGGTTCGAATCCCCTACCGTCCACCATCTTCCTTCCTATTTATCAATAAGTTATGTTTTCAGAATTGGTTCACAACTAGTAGATAAAATATATTTTCAGCTATGACTGTTATTGAAAGCGTCAGTTCAATAATGAAGTGCAACACTTGGGAGAACAGAAAGGAAGCTGCTATCCTAAGTGTTTATGGGAAAACAATATAATCATCTAACAATGACAGAACGAGAACTTATAGCAAAGATGTACTGGGAGGGCAAGGGGATTAACGAAATAGCCAAAGCCCTTAACCGCAACAAAGGGACTATTTCCCGTGAACTGAACCGGAATTCTTCTCCTGAATATCAATGTTATACGCCATGCCGTGCGCAACATAGGTCCGATGATCGGAGGAAGGCAGCGAGCAGGAGACCCCGACTCAAGCATGAGGGGATTCGTCAGTATGTTCGAGAAAAACTCTTGCTTGGATGGACCCCTGAACTGATAGCTGGAAGACTTACTCTTAATCATCCTAAATGCTCAATTAGCCATGAGGCAATTTATCAATATATTTATCATCCTAAGACGCCAGATCGAGAAGGACTGATTGCCTGTCTTCGCCGTGCTCACCGTAAACGCAAGCAGAAGAGCATGTGCAGAAAAGAACGGAAAACCAAGATACCTAACCGTGTATCGATTGAGGACAGGCCAAAATCTGTTGCATCTCGCAGATTCTATGGACACTGGGAGGCTGATAGCCTTATCTCTCGGAAGAGCCTGACTGCTTTAAACAGTCTCACTGAAAGAAAGTCCAGACTGTTGTTCCTTACAAAGATAAAGCGTAAGGGATCAGAAGAGACCAAGAAAGCTATCATCAGACGTCTCTCGACAGTCCCTGCTAAAATGAGAAGAACACTGACTCTCGATAACGGGACTGAGAATGCTCAGCATGAAGATATTACTTCCTTGCTTGGTATCAAGTGTTATTTTGCTCACCCTTATTCCTCATGGGAGCGGGGTACCAATGAGCACATCAATGGCCTTATCAGATGGTATTTACCAAAGGGAACTGACCTCGGTAAGATTTCAAATGAGCAGATTGCTATGATAGAATCATTGATCAATAATCGTCCCAGAAAGTGTCTTGGTTTTAAAACACCAATCGAAGTCGCTTCTTCTTGTGTTGCACTTCGACGTTGAATGTGGGAAGTCAAATTCTCGCTCCCCTCCTGAGATAAAACCTATGATATACTTTACGGGAATGCGATTTGCGGCTGATAGCCGATCAGGTCCCGGATTATGAAGAAAATATTGGATACAGTCATCGTGGGTGGGTATACCGCACAAGATGTGTTAATCGTTGTCGGAGTTGCAACTGTATTTTTGATAATCCTTCAGACATTAATGCGAGTTTTCAAGAAGGAAAAGAGCGGTAAGTATTACCAGTTCGTTGATTGTCTAAACTGCGGTTGGCACGGAAAAGTCAGCACGTTTGCAGGGCGATGTCCTAAATGTAACCAGCCTTTAGGCGAACAGAAAGCCCGCAGGATTAAATAAACAAGAAGCTTGTAAATGCGAATGCAGACAGATCGATTAAGTAATGGATCTGGGAATGCAGCTTAGGACCGTGCGGTTGACGGAGGGTATTTTATCAAATTTGGGCTTTTACAGCCAGAATCCAATAATCAGAAGGGGCAGTCTTAATCTTCTGAAGCAATGTTTCTGAAACCCAGTGCGAGTCTTCTTCGAGATTATAAAAATGTGAATCTAGTCCAAACTTTCCGTCTAAAATATGAGTAATGACATGGAATATTTTTGTCCCATGGCCCTGGGGCATTTCTTGAAGGTCCTGTATTTTTATAAAACCGTCCGAGCGGACTTCTTCCAGGAGGGCATGTAATAGTTGGCGGTTTTTGTGAATTGCTCCGCGCAGTCTGACTTCAAAATCCGAACTTGAGGCCGGGAGTGATTCTTTTTCAAGTACATCTACCCTGGAGTAATTGACAAGTTTATAACTTTTGATGAAACGTAATACCCTTTGCTTGCTGGCCTCGAAGCCCTGGCCCCTGGTTAGTATTTCGTGATAATACTCGGATTTACCGAGGTCTTCTTCTCTCGATAGGATATCGATTGATGCTTTCATGTGCCTGTCTGCCGCTGGTATTTTATTACGGTTATAGTGTACGATTATATCAAAAAACCGGGGATTCTCAGTATTTATTATATACATATATATACTATTGACAGAAGATTATATTTTGTAATAGAATAGATTGAGACTCAATCTCAATGCAACAAAAAATATTCAGGCAATTCCTCGAATCAAGAGGGCAGCGTTTAACAAGGGAGAGGAATGCAATCTTGCAGAAAGCCTTTTCATGCAAGGGGCATTTCGACCCGGAAAATCTTTATCTGGATATAAAGAAGAGAGGTATAAAAGCATCCAGGGCATCTGTATATAGAACTCTGAACCTGCTGTACGAATGCGGGCTAGTGGAAAAAGTCAGTAAAACAGACCATGGTACAATTTACGAAAAAACCTTTGGTCACCAGCACCATGATCATATGGTGTGTATCAATTGCGGGAAAATCATTGAGTTTTATTCTGAAAGCCTTGAAAAACTCCAGGATGAGATATGCCGGAGGCTGGGGTTCGAGGGGAAAAATCACACGCTCGAGATCCGAGGTTATTGTGAAAGGTGCAAGGGAAAGAATAGTTCGTAGCAAGGAGACTGCATGGTTGATGATATAGTGCCGTTAATTTTATTAAAAGAAGGCGAAGAAGGAATAATACATTCGGTTTCAGGCGGACGTGGTTTTATCAGCAGGCTTGCTTCAATGGGCCTGACTTTCCGTATGAGGGTTAAGGTGCTCAGGAACATCGGAGGTCCTTTGATAATTACTTCCAACGGGACAAGGGTAGCCATCGGAAGGGGGCAGTCCCAGAAAATATTTGTAAAACGGTTGACTGCTGCAAGAAAAAAAGCTGAACTCACCTAATGGCAGGAAAAGAATTTCTGGTTGCACTTGCCGGACAGCCTAACGTTGGCAAATCGACGATCTTCAACATTTTGACCGGCTTATCACAGCATGTAGGAAATTGGCCGGGCAAGACGGTCGAGAAAAAGGAAGGTTTTTATGTTGCGGACGGGTCAAGGATAAAAATCGTCGATCTGCCTGGTAGTTACAGCTTAACGGCTTACTCCGAAGAAGAAAAAATATCAAGGGACTTTATAATAAACGAGCGTCCTGACGCAATTGTTCTTATAGCCAATGCATCAGCCTTAGAGAGAAGTCTTTACCTCCTGGCAGAGCTGCTTCTTTTGAAGGTTCCGGTTATTGTAGCCCTGAATATGATGGATGTCGCAGAGCAGCAGGGGGTCCGCATAGATGTCGGCCTGCTCGAAAAATACCTCGGAGTCCCTGTTATCCCTATGGTCGCTTCGAAAAACAAGGGCATACGGGCATTGGTCTCGGCGATACTATCTCTTCCCCGGTGGCAAAAGGAGTACGTGCCTTCTTTAGCAGACATTTCTGATGACCACAAAGACATGTTCACTGAGTTGTCCGATATCCTGGAAGAGCATATTAGTCCGCCTTATCTTGCCAGATGGACTATTACGAAAATCATGGAGGGAGATCCTGACATTACAAATAAGATAAGCCAGACCATCCCCCCTGATTCATGGAGCAGGGTCCAGGCCATCTTGCGGGAGCATGAGGATTCCCTTCTTGCTGTAGTCAGGGGAAGATATGACTGGATCGAGGGTGCTGTGAAGACGGCAATCTCTGAGTTCAGAAAGGGACAGGTCTTTTTTACGGACCGGCTGGATGATATTCTTACACGTCCGATCTTCGGGTTACCGATTCTTCTGGGTGTACTCGCTTTCATCTTTTTGCTGACATACGGCCTTGGTTTGCCTTTACAGCAAGTGTTCGAATCTATGATGAACTCACTCGCCTCAAGGGTGGAGCCTTTACTCAGTCAATCAACCTTGCTGAGGGGTATTATAGTAGACGGCCTGATCGGGGGCGCAGGAACAGTGATGACTTTTATTCCCGTCCTATTCTTCTTTTTTACGGCTATGGCATTTCTCGAAGACGTGGGATATATGGCAAGAGCTGCTTTCATCATGGACAGGTTTATGCACGTAATAGGACTTCATGGGAAAAGTTTTCTTCCCTTCTGCCTGGGTTTCGGTTGCAATGTCCCGGCTGTCATGGGTGCCAGGATACTGGAGTCGGGCAAGACAAGGTTCCTCACGATTTTCCTTACCCCCTTTGTCCCCTGCACCGCAAAGCTGGCTGTAGTTACTCTTGTGGCAGCTGCCGTATTCGGGAAGCAAGCATTCCTGATCTCATGGGCTCTTGTAACAGGAAATATTTTGATTCTAGGTTTCTCGGGCATAATAGTGAAAAAACTGTTCTTTAAAAAAGACCGCACACCCTTTATCATGGAGCTTCCCTTTTATCACAAACCTAACCCAAGAACAATAGGGATAGTTGTCTGGAAAAGGATAACAGTTTTTGTTAAGAAAGCAGGGACAGTTATTGTGATATTTTCCGTTCTTCTCTGGCTTCTTTCGCATATGCCGGGAGGAGAGATCGATGAGAGTATCCTCGGTTTCATAGGTCAATCCATTGAGCCGCTGGGGCGACCAATCGGTCTCGACTGGAAGATGATTGTAGCTTTATTGTCCAGTGTCATTGCAAAGGAGAATTCAATCGCAGCCCTAGGGGTACTTTATGGTGTTGGAGAGGAGGGTATCAGAGGAATTCTGCCTAATGTAATGAGCCATGCGTCTGCACTATCTTTTCTCGTCATACTTATGCAGTTCATCCCCTGTGTTGCCACGCTCGTTGTCATGAAACAGGAGATGGGAAATTGGCGCTGGTTCCTGTCCTCCTTTCTGTTCATGCTTTTTTTGTCCTATTTGTCCGGCTTTGCCGTCTATCAGTTTGCTTTAATGGCAGGAATATAGAAGCAGCTTCTGATGCCGTTGTCAGGCGAAAGACGGCTCTCTCGTTAAATAATTCCCCGAAAAAGTAGTTCTGTAAATCGTCCCGGTAAACGCATTTTCCGGGTTATGGGTCGGATTTAGACGAGAGTGCATGCAGGAGCATGTTTGCCGCTTTTTCCCCGGAAAGGAGCATCCCTCCAAAAATAGGGCCCATACGGGGACCGCCGAATGTTGCATTTGCCGCCATCCCGGCAACATATAAACCAGGAAATACCTCTCTGGTATTCCTGAGCGTAAGGCTTTCTGCCTTGTCAGACCACATTGATTTTTCACCTTCAATCTTACCGCTGTGTGTTTTAAGCTTTCCCGGTACTTTATCCTGCACCAGTCTGACTACAGCGGTTTCGTGTCCGGTAGCATCAAGGACATATTTTGAACGGACTGCCAAAGGGTCGACATGAAGGCGGGCGATTTCTACTGCTGACCAATTGAGAACAAGACCTGTAACCCTGGACTTGCGCATCAAGACATCCTCTGCGCTCACACCGTTGAATATTGTCAAGCCTGACTGCACAGCTCTGGAAATGAGAGTGGAGACTGATTCAACAGAATCCGCGGTATAGTAGTTTTTTTGAAATTCCTGATATGCAATCCCGAATTCGTTCATTATCGGAAGTGCATCTTTTTGAACAACAATCTCGTTGAATAGCATGCCTCCTCCCCACATACCGCCACCAACGCTCAGCTTGCGTTCAAAAAGAGCAACTTTTTTCCCGGCTTTTGACAGGAAATAGCCGGCAACAAGTCCCGAAGGCCCTCCGCCTACAATAGCGATATCGGTTTCAATATGATCGGCGAATTTCCTGAAGAATTGTTCCGTTATTGCTTTTGTTATAATGACTTCATCAAGTTCCATAATCTCCTCGCTTCGTTTGTGAAGAATATAAATCCTAAAAAACGGAAAGCGTTCTATTTTACCTCAAATGCTATATAAATGCTCTATCTTCTGTTGCCATTATACACACCGGCATGCCAAAAAAAGGAGGTAAGTTATACACGCCTCCCTTCCGATCATGCAAATTCTTAGACGTGTCCATCAATTCGAGGAAAGCTCAGGAAATACTTTTTAATTGTCCCGGAGTTTCTGCCCGGTGTTAATTTTAGAAGGTGACATAACCAAGCTTAAACCTTAAAATAAAAATGTCTTTTTGTAGCTGCAGGAAAAGTCCTGCACCGGCATGTGAGTCATTATCCCGGATTGAGAGGGCATGTTCCGTGCAAATAACAGAGGTATTTAGAGACTTTTTCGCTGATCTTTTATGAATACTCTTACAGGTTCGATCAAGAATAAGATCTTTTTCCTTTTTCTATTCGGCATGGCTATGGGTTTTATGGAATCTGCGGTCGTAGTCTACCTGAGACAGCTTTATTATCCCGAGGGATTTTCGTTCCCTTTGAAGATAATGGCTTTTAAGGAACTTTCCGTTGAATATCTGCGGGAATTTTCTACACTTGTCATGCTTTTCTCCGTAGCCGCGGCGGCAGGAAGAAATTTTTATGAAAGATTCGCCTTCTTTCTCTTGTGTTTCGGCATCTGGGATGTTTTTTATTACGTATGGCTTAAGGTTCTGCTGGACTGGCCTCATTCATTGCTTGACTGGGATATACTTTTTCTTATTCCCGTAGTATGGGCAGGACCCGTCCTAGCACCTGTAATATGTGCGCTTACCATGATTGTCGTTGCAGCAGGCATTTTATATTTCCAACAGAACGGGTATCTTGTGAGGATCACATTGGGTGAGTCGGCAATATTATTTCTGGGAGGTTTTATAATATTTATTAACTTTATATGGGAATACGCAGGCATAATCGTAAAAGATGGTTTTCTGTCAAACATTTCCGCGTTAGCAACAGACCCTTATTTTAAACAGGTCATTGAAGGCCATGTCCCTGTTGCCTTTAACTGGTTTCTGTTCATGACCGGCGAGGGCCTCATAACATGCTACCTTGTACTGTTTTGCCTGAGGACAAGGAAATCCCGTTGAGATGAACTGAAGTACGGACATCGAAAGTTGTCTCTCAGGTTTGGCAGTAGTTCACACGGGGGAGGGCGTATTAATAATGTTTCTTTAATTCGAAGAGGACGAGTCTCGCAACTGACTTGAGGGTTTCAAAGACTCCCTTGCCTGACGTAGCGATTCCCTCGAAACACGGAACGTTCCTGTTGTTTAGAAGTCTGTCCATTTCCTCTGTGGGTACGATATTCGAGAGGTCTCTCTTGTTATACTGGATTGCAAAAGGCAGCTTTTCGAGTTCATAGCCCTGTTCCGCCAGGTTGATCTGGAGGTCGTCAAGACTTTCCATGTTTGATTCCATTCGCTCTATCTGACTGTCTGCGACGAAAACTACGCCGTCTACACCTTTCAGGATGAGTTTCCTGCTTGCAGCGTAGAATACCTGCCCCGGGACCGTATAGAGGTGGAATCTTATTCTGAAGCCCTTGATGTCTCCCAGGGCTAAAGGGAGGAAATCGAAGAAGAGTGTCCTTTCTGTTTCTGTCGCAAGGGAGATAAGTTTTCCCTTCTGCTCAGGATTTGTTCTCCTATATATATATTGGAGATTTGTGGTCTTGCCGCATAACCCGGGCCCGTAATAGACAATCTTGCAATTAATCTCACGTGAGGAATAATTAATAAATGACACAGTAAGCGTACCTACCTGAACAGGCTGTCAATATCTTCGTCACTGATCTCGGCGAATGGAGATTCCTCAAATGGACCCTCACCTTTATCTTTTTCTACTTTCTTGTTGATATCATCGAATATCCTCGTCAGAGATTCGGTTGATTTTTTCACGCGCAGACGGACAAGGCCCAGTGAAGATCTCTGATCGAAAATAACAACGAGAATGATCCTTTGCCCGATGAGGGATATATGGATATTGTCTTTTTCTCCCTCGTGGAAGAGTATGGTGAACTCTTTTTCTCCGAGAAGACGGGCAATTCCACCGGTGGCTGCAATGTTCCCTGCAGTCAGCGATGCGAGTGACGTAGTATCTATATCTTGTGTCTCCCCGGCGGAGGCAATAAGTTGACCATTTTTGTCTACAAGAAAGACAACCTTTGCATTTGACTGCTGATGAAGTTTTTGAAGTTCAGAATCAATCTTGCGGAACTCCTCTTCATACATAATAAGGTCGGAACCGATCATAAGCTAAAACCTATCACATTTATTTTTTAGAATCAAGTAGAGAATAACAATTCTTCTTTTTGCAGCAGTTTCCATTCCCGGTCAATGTCTTCCTGTATTTTTTTGATGATCCATTCGTTTTCAGGGGTAAAAAGGTGCCTGAACCTTCCCTGTGGTTTAAGAAAATCGACGACAGGTTTCTTCTCTTTCGGGGTAAATGTTATCTTTGTGACCCCGTTTTCTACCTCATACAGAGGCCAGTAGCAGGTGTCAACGGCAAGCCTGCTGAGTAATATTGAATCGTCGGTCCTGGATCTCCACCCCCTGTTGCAGGGTGAGATGATATTGAGGAATTTCGGCCCTTTAATCTCATGGGCCTTTTGAACCTTTTTCATGAGATCCTTCCAGTGACTCGGGGAAGCCTGTGCTGCATACGGAATGTTGTGTGCCGCCATGATCTTTGTTAAATTCTTTCTCGGTTCTGTTTTCCCTGGGATGACGCTTCCGGCAGGTCGCGTGGTCGTATTAGCACCCATGGGTGTTGCACTTGAACGTTGAATGCCTGTATTCATATAAGCTCCGTTGTCATAACAGATATAGATCATGTCATGCCCGCGCTCCATGGCACCGGAGAGGCTTTGCAGTCCAATGTCGTATGTCCCGCCATCACCGCCAAATGCTATGAACTTTATTTCCTCCTGTATCTTTCCCTGTTTTTTCAATGACCGGTACATTGCCTCTACCCCTGAAATGGTGGCAGCTGCATTTTCAAATGCGTTATGAATCCATGGGATTTTCCATGCAGTATAATCAGAGATACACGAAGAAACCTCGAGACAACCTGTTGCATTAGACGCTATGACCGGGTAATCGGTTGCGAGGAGCACCATCTTGACAACGGTAGGAGCACCGCATCCGGCACACATTCTGTGGCCTGAAGACAGTAATATTTCCTTTTTTGAGAGCTCTTTCAAGATAAGTGTTTTTGCCATAACTATTCCCTCACTCCTATGTATTCTTTTACAGTTCTTACTTGCCCGGTCTTGGTTATATTGATGAGCTCATTGAGTGCTAATTCAGCGTGTTCAGGGAGATAGTCTCTACCCCCGAGGCCGTATATCTTATTAATGAGTATGGGTTTTTCCCTGTAAGGGTAAAGACTTGTCGCGATCTCCAGGAACAGAGGCCCGTAAGACCCACCGAAGGCATCTGCCCTGTCGAGCACGCATATTGCCTGAAGGTGTTTCAGGGTTTCCCCTGCCTGTTCGTAAGGGAAAGGCCTGAACAAACGTGGCTTGAACAGACCTGCCTTTATTCCCTTGTCTCTGAATTCGTCGACCACATCTTTTGATGTACCCGCTGCGGAATTCAGGATGACAAGGCCTATGTCAGCGTCATCAAGACGGTATGTTTCGAAAAGGCCGTAGGTCCTCCCTGAAATTTTTTCGAACTCACGCGCAACATCGAGCACGACGTTAGCAACCTTAGAAGCTGCTTCGTCCTGTGCCTTTTTGTATTCCATGTAATAGTCCGGGAGGATGAGAGGCCCGTAGCTGACCGGATTTTTTACATCGAGAAGAGGGTACAATGTTTGATATTCACCTGCGAAATTCCTTACTGCTTCGTCATCCAGATACTCAATACATGCGATTGAATGACCAATGATGAAGCCGTCATAGCATATCATGGCAGGTAGCCTTATATCCATGTTTTCCGCAATGCGGAATGCCTGGATCGTATTATCGTAGGCCTCCTGGGCGTTTTCAGACCATAACTGAATCCAGCCTGAATCACGCGCTCCCATCGCATCAGAGTGATCGCAGTGGATATTTAAGGGTGCGGAAAGTGATCTGTTCACAACCGGCATAACTATCGGAAGTCTTAATCCTGATGCGATGAATAGTATCTCCCACATGAGGGCGAGACCCTGTGATGACGTTGCGGTTGCAACCCTCCCCCCTGCAGCAGCGGCGCCAACACAGGCGCTCATCGCACTGTGCTCGCTTTCGACAAGAATGAGTTCAGTCTTTACTTTATCATTTGAAACAAAGCTCGAGAATCGTTGCATCAACTCTGTTTGAGGAGTAATTGGGTATGCTGCGCAGACATCGGGGTTTATCTGCCTGAGGGCATTGGCGACTGCTTCGTTTCCGGTTACGGCAACAATCTTAGCCATTATTTCCCCTCCTCAACCATGACAATTGCCTTATTGCCTTTTTTGCCAGGGCATTCAAGAGCACAGATCCCGCAACCTTTGCAATAGTCGTAGTCAAATCCGGCCATCTTGCCGTCTTTAACCTTGATCGCCATGTCGGGGCAATAAAGCCAGCAGAATAGACACTGTATGCAGTTTTCTTCATTCCATACGGGTCTGAAAGCCCTCCATGAGCCGGTCTTAAACTCGACTGCGTTCCCTGCATCAAGTATGACAGCCCCGGGCGTAACTTCTTTCCATCCTTTCAGTTTCATCCTTCTCGCACCTCCTCATATCCACGCCGTGTTGCTTCAAGATTGCCGTCTATAATCAACTGGGAAAATTTCTTGCCAAAGCTTTTCCTGACATCTTCAAGGAGATGATCAATGGTTATGAGCCCGGTTACCTTGCATATTGCACCGAGCATGGGTGAATTTGGCAAGGCCCTGCCGATACACTCGAATGCTATTTTTGTCGCATCGACAGTAAAGACCTTCTGTCCCTCTTTAGCATTGAGTTTTGACCTTATCTCCCGTGGATCCTTTGGAGAGTTAACGACAAATATGGCGTTATCTGTAGCACCTTCAGCGACATTTATACTGTCCAGCAATGTAGCATCAACAACACTTATAACCTGAGGCTTCAGTACAGGGCAGTGCATCCTTATCTGTTTTGAGCTTACACGGTTATATGCACGCAGTGGAGCACCGGCTCTTTCGGGACCATATTCGGGAAATGCCTGTACATATCTTCCGCCACTCAAACAGGCGTCTGCAAGCACTTTTGCAGCAGTTACCGTTCCCTGTCCTCCTCGCCCATGCCACCGTATTTCTATGGTGTCAGTCATGCTTTATCCCTCCACCGATTTAGTTTAAATTCCTTGCTGTAATTTAAAATCTATAGTTACTTTTATTGCTAGTCATTCCCATGCAAGGGGGCATCAGGTAAAAGTGCATAAAGGAAGGATTCCTTCGGAATTCCCCGTACCTGATACAGAAGTAATGACAAAAAATTTTCATTATTTATATATTCCAGGCTGCCTGGAAGTCTTAAATTTTTTTATGCCGACACCTTGGCCTCTTTCAGCCACAGGAGGCGGGAGCCGTTTATCACAGATGCGTTTATCGACTCGATGAACTCATCCGGTGAAATCTCAAGACCCTCTTTCCTTGCAAAAGGTCTCACGGGCTGTTTTGCCT
>Ga0209163_1000332_pt1 | contig 101635 bp, 99 predicted proteins | sample MTBAKSrepl2MetaG_FD_187457 | JGI IMG/M metagenome (GOLD analysis project Ga0209163, IMG submission 187457) | Enrichment culture microbial communities om Arthur Kill intertidal strait, New Jersey, USA, that are MTBE-degrading - MTBE-AKS2 (Arthur... | ecosystem: Environmental > Aquatic > Marine >...
GCTAACTTAAGAAGGGAGGGCGACAGATTTGATGTTTCGTCATTCCGGCGGAAGCCGGAATCCAGGGGTCTTAAACAGTTCTGGACCCCGGTTTTCACCGGGGTGACGGCTTAAGTTAGCGCCTATGGGGATTGGGGGGGGGGATTTGATTGAAGCCTGCAGGGGTCGGCACGGCCTCCTGCGCGCCACAGCCGCTACGGCGGCGATGGGTGGCCGACCCTACAATTAACGACACGGATAACGAAATCTACCATCACTCCAGTACTCCGGTACTCCATTACTCCATATACCAAATCACGGAGACGGTCATGTTGAAAGAAGCAATGCTCTACGAAAGTCTTGGTGAAAACAAGGTTCACTGCTTTCTTTGCAGTCATCACTGCAAAATTGCAGAGTCCGAGTTCGGATTCTGCGGAGTGCGGCAGAACCGGGAAGGGGCGCTCTACACCCATGCCTACGGAAAACTCATCGCCGCCCACATCGATCCCATAGAGAAAAAGCCTCTGTATCACTTTCTGCCCGGGAGCCGTGCTTTTTCCGTGGCGACAGCCGGGTGCAATTTCCATTGCGGGTTCTGCCAGAACTGGCAGATATCCCAAATCGAAACGCGGGAGGAGCCGGTCACAGGCTCTCTCGAAGCGACACCCGCAGAGATCGCTCAAAGGGCGGAGGAATCAGGATGCAAAAGCATCGCCTACACCTACACGGAGCCGACCATTTTTTTCGAGTATGCCTTTGACACGGCGAACTCGGCCAAGGATCTCGGCCTGTCCAACATTTTCGTGACCAACGGCTTCATGACCTCCGAGGCCTTGAAAACGATCCAGCCTTACCTGGATGCCTGCAACGTGGATCTCAAGTCCTTCAGGTCCGAGTTCTACAAGGAAGCCTGTAAGGGCAGACTTCGGCCTGTGCTGGATTCCATTCGACTCATGCGGGAACTGGGTATCTGGGTAGAGGTGACGACCCTGGTGATACCCGACCAGAACGACAGCGAAGAGGAACTGGGAAACATCGCCCGGTTCATCGCGGGAGTGGACCGCTCCATTCCCTGGCACATCAGCCGTTTCCATCCCGACTATCAGTTCACGGACTCTCGCGCCACCCCGCTCGAAACCCTTCGAAGGGCGCACGAGATCGGCAAGGAGGAAGGCCTGAAATTCATCTACACCGGGAACGTCCCCGGCGAGGAATCGGACACGCATTGCCCTCACTGCGGCGAAATCGTGATACGACGGGGGGCCATGTCAGTGAAAGAGAACCTGCTGAAAGGCTCGAAATGCCCATCCTGCGGAGGCGAGGTGGCGGGGGTCTTCGCCTGAGAGCGGAGAGCAGGGAGCAAAGAGCAGGGAGCACGGAGCGAAAACCAACAAACAAACTATTTGCCATGACTTCGATACTCCGCCACTCCAATACACCAATCTTTATTTCATACGATTAGCCCCTTAAATAAGGGATCGGCTTTATTTACAGGAGCGAGCAAAGAAGGTACAAAGGGAAGACATACGATATAGAGGAGATCATTTCATGAGCAGAATTGCCGTCATCCTTGCCGACATGTTCGAGGATTCCGAATACACGGAGCCGGCCAAGGCGTTCAGGGATAAAGGACACTCCCTCGTCCATGTGGGTCTGGAGGAAGGGGAAACGGTCAAGGGCAAGAAGGAGGGGACACCGGTAAAGATTGACAAAGCCGTTCACGACGTCTCGGTCGAGGACTTTGACGCCCTCCTCATCCCGGGAGGGTACTCGCCTGACAAATTGAGAGCCTACGATAAGCCGGTCGAGTTCGTGAAGCAGTTTGTCAAAAGCGGAAAGCCGGTTTTTGCGATTTGTCATGCGCCTCAGCTTTTGATTACCGCGGATGTCCTGAAAGGGCGAAAAGTCACCGGCTGGAAGTCCATTGTGCAGGACATCAAGAATGCGGGGGCGGAGTTCGTTGACGACAAGGTCGTGGAAGACAAGAACCTGGTGTCCAGCCGGCAGCCGGGTGATCTCCCCGAATTCATCGCCGCTTCGCTTTCGAGGCTGAAGTAGTGGGCGAGGAGCGGAGTAAGCGAAGGTCCGCGAAGCCGCTAGGCGTTGTCTTGAAAATGCAGGTATCGTCGAAGAGTAGGACTATCCCCGCTCTTCCCATCCGTGTTCACCCACCAGCCTCACGAACCGGACGGCACCGAGATCCTCCGTCAATGTCCGCCCTTTGACTTTTCGTATCTTGAGAAGGTCCTGACCGAGGCTGTCCCCTACCGGGATGATCATTCGTCCTCCTTCCGAAAGCTGGGCAACCAGCGGTTCGGGGATGTCCGGTGCTCCTGCGGTGACGATGATGCCGTCATAGGGTGCATGATCAGGCCATCCGAGCGTGCCGTTGAAAATCTTGAAATTAATGTTCCGGTGTCCCAGTTTTGACAGGACTTGCTTGGCCTTTTCCTGGAGGGGCGCGACTCTTTCCACGGTGTACAGCTCCTTCACGATTTCAGCCAGGATCGCCGCCTGGTATCCGCTGCCCGTGCCGATTTCGAGGACTTTCTCCGTCCCCTCGAGTTCCAGGGCCTGGGTCATAAGGGCGACGATGTATGGCTGGGAGATCGTCTGGCCTTCTGCAATGGGCAGGGCATTGTCATGATATGCGGTCTCCCTGAGATGCTGAGGGACGAATTCCTCCCGGGGAACCTTGCCCATGGCTTTGAGCACGAGGGGATCATGGATTCCCCGGGGAATCAACTGGGTTTCAACCATGCGTTTCCGTTGCGGTTCGAAAGTCATAAGAAGTGCCTAATGCCCGGAGCCTCCGAGCCACAGAGGTCGGAGCCACAGCGAGAGACAATACATCGCGACCGGCCCTTCGAGAGCCTCAGGGTCCTGAGCAATGTCGAAGGAGAGGTCGCTCCTACAGCGGCTGTGGGGGGATCCTGCTCCATGGCCGCCGCTCCCTGCTCCACCTGTCCTCCGTAGCCCTGAGAATGTCGAAGGGGCGAAGGAGGATGCTTTCCTCATAAAATCCATAACTTACGAGCTTATGAACCAGCCTTTTCGCGCATCGCACATTTCGCATCACAGATCCCACATCCCAGATCGCACATCCCAGATCGCACATCACGGTTTGCTGATCACAGATTTCAGCGCCTCGATCGTGTGAGAGGGATCGGGCCTCATGGTGTAGTCGGGGCTGATTTCCGCGTAGCGTATGACACCGCTCTGATCGATGATGTACCTGGCGGGCATGGGAAGCGTCCAGGAATGATCGCCGTTGTATTCCGGAAGGTCGGCACCGAGTTTTATGTACACCTCTCTCAAGTCGTCCGGCAGCTTGTAGACCAGCCCGAATTTTTTTGCCATCTCGTTGCCCGGGTCACTCAGAAGCTCCATGCTTAGACCTTTGGTTTCCGCAAAGGTGCGGCAATGCTCTTCTGTCTGCGGCGATATCATCAGGAGAGAGGCCCCAAGAGATTCGATTTCCGAATGGGCATGCTGGAGCGCATCCAGCTCCAGGTTGCAGTAGGGTCACCATCTTCCCCTGTAGAAACCGAGCACCACCGGTCCCCGGGAAAGCAAGGATTCCAGATGCACAGGCTTGCCCCGGGCATTGTTGAGGGTGAAATCGGGGGCCCTGGCGCCGACTCCCAGGGCCCGGTCCAGGATACCCGAATTGCGGAGATCCTCCGTCGCGCGATGCATGACGGATAAAAACTCTTCCCGCGCCGAGGACTCGGTCTCTTTCTTTTTCGCATCCAGCCTTATTTGAAGGTCCATTCTTTTCCTCCTGACAAATCAGTTGCTAACCGTCTCGAAATAGTATTGACGCTTCGTTTTTGTCGGCATCCCACCTTCCTGTAGGAGCGACCTCCCGGTCGCGATCCAGTCGTCCCGCCCTGGGGCGGGGCTCCTACAGGAGCGTGGAGGCAATGAATGTCAATACTATTATGAAACTATTAATATCAATACAGCGCGACCCATGGCGTCACGAAAGAAGATCCTTCTTTTTGTCCTGGAATTCCTGCTTGTCGATCTCTCCCCGGGCATACCTTTCCTCGAGGATCTCCAGTGCCCTGGAGGTGGGCGAACTCTCCCCACCCGAGGATTTCCTGGAACTCTGCACCAGCCACTTGATGAGAAAAACCAGCCCGACAATGACGAGAATCCAGAAGACGATCATGAAGATTCCCCCGAACCCCATGCCCCAACCATCCATCATTCCGGGATGCCAACCGTATCTCTGAGCGGAAGCAGGGCTTGGAGAAAGAATCACCGGACAAGGCGCAGCGGCCAAAGCAAAAACGGTTTTGCCTACCATGGTGTCACCTCGCTTCTAAACCTTTTTATTAGGTATAACGCCATTCCGTTCAAGCATCTATGGAGGATATCCTGTATTCGCCATCCAACAGCCAAGTAATCATTCCTGCAGCCGGCTTGCCGCCTCTTCTTTCTCAGTAGAAGGCCGGGATTCCGGTAATATACTGTCCGAGTATGAGGGTGTGCATGCTTTCTGTGCCTTCCAGGGCACTCATGGCTTCGAGATCACAAAGATGGCGAATCACATGATGATCGGCAAGGATTCCCCGTCCCCCCAAAAGATGCCTCGCAAGCCGGGCGATGCTCATCGCCTCCCTCACGGCGTTGAGCTTGGCCATGGAGATTTGCTGATGCCGGGCCGTGCCTGCATCGAGCAGACGTCCCAGGTGATGGTTGACTAACTGCCCTTTGGTGATCTCCACCAGCATGGCGGCCAATCGCGCCTGGACGAGCTGATAGGAGGCAATGGGTTTCCCGAAGACTTCTCTTTTAGCGGCGAACTCTTTGGCAGCCTCATAACAGGCCACAGCCGAACCGAGGGCGCTGCAGGCCACCCCGTACCGGGCATGATTCAAACAACTGAAAACAGCCTTCAAACCGGAGGCTCCCGGCAGCATGGCCTTGGATTCCACTTCGCAGTCCTTGAGTTCAATGAGAGCAGTCGGGGATGTGCGATAGGCAACCTAGTGCCGGATGGAGGTTGCCCTGAATCCCGGTGTGGACGTCTCCACCAGGAAACCCCTGATTCCCTCCTCGGTCCTAGCCCAGATGAGCGCCACCTGAGCAATAGGCCCGTTGGTAATCCACATCTTCCTGCCGTTGAGCCGGTATCGATCGCCGTGCAAGGCGGCCCGGGTCGACATGCCGCCGGGGTCAGATCCAAAATCAGGCTCGGAGAGACCGAAGCAGCCGATGGCTTGAGCCGTTCGCAATTTAGGCAGCCAGGTGCTTCGCTGCTCCTCGGAGCCGAACGCATGAATGGGGTACATGACCAGGGAGTTCTGCACCGAAAACATGGCGCGCAGGCCGCTGTCGCAGCGCCCCAGCTCCTGACACGCTAGACCGTAAGCGACATGGCTGGCCTTCCGGCACCCGTAGCCCTGGATGTGAACGCCGAACAGACCCATCTCGGCCATTTGGGGAAGCAGGTCAAGAGGAAACGTGCCCTTGTCAAAATGCTCCACGATCAGGGGCATGCATTTTTTTTCAACGAACTGCCTTACCCGGTCGCGGAAATCTCTCTCCTGCTCCGAGAGAAGCGTTTCAACTTGAAAAAAGTCGGTTCCCACGGCATTCCCCCCTCCTCATTCATCAATCTGGGCCTTTTGCAGCGCGCCGCTGTAATCGATGAACACCGTCTTGATTTCCGTGAACTCTTCGATGGCCGTGCTTCCGGCCTCCCTGGCGCCGTTGCCCGTATTCTTGACGCCCCCGAAGGGCAGGTGCACCTCGGCGCCGATGGTGGGGGCATTGATGTATGTGATCCCGGCTTCGAGTTCGTCGATCGCTCGAAAGGCGAGGTTGAGGTCCGCGGTGTAGATCGACGAGGAAAGACCGTATTCCACGTCGTTGGCGACCCGCACGGCTTCTTCGTAATCCCGAACCTTGATGACGGAAAGAACAGGACCGAAGATCTCTTCCCTGGCGATTCTCATCCCGTGAGCCGCTTCGAAAATCGTGGGTTCGATGAAAAAACCTTTGTCATAGGGCTCGCCGGTGAGTTTTGTTCCACCCGTGACAAGCTTTGCCCCCTCTTCTTTTCCCGCCTGGATGTAGCGCATGATTTTGTCTTCCTGTTCCCGGCTGCAAACCGGCCCCACATCTATTGCAGGATCGAGAGGATCGCCGATCTTCAGCGACTCGGTTCGAGAGACAAGGCGTTGAAGCATGTCGTCATAGATGTTCTCGTGGAGGATCAGTCGGCTCGTGGCGGTGCAACGCTGGCCGGCCGTGCCGAAGGCGCCGAAGAGTGCGCCTTCGACGGCGAGGGAAAGGTCTGCATCCTCCAGGACGATCTGGGGATTCTTGCCGCCCATTTCGAGACCCACCCTTTTGAGCAAGGCGGAAGCGCGCATGTACACGTCTCTGCCTGATGCGACGCTGCCTGTGAAGGAAACAGCCCCGATATCCGGGTGCTCCACGATCGCGACACCGACTCGGTCCGCGGGGCCCGTGACCATGTTCACAACCCCGGGAGGAAGCCCAGCTTCTTCGAGTATGCCGACGAGGGTGGCGGCACACAGGGGCGTGAGGGAAGCCGGTTTGTACACCACGGCGTTCCCGGAAACAAGGGCGGGCCCGAGCTTCCAGCATGGAACAGCGAAAGGAAAATTCCAGGGGGTGATGAGCCCCACGACCCCGACCGGCTGCCTCACCGTCATGCAGAACTTGTGGCGCAGCTCAGAGGGGGTCGTCTCGCCAAACAAACGCCGCCCTTCGCCGGCAATGTACTCGAGCAAATCTATCGCCTCCTGAACGTCTCCCTTGCCTTCGGAGATCACCTTTCCCATCTCGCTCGTCACGAGCTTCCCGAGTTCCTCTTTTCTCCGCCTCATGATCGAGGCTGCTCTGAGAAGGATTTCTCCGCGCTTCGGCGCCGGAAGGGCGCGCCACTTGAGGCTGGATTTGGATGCGGCCTTGGCCGCCTTCTCCACGTCTTCGCGGCCGCCTTCGGCAAAGGTGGCCAGAACTTCGTCCGTGGTGGGGCTCATGGTTTGGAATGTACGCCCGCTGATGGACGGCACCCATTGGCCGTCGATGTAAAGCCCGTATTCTTTCATCTCGATCACCTCTCGAAACAGGGAACATCTGATTGTTCATCGGATGGTGCAGCCCAATCACAGGAATCCCACCCGGAGGCGGCGCAAAGGACCATGGGGGGAAACACCTATTTGCAGGTCCATACTGATGTATTTTGTGGAGGCCGTTAAAGGGTACTCGGGGAAGACACATTCGAAATTCTGTAATGCAAAATACAGGCTTCACCGTATTGCCAAGAGAATCATGGGAATACAGAGTAATTAAAAAATATTCAGAAGCAGGTAAAACGGAGGAACCCCCATGACAATGGTACCTGAGGTTGAAAGAGATTTCAGGGAACCGGATGAAGCCATCAAGGGTGACCGCGGGATCTTGATCGTCGACGATGCTGAAACTGTGCGAAACGTTCTTTCCCAAATGCTTTCCGAATGGGGATTCCAGGTGCAGACAGCCAGCGATGGGACAGAAGCTCTGCACCTGTTTGCCGACTCGCCTTTCGGGCTGGTGCTGACCGATTTCAACATGCCGGGAATGGATGGTTTGACGCTGGCAGCAAAGATCAAAGGCTTGTCTCCCTCAACTCCGGTGATTCTCATGAGCGGTGAGGATCTTCGGGCGAGCGGCGAGGACAAGAGCTGTGTGGTGTCCATTCTGCAGAAACCCTTCAGATGGCAGGACATGATCGAAACCATTGTGGCGGCTATGGCAGGAGGGCCTGTTGTTTTTGCTTCGGAAGGGAATGCCTAACAGGAACAACTCTCGTTTTCGTCACAGGCGTTCCGTTCTCAAGGAGGATCGCCTGGACGGACAGGCAAGAGATCATGGCTTGTTGAGGCATCACTTCTCTTCGTCAGTGTGGGGAGCGTGGCTGAAATCCATGATCTTTTCCACCCTGACCCGGATCTTTCTTTCCACCTGAGGACGAGCCTCTTCCATGCCGGGAGAAAAGCCGTCCAGCATGGCGGTATCTTCGAGTCCTACCGATTTCCCGATCAACTGGAAGCCCGTGTCGCTTGCCGGGTCCCAAACGACCACGGTGATATGAGGATTCTCCTGGAGATTGGCCAGGGTCCCTGGGCAAAACCATTCCGAGACGGCAACGTGATCTTCAGGTTCAGCCTCAACCCGTCTGGATGCCGCCACGTGGGCTAAGCCGTTTCGGTCGCTCGTGGCAACAAGGGCGTAGCCGACACGGTTTGCCATGTCCACAGCCTTTCGGATCAATTCCTTTCTGCTCATCCCGCTTCCCTCCTCTTCGGGCTAACGAAGGTCTCGTCTTTTTCTAGCCGAGATTCGAGGAAACAAAAGACCAGTTCACCAGATGATCCAGGAATGCGTTCACATAATCACCCCTGCGGTTCTGGTAGTCGATGTAGTAAGCGTGCTCCCACACATCGACCGTCAGAAGCGGCCTTTGGCCATGAGCCAGAGGGGTGTCCGCGTTGAGGGTGTTGGTGACCTTGAGAGAGTCGCCGTCCAGGACGAGCCAGGCCCAGCCGCTTCCGAACTGACCGGTGGCCATGCCGGCAAGGGCTTCCCTGAACCCCTCGAAACTCCCGAAATTTTTCTTGAGATGCTCCATCAATTTTCCGTCGGGTCTCCCTCCTCCTTTGGGCTTCATCCCCTGCCAGTAAAAGGCATGGTTCCAGGCCTGGGCGGCATTGTTGAAAATGGCCTTGTTATTGAGGCCTGCCGATTTCTTGACCAGCTCTTCCAGGGGCAGCCCTGCCATGTCGGTCCCATCGACAAGGCGGTTGATGTTGTTGACATAACCCTGGTGGTGTTTGCCGTAGTGGAAGCTCAGGGTCCTGGCTGAGGTATAGGGTTCGAGAGCGTTTTCAGGGTAGGGCAGGGGAGGGAGCTTGTAAGATTCGGCCCCTCGCGCGATTCCGGTAAATCCGGCAAGAGCTCCGGCCGCAATGGCGGAGCCGGCCAAAGCCGCTTTCAGGAAATCGCGACGGCCCAGGTGGCGGATTGTTTGCTCCATGACGTTTCTCCTCCTAAAGTGGTGTTTTGTTGTACTCTCTGGCCATGGTCTTCTCGATGCGCCACCCTGTCCATGGGTTGAATCATGTATTGCGGCCTTTCGAACACCGCAAAAGCCAGTACACAGCCGAGCCAGTGAACAGTGAACAGTGATCAGCCGCAGGCCCTGAGCGAAGTCGAAGGGTGAATCAGTAAAAACCAGGACCACAGAAGACAGATCTCGTAGAGCGGTAGGATGGGTTGAGACTGCGAAACCCATCCTGAGGGCCTTTATCAGGCGCGGGGTTCCACGGGCGGATAGTGTACCCCCGCTTCCTGCTTCACCCTGGTCGAAACGGGCGTCTCCTCAGCCCGAAATCGGTTGTAGAGCCATGCAAAAACAAGTCCGAATAGGGCGCCGTCCACCAGCGAGTACACGACCCCGGTGACCAGATCGCGAAGAGAACCGTCGGCCTTGTAACCGGGATAGATGGAGGCTAAAAGCTGCATGAATTGTGCGGCATAGCCCGGCCACACCAGATTCGCAAGCCCAGTAAGCAATACGGCAACGGCGGACAGTATTCCCAGGGCGAAAGCCATCGCCTTGACGTCCAGTCTCATGTTTACCTCCTTCCTTCTTGCATGTTCTTTGATCCATCCTGAGGGCATGACCAGTGAAGTTCCATGGGGCCGATCCTGTATCTCAGACGAAAGCTGCACTCCTTTCCAGGGAGAAGGCACAGACCATGTGTGCTTTCTTGTCATGCTCTGTGAAGCCTTCCTCGGCCGGAAGAATCCGTGATCAGGCACCAGTCCCCAGATCTCTGCCTACCGGTGTGGCAAGGCACGAATACAGGTTCCTCCCCATTGCTTTCTCGATCATCTCAGCGCAGATTGAGGCACGGCGCTTAGAGTAAGCACTAAAACAAGGAGGAAGAGTATGCCGGTAAGAAAAGCACAGGCCAAATGGGAGGGAAAGGTTTCGGAAGGGAAGGGGATCATGAAACTGGGAAGCGGCGCCTTCGAAGGATCCTATTCATTCAAGTCGCGCTTCGAGGACGGGAAAGGCACCAACCCGGAAGAGCTCATCGGGGCGGCCCATGCAGGCTGCTTTTCCATGGCCCTTTCCCTGTTCCTGGAAAAAGCGGGCAACCCGCCGGATTGGATCGAGACCGAGGCCAGGGTTCACATCGAGAAGCAGGGGGAAGGCTTTGCGATCACCACCATCGAACTGGCCACGGAAGCCAAGGTGCCCGGGATCGAGGAGAAGGCTTTTCAAGAACAGGCCGAGGCAGCCAAGAAGAACTGCCCCGTGTCCAAGGCCCTGGCCGGCACGGAGATCAAGCTCCAGGCGCGGCTGAAGGGGTAGTGGGAAGGAGGGAGACCATGTCGAATACAGAAAGGAACATGAGGGAGGCCTTCACAGGGGAATCCCAGGCTTATCAGCGTTACCTTGCCTTCGCCCAGCGGGCGGCGGATGAGTACCGGGAGGGCGTGTACAAGCTCTTCCAGGCCGTTGCGGCCTCCGAAAAGATCCATGCCCAAAGGCATCTCAGCTACATGAAAGGGATCGGCACCACGGCGGATAATCTGAAACAGGCCATCGAGGGTGAGATGCACGAGTTCAAGACTCTCTACCCCAGGATGATCTCGGAGGCCAAGGAAGAAAAGGAGGAAGGCCCTTTGATCAGCCTGAGTCATGCAAAAGAGGTAGAGAAGACACACCATGAACTTTTCGAAAATGCCCTGGAGGATCCCGAGAAGTTTCCCGTCCAGGACTACTTCCTCTGCTATGCCTGCGGTTACGTGGCGCCCGGAGAGCCTCCGGACAGATGCCCTGTGTGCGGCGCAGTGAAAAAGTCTTTTCAGAAGGTGATCTGATGAAGAACACGAGGGACAGAATGAAAGCTCCGCCGGCAAACGAACCGGAGGAAGAAGCGGAAACCGGGTATGTCTCTGCGCCCTTGCTGCAGGTGAGCGAAGCGGCGAAATACCTGGGGGTAGGACGAAAGGTCTTCTATCAGCTCATCGAGCGGGGACAGATCACTGTAGTAAAATCAGGCGGATCCACCCTCGTGGAGAAGAAAAGCCTTGACGACTTTCGCGCAAGGGGAATCCTCACCTGAAGAAGGGGAACTCCGGTTCTGTTTTTACTGCCATCCTTTTTCCCTCCTTTCCGTAAATGAATGAATGATCGAACAGAAGCCTTGCATTGCGGAATCGAGCTTCTTTTAAGAGTGACTGTGCAGGATTTTTTCCAGGAAACAATGGGGGAAAACCTGTATTCGACTTCGACAACAGAGGTATAAAGAGGCGTCTTGAACTCCCGATGACGATGATTATAGTTTCCTCGGAACAAAAGAACGCTCATCGAAAGGAGGTGTCAATTATGGTGCGCATGCTTGATCTTATTCCATTCGATATGGCGCTGAGACCTTTCGGGAGCCTCTGGGCGAGAACCTATCCTTACCTCGAAGGCTGTGAAAACTGGGTTCCCTCGACGGATATCGCTGAAACCGGAAATGCTTACGTTGTCACCATGGAGATTCCAGGGATCGACATGAAGAAGCTCGATGTTTCCTTCAATGACGGTGTGCTGACTGTAAAAGGCGAAAAAACCAAGGAGACCGCGGAAGGAGAATGCTGCCACTGTGTTGAGCGCTATTCCGGTTCATTCGAGCGAAGCTTTCCTATTTCAGGCAAGGTGAAACAGGACAATATCGATGCGGCCTACCGAGACGGTATCCTGAAGATCACAATTCCGAAGTCGGAGGAAAGCATTCCGAAAAAAATTGAGGTTCACTGAGAGGTCTAAACGACAGTGATTCTAAGCGCCCTCGAAAGAGGGCGCTTTTGTTTTTAGGTGACGATAGAAATACACCGTGAACAGGCCACGAATGGGTGATCGACCCCATTTATCTGCTCTGCATGGATCGGCAAACTGGAAAGGTAAGCGTAGATCGAGAAAGGAGGGTTTTTCTCATGGCAGTGTCAGCTAAGTACGGAAAGGTGAGTATTCCGAAAATTGGAGATGACGAGCCCGTGTTCGTTCTCCGCGCTCAGGACAAGCTGGCGGAGTCGGCCATTACCATGTACCAGGCTCTGGCGGCTTCCCACGGTGCGCCGGTCGCCAACGGCATCCAAAAGGAAATAGAAAGTTTCCGGAAGTGGCAGGGCACAAAAAAACTGCCCGACTGATCACGCGCCGGATGCCTAAATCTCCCCCGGCCCCTCTTTTCCAAAGAGGGGGGATTCCTCCCTTTGAAAAAGGGAGGTCAGGTGGGATTTGGAGCGATCGTCGTAAGATTTATAGGACGATTATTATGAGAGGAGGGTGAACATGGAAAAAGAACAAAGCTGGAGCCAATTCAATCTCCCAGGAGAGACCTTTCTGAATCTCGACACGCCCGATGTCGATTTTGAAAAGGCCAAAGAAGCGGCGGTGGAAAGGGTGAAGAAGTACGACACCGATCCGATGCTGCTTGCCTGGTACGAAAAGAAGACGGAAAAGGTGTCGCCCAGCGAAAGCTGTGAGGAAGAGGGAGGCCAACCGGGCTGGGTCAATTATGCCAAAAGCCACGGGGGCAATCTCACGGTGAATGTGAATCATGGTGAGTACATCTTTATCTTCAAGTCGGAACACCAGTTTCCTGCGTGAATCAAGGAATACGCTTCCGAAGGATTTGGACTGGCCTAAGGGCCGCCTTCCTAGAAATTCTCAAAGGCTCCAATGATTTTTCTTCGGGAAGGATGGCGCAGTTTCTGCAAAGCCTTGGCTTCGATCTGGCGGATACGCTCACGGGTTATGCCGAATTCCCGTCCCAACTCCTCAAGGGTGTAGGTCTTGTCGTCTCCGATACCGAACCTTTTCCGGAGGATGGCCTCCTCGCGTGGTGTGAGGGTCGACAGAATCGTCGCGATTCGCCCGGCAACGTTCTGTTCCATGGAAGCCTCTTCAGGCGACACGCTCTCCTCGTCCTTGACAAAGTCGAGCAACTGAGCCTCTCCGTCGCCGATCGGGGTTTCGAGGGAAATGGTTTTCGGGAGCACGCCCTCTCCTTCACCGAGAACGAAGGCTACCTTGTCCAGCGCAATGCCGGTCGCCCTCGCTATATCCTTAACGCTGGGTGTTGTACCGGTTTCGCGTGAAAGCTCAGCGAGAGCCCTGATCGCCTTTTTTCTCAATTCGAGCACGTGAATCGGCGTGCGGATCGTCTGGGCCTGATTCTGAACAACCCTCATCATCGCCTGCCGAATCCACCAAATAGCGTAGGTACTGAACTTGTATCCAAGGCGGTGGTTAAACTTGTCGACGGCTCTCATGAGGCCGAGATTGCCTTCCTGAATAAGATCCATGAAGGGGATGCCTCTTCCCCGGTACTTCCTGGCCACACTGATGACCAGCCTCAGATTCGCCTCGACAAAACGCGATTTCAGTTCGCTGAGTTGATTTCGTACCTCGAAGAACTCTTCGTATTCTCTCTTGAGGACTTCTTTGCCTGCGCCGGTGGTCATTTCCACTGCGTGCACTTCATAGAGAGCGCAAAGAACAGCCGCCTGCATGGAAAGGAGATCCTGCTGGGGAACCGGGGCATCGAAAACAATGCACGATCCTTCCTCGAGTTTCGAGGCCACGCGGAGAATTTCCTCGTGGGAGATTCCCGAGCGTTCCTCGCATTCCTTTAATGCGGTTTCGGCCCGCTCGATGCGGCAGACATACTCTTTGAAGGTCCGCTCCATGACTCCGAGCAGAGTCTCGGTGATTTCCTCATTGTCCAGGGAAGGGGCACCTCCATCGAATTCATGTTCCAAAGCTGCCTCCGGGAGGAGCGCGAGATAACGGCCAGCCCATTTCGCGATTCTTCGTTTGAGCGACGCGATCCTGCGAGCCAGATCGATTTCCTCTTTTCTGGTCAAGACACGTCCTTTGCCCATTTCCCTGAAATAGCACTCTGCGGAATTCGCAGGGCGGGACCCGTAATTTAATTTTTCGCTCACGAAATCGTCATCGGGTTCCGTGCCCTCCAGCGAGTCACCTTCCGGCAAGTCTTTCCATGTTTCCTGTTCAAACATACGTCAATCCCTCTCAGATCAGCCATGACCGAAGCGCAGCCGACTGATCCTTTCTGAATAGGTCGCCTACCAATCTCATGGTGGGAAATATGCGGGGAGGCCCGGCTTCGGTTTTCTGCATATTAAAACTATAAACGGGTAAATGCCTGTTTCAAGGGGGGTCTTTAAATCAGTGCGTCAGATGTCAGTGAGTCAGTGACGTGCGAGAAAGGAGGGAAAGGATCAGAAATTTATTTCTCACAGAGCACTCGGAGGAAAACAGAGTCCAGAGTGATTTCGCCGGCACGGCGAAATCACTCTGGACTCTGTGGGCTCTGCGAGATATTAATGGTCTCATAATAGTATTGACACCCATTTGCCCCTTGTCCCGTCCCCGTTCCCGTAGGAGTCCCGTCTCCGTTCCCGTAGGAGTCCCGTCTCCGTTCCCGTAGGAGTCCCGTCTGCGGCGGGACGATAGCATCGCGACCGGCCCGTCCTCCGCAGTAGCGACTGCTACGGAGGATGGAGAGGTCGCTCCTACAGGGAGAGGACATTTCGGTTAGAACGAAGCGTCAATTCTATTTCGAGACGGTTTATATATGCAGGGGGACGATGTCGGCCACACCGCGGGCTAGTTCTTTGAACCCTCGTCCTGCTTGACGGCCTGGCTCATTTCTTCAAGCGCCCTGGCTGTTTCATTGCGCAGCTTGTTCAACTGCTCGACACTCTCTGTTTTCAAATTCTCCATCCTGGATTGGAGATCCCTGATGCGAGCATTCAGTTCTCCCTCTCTTTCAGAAGACATGTAGGCCAGGATGGAAACAATGAGGGCAATGACGGAGATAATCAGGGCCAGGGTCGCCCGAAACCCGCCTTTCACGACTTTTGTAGGTTGTGCCATGTCGTCGGCTCCTTTCTTTCTAGAGGCTAACAAATATCCTTCTTACCACTACTCCATCACTCCACTACTCCAGCACTCCAGCTTGAGTTCACCGATCACTGGTCGTTTGAAGGAAGCAGGTCCCCCAAATCACTTACAACGATATCGGCGCCGTTGTGGCGCAGTTCGTCCGGGCTGATGTTGCGGGCCACGCCCAGGACAAGCCCGAATTCGCCGCGTTTGCCGGCCTGCACACCCGACAGGGCATCTTCGACGACGACCGCGCGCGACGGTGCTACATCCAATCTTCGGGCGGCTTCGAGAAACGTGTCAGGCTCAGGCTTTCCGGCCAGGCTCAATTCGGCGGCGACATTGCCGTCCACCTTCGCGTCGAAGAAGTCGGCGATCCCGGCCGCCTCCAAGGTTCTTTGCGCATTGGTGCTCGAGGTGACGACTGCCGAGCGAATCCCCTCTTGGCGAAGCCGGTGCAACAGGCGCACCGAACCGGGGAAGGCGCGCACACCTTTGGTCTGGATGACTTCCTGGACCTTTTCATTCTTGCGGTTTGCCAGGCCCCACACTGTTTCCATGTCCGGTGAGTCCTCCGGAGACCCCTCGGGCAGTTGGATGCCTCGCGAGGCGAGGAAGTCGAGGGCGCCGTTCTGGCGAGGTTTACCGTCCACCAGCAGGAGGTAGTCGGTTCCGATTTCAAAAGGCCGGAAAGGCTCGCCCATGCGCTGCTCCCGCTCCTTCAAGAACTCGTCGAACATTTCCTTCCAGGCCTGCGCGTGCACTTCGGCCGTCGCAGTGAGCACGCCGTCCATGTCGAAAAGCACGGCATCGAAGCGATCCCGGGGAATGACCGTCTCGATCGTCAAAGGAACCCGTTTCTCCGGCCTGCGAATGGGAAGCGTTTCCTCCTCACCCTCGCGCAGGTGCACCTCTTGACCCTGGTGGCGGATGGTCAGTTCGAGTCCTTTGCGGAGCCGGTAGGTCGCTCGATCGTGCACGATGTCCACCTCCAGTTCGCGGCCTTGGACCGCCAGCGGAAAGCTCAGGCCTTCCCACTGGACAGGCAGCCGAGGGTCGAAAGAGAGCATGCCGGCGTGGTCGCGCATTCCGGCCAGCCCATAGGTCAACGCCATCCAGGTCCCGCCTATGGAGGCCACATGAACCCCGTCGCGAACGTTCCCGCCGATGTCGGCAAGATCCATGAGGATCGCATAGCGCAAGTACTCTAAAGCCTGTTCGACGTAGTCGTTCTCGGCGGCAAGGATGCTCTGTATACAGACCGACAAAGAACTGTCCCCGGTGGTCAGGGGATCGTAGTAGTCGAAGTTCCGGCGCTTTTCCTCGGCGCTGAAGGCATGGCCGAGCAGAAAGAGGGCCAGGACCACATCGGCCTGCTTGATGACCCGGTGCCTGTAAATGACCAGGGGGTGATAGTGAAGGAGCAGCGGAAAGTTTCCCGGCGGTTCGTTCTCCAGATCCCAAAGCTCCCGGTCAAGGAAATTGTCATCCTGGAGGTGAATGCCCAGTTCCTCGTCTACCGGAATGTACATGGCCTCGGCGGCACGGCGCCACGACTCGATTTCTTCCATGCGGAAACCGGTCCGGTCCACCACGGCTGCGTAGCGCTCCGGCGCTTCCCGATGGATGGTGTCCATGGTGTCGGCGGCATAGATCAGGTTTTCTCTGGCCATCATGTTGGTGAAGCAGTTGTTGTCGACCACGGCGTTGTACTCGTCCGGCCCGGTCACGCCGTTGATGCAAAACCGTCCGTCCTTTCGTTTGGAGTAAAAGCCGAGGCTCAGCCACAGCCGGGCCGTTTCCACCAGGATCTCGGCTCCATGGCTCGCCAGGAAGTCCGAGTCGCCGCTCATTTCGACGTATTTGCGGAGGGTGTGCGCGATGTCCGCATTGATGTGGTATTGGGCGGTGCCTGCGGCATAGTACGCGGAGGCCTCCTCTCCGTTGATGGTGCGCCAGGGGAAGAGCGCTCCGTTCTCTCCCACCTGCCGGGCCCGTCTCCGCGCGGCCGGCAGCATGCTGTGGCGGAAGCGCAGCAGATTGCCGGCGATTCGCGGCGCCGTGTAGATCAGGAAGGGAAGCACGTAGATTTCCGTGTCCCAGAAATAATGCCCCTCGTAGGTCTGCCCGGTGAGCCCTCGCGCCCCGATGCCGGCCCCCTCCACGCGGGCCGATGCCTGAAGGAGCTGGAAGAGGTTCCAGCGCAGGGACTGCTGAACACGCAGGTCGCCGGATATCTTGACGTCACTGCGGCGCCAGAAGTCGTCGACGTAAAGCCGCTGCGACTCGCACAGCTTCTTCCAGCCCTCTGTGCAGGAGCGCTTGAGCGTGCGTGTGACCCGGTCGGCGAGCTCGGAGATCGGTGCGCTGTGGGAAGTGTGGTAGCTGATGTACTTGGTGACGCGGAAGGACTGCCCCTGGCAGGGTCTCAACGTGTACACGATCCTTCCACGGTCTTCCTCGCAATGCACCTCTGTCGAGTATTCGCACTCCGTCTGCACGACGTGATCCATGCCGCAGGCGATGGTCATGCCGCTGTTGCGGGTGCGGTGCCCGAGGATGATCCTCTGGTCTTCACAGAGCTGTAGCCCCGGAATGAGGACCCGTTCTGAAAAGTTCCTGGATCGTCTGGGGTCGATCTTGGTAGGGTCCGGCTCCTGCGAGGCGGCCCGTTCGGCCTCGTCACCCAAGGCAACCGGCGGCAACACCATCTCGGACATGAGAACCACGGGGGCCTCGGCGTTCCTCACGATGACCTCGTAGTCGACGGCCGCCAGGTGCCTGTGCTCAAAGGAAACCATCCGAATCGAGCGGATCTCGACGCGCTTTCCGGCAGGGGTTTCCCAGATGAGGTTGCGCTCCAATCGACCATCGCGCATGTTCAGAATGCGGTCGAAATGGAGAAGCTTGGCATGCTCCAGAAGGAAGGGCTCATCGTCCACAAACAGGCGCAGGCGTTTGGCGTCCGCCACGTTGAGCATGGTCTGGGCGGTCTCCGCAAATCCGTAGGCTGTCTCGGCATAGACGATGGGGGTTGTTTCGTGAAAGCCGTTGATGAATGTGCCGTTTTGAAAAGCAGGCCGGGCCTCTTCAAAAGCGCCGCGAATCCCCATGTACCCGTTGGCGAGGGTGAAGATGGTTTCGCTCTGCTCCAGATATCGCGGGGCAAAGCGCTTTTCGATCACGCACCACTCCTCCACGGGGTAGATGTATTCGGGGGCGATTCTGGGCTCACGGTGAAGCATGATACATCCTTTCTTAGCTAGTGATGAGTCAGGTTGGCTGTGTGTGCTTCGCCGCGCCGGACAGCTCCTCCTCTACGACAGCCTTGAGCAGGGGGATCTTGTACCCGTTGTTTTCCATGGGTTCGGCCCCCTTCACCGCGGCGTCGGCCGCCTTCTTGATGGTTTCTAGGTCAAGCACCTTGCCCAGGATCGTTTGCTCCACATCTACCGATCGCCATGGGACGGGCGCCACCCCGCTGAACACGACGCGGGCATGGCGGACTTTCCCTTCCTCGATCTGCACGGCCAAAGCCAGGCCTGCCAGGGCGAAATCCCAGGCCCTCCTCGCCCGGACCTTGCGGTAGGAACTTCGCAGCCCGGGAACAGGAGGGGGAATGAGAATTTCCGTGATGATCTCACCGGGCTTTAGCACGGTCTCCTTCTGGGGATCTTTTTCGGGCGGCATGTGGAGCTTTTCCACGGGAATGGTTCTTGGTCCGTCCGGTCCTTGTGTTTTGACCGAAGCCACGAGGGCGACCAGGGGAGGGGCCGTGTCGGAAGGATGTACGATGTAGCAGGTTTCCCCGCCGAAGATGCAGTGAAACTGGTTTTCCCCGCCCACGGCATAGCACCGATCGCCTCCTTTCCGAACACAATGAAACTCCCCCCGGTAGTACCAGCATCTCGGTTTCTGGCACAGATTGCCCCCCAGGGTTCCCTGGTTTCGAAGCTGGGGGCTTGCCACCTCGGAAGCCCCTTGCGCCAGTCCCGGATAGAGACGGTTGATCAGGGGGCTTTCCGCCACCTCCGTGATCGTCGTCAGGGCGCCGATGCGCACGCCTCCGTTCGAGGTTTCGGTGATACCCCGCAGCGCCTTGATCCGGCTTATGCTGACGAGGCTTTGTGCGCCGAAAACGCGGTCGCGAAGACAGCCCAGGAGATCCGTCCCGCCTGCATGGACCATGGCTTCCGGGGCCGCGAGATGCTTCACCGCGTCCTTGACGGATTTTGCTTGCACGTATCGAAAGTTAGGCAACATGTCATACCTCCTTGAACCGCTCGGCAAAGATGGCGCTCAGCCGGTAAGGATTGATGGGCGTGTCCGTGACCCGGACTCCCGTGGCGTGATACACCGCATTGGCGATCGCCGCGGCCGTAGGAATGGTGACCGGCTCACCGAGTCCTTTGGCGCCGGTATTGTTGGCTTCCGTGTCCCTGAATTCGATGGGCAGAGAGACCATCTCCGGAGGCACATCCAGGGCTGTGGGCAGCTTGTAGTCGTGCCAGTTCTTGTTCACCATTTTGCCCGTATTCCTGTCGAGAACCCGGAATTCGGTCATGGCCAGGCCCACGCCCATGGTGATTCCGCCGTAGACCTGGTTGTCGAAGGTGAGCCGGTCCATGACCCTGCCGCTTTCGTTGGCGCCAAGAAATCGAAGGAGCCTCACTTCTCCGGTCCTGGTGTTGACCTCCACCTCACAGAACTGGGCTGCAAAGGGGTTCACGACCTTGCCCTGCGGGTTGGGGCCGCGGTAGCCTACGCCGACGACCACCCCCCGCTTCTTGAGGCCGGAGAGTTGCTTCACCTCGATCATTTTCGACCCGTCGGTTCTCGAGGCGATGGCGTCTCCCTGGAAGCGCAGGTCGGACGGGTCTACGCCGAGGTCCTCCCCGGCCAGCTTCAAAAGCTGCTGCTTGACGTGGATCGCCGCCGAACGAACGGCCGGTGCTTCCGTGGGAACGGTTTTGCTCCCGCCGCTCGGGGTGGCGTACTGGGTGGTGCCCGTGTCCGCATGCTCGATCTGGATCATGTCGGGTTTCACGCCCAGTTCTTCGGAAACGACCATGGCCATCACCGTCTTTGTGCCTGTCCCGATGTCGCTTGCCCCCATGTTGAGGTTCACGCTGCCGTCGGAAAAGAGCTTGACGATCACGGTGGAAGGAGGACCCCCGCCGCCGACGACCCACAGGCAGCTCGCCATGCCGACTCCCCTGCGGACGTGTCCTTCGCGAGGCGTGTTGTCGATCTCTTGTTTTGTTTCTTTCCATCGGAAAGCGCGGGCTCCTTCTTCGAGGCACTCCTTGAGACCGGTCGTGGTGTAAGGAGGATTGCCTTCCCTGGCCTGGCTGTAAGTCGGAATGTTTTTCAGACGCAGTTCCACGGGGTCCATGTTCAGGGCGACCGCGAGGGCGTCGAGCATCTGCTCCAGAGCCCAGGCGCCCTGCGGGTGCCCGGGGGCGCGGAAGGGCCGCGCAGGGCCTGCGTTGATGAAGATGTCCGCGGCTTCGGTTCGCACATTCGGGCAGGTGTAAAGGTCCCTCACCAGCCAGTCCACGAGCGAGGTGCCTCCCGCGGGGTAGGCGCCGCCCGTCCCGGAACAGGAAAAGTCCAGCGCGGTGAGGGTGCCGTCCTTTTTCACTCCGGCCTTGAGTTTCATGTTGGCGGGGGGGCGGTTGCCCACGCACAGGTAGGTTTCTTCGCGGGTGAGAAAAAGCTTCACCGGCCTGCCGGTCTTCCTGGCGAGGATGGAGGCGATGATCGTGTACTTGCTTGCCTGGAGCTTGCTCCCGAACCCGCCGCCCATGTAGTGCCCAATCACCCGCACCTTGGAGAGAGGCAAGCCAAGGACTTGCGCGACTCTCGCCTGAACGGCGTAGACACCCTGCGTCGATTCATGGATTACGAGCTGATCCCCGTCCCAGTGTGCCACGCAGCCGTGCAGTTCCAGCGGCGTGTGCAATTCGCATTCCGTCCTGTACGTTTGCTCCAAAACAACATCGGCTTGGGCAAACCCTTTCTCGATGTCCCCCCTTTCGTAAAGGTTTTTTTTGCCCACCCTGTTGCCCCCCTCGTGAACCGGTGGAGCCCCCGGTTCGAGGGCCTTGCGTTCATCCACCACGAAGGGTTTGACCTCGTATTCGACGTGGATTGCCGCGAGGGCATCCATGGCCTGGTAGGGTGTTTCAGCGGCCACGGCGGCTACGGCTTCACCCTCGAACCGGCAGTGGGGATCAAACAGTTTTGCGCTCATTTCCTTGGAGTAGGGCCACCGCAGGTCGGCCCCGGGAGTCGATGCGCTGATCACGGAACGAACGCCGGGCATGGCTTCGGCCTTTTTCGTGTCGACCTTCTTGACCACGGCATGAGGATGGGGGCAGCGCAATACGGCGCCGTAGAGCGTGTGGGCCATCAGGACATCGGAGGGATAAATGGCGGCGCCGCTGACGCGCTCATAGGCGTCGATTCGGGGTCGAGCCTTGCCGATGACGTTCGTTTTGCCCCAGGGCTCCGGCTCTTTTCCCGGTTCAGGCGTCTCGGGAATGGAAAGGCCTTTGGTGTAATAGATGTCCCTGTCTTCCTGTTTCATCGGCTGCCTCCTTTCAACCGGGCGGCGCGCTTCGCGGCCTCGAAGATGTGCGTGTAAGCGCCACAGCGGCAGAGGTTGCCGCTCAAACCCTTTCTGATTTCATCCAAAGAGGGATCGGGACGGGATCTGAGAAGACCTTCCACCGCCATGACCTGTCCCGAGGTGCAGTAGCCGCACTGGAAGGCGTCGTGTTCCAGGAACGCCTGCTGCACGGGGCCGAGGCTCTCGCCTTCCATCAATCCTTCGGGGGTGACGATTTCGGTCCCCTCGGCTTCCACGGCCAGGGTCAGGCACGCGTAGCGGGGCACACTGTCGATGAGCACGGTGCAGGCGCCGCACTCGCCCCGACCGCAGCCTTCCTTGGCGGCGGTCAATCCGATCACTTCGCGCAGAACGAACAGCAGCGACCACCGGGGCTCCACAAGGAGCCGGTGCACTTTTCCGTTGATGCGCAGCTTGATCCTGGTCATCTCCTCCGGGTCGGTCATGGCCGTCTCCTTTCCTGCACCCGTTGCGAGACCTGAGGTGGTGGCAACGGCGACCACGGCGCCCGCCCCCAGGGTGCCGAGAAACCCTCGCCGCGTCACGGCGAAGCGACCTTTTTTCTCTTCCATGGATGCCCTCCTTTTGGTGCCTGCGGTTAGACGATGCTGGATCGGATCCCCCAGCTGCTTAGCGGATGATACCGCTGGAGCATCTGCCATCCTTCCACATGATAGAAGAGGTTGCCGTCGCTGTCCATCAGATTGATGCTGGGCGCCGGCTCCCCGGACAGGTTACAGATGACCGGCAGGTCAATACGCTCTACTCGGCTGAAATGGCGCTCACAGGGCAGCCCGACACGGCTTCCCGAACGCAGCCTTCCTCTTCTTCGGGCACAGGGTTCATCTGCACTGTGGATTTTCCGTCCACGACCTTGAAGATCTTCGGGCACGTGGCTTCGCAATTCCCCGAACCGATACAGGTGTCTTTGTCAACTTTCGCTCTCATGGTGCTCCTCCTTTTCAATAAAAAATCTGTAACACTCCATTGATTCTTTGAAGCTGCTCTTTTAGCAGGTAGCATGGCCATGAAGAAAGATCATCCTAGAACTGTTGGTAAGCGAATTCTGGCTGAATGAAAATGGAGTGAATCCTGTATTTTTGTTGGAGTGGTGGAGCATTGAAGTGTTGGAGTAATGATAAGAAGCGTGATTTCTTATCCGTGCCCATCACAAGCAAGCCTTCGAGAAGCGCAGGGCCCTAAGCAAGGTCGAAGGAGGGCTTGCTCCTACCAACCAAGACAAGTGTATATCCAACATGAGAGAACATCATTGATTACGCTCACATCAGGTCGTCAATACCGGTTGGACCCCATTGCGGTTTCGAAGGCCAGCAGGCATTATAAAATATCTCTGGAAACCGGACTCCCGCTCCCCGACAGCGCGGGGACAGGCTTCGCGGGAGTGGCGGCGTGGGGGAAAAGGAGGGAAGCGATGAAGCTGGAAGGAAAAACGGCCTTGGTTACCGGCGCCGGACGGGGGCTCGGACGAGCCATTGCGCTGGCCATGTCCGCGGAGGGGGCTCGAACGGCCATCATAAGCCGCTCTGCGCATGAACTCGAGGAGGTAGCCGGGCAAATGGAGGGTGAGAGCTTCGTGTTCCCTGGAAATGTGTCCAAGCCGAAGGATGTGTCCCGCATGGTTCAAGGGACGAAAAAGCGCTTCTCAAGAATCGACATCCTGGTGAACAACGCAGGGATTATCGGCCCCGTGCGATTCATCGAGGACGCGGATGACCGCTCCTGGAGAAAGACCCTCGACGTCAACCTGAACGGTGCGTTCCTTTTCGCCAAAGCCGTGGCCCCGGTGATGAGGGAACAAGGCGGGGGGAAAATCATCAACATCGTTTCCGGGCTCGGACGGATGCCTTTCCCGAAGTTCTGTGCCTACAGTGTCTCCAAGGCAGGACTGATCCAGCTCACCCTGTCCCTGTCCGATGAACTCAAGGACCTGGGCATCCGGGTCAACGCCATTGACCCCGGGGTGATGGACACGAAAATGCAGGAAGAGCTCCGGGGCATGGGCCCCGACGTCCTTGGTGGGCCGATTTTCCGCCATTTCATGGAATACAAAAAGGAAGGTCAACTCAAGGATCCTGGTGAAGTGGCACGCCTTGCCGTTTTTCTGGCTTCGTCCGAGGCGGATCACCTCAACGGAGAAGTCGGCACCTTAGAGCATTACAGGAACCGGGGATGGCGGGACGAGGGGGAGGCAAAACAATAATATCGAATATCGAGTAATGAACAGCGGCTGCCGAAGGGCCGATGCCTCCGGCAGCCTTGAGATCTAAAGTTTGCTGACTTCTTCCTGACTGAGTTGCCGCATATTCTGCCCGCAGCACACCGGATCGCCGTCGCCTCCTATGACAACGGAAACCACATTGCCACAAATATCACATTTGTACACTTCCCCTTTTTCGGCCACAACCTCCTCCTTTCTGAGTCGCTGCAAGTCGTGTCAGCCAAGATTGAAAAATGATCTCGCGGCTGTAATGGTAAGAATAGGAAGGGCGGGGAAGAAGGTAAATGGGGTCAAAACAGTATATGACCAGGCAGATTGGAGTATGAGCGGATACGGTTACCCCTAAAGGAAAATACATAATAGGCCCCATTGAAAAGAGGTCGCAGAAGTGCAAAAATTTTTTAGGATGCACAATTGAGGGATTCGTAAAAAGTCATCAGAGGCGTCACCCCGGCGAAAGCCGGGGTCCAGAAGTCCTTGGTATTCCTGGATTCCGGCTTTCGCCGGAATGACGGAAAACAGAGGCTTGGTCATTGCGAGCCCTTCGACAGGCTCAGGATAGACTCCGCGAAGCCGTTCGGCCCCGAGCTCACGGCCGAGGGGCAATCTCGTAACCAGCCGGATATTCGTGAGATTGCCACGGCGCTTCGCGCCTCGCAATGACGGCGTGGGACTTTTTACCGTGAAAATCCCCCCTGGCCCCCCTTTTTCAAAGGGGGGAACGCTTCTGCTCATCATTAGATCTCCCCCTTTTACAAAGGGGGATCGAGGGGGATTTCATGCGCGGGGGTGGCCAATTCGTCGGCCATGAGGGTTTACGAATTCATCACAATTGAATCGAAGAAATTATTATCCGGGAATTCACGGTGGGGACGTAACAGCCATGAGAACAAGATTCAGCATGTCCGTGATCATTGTGGCGGCCCTGCTGTTGATGTCCATCGTTGTTTACGCACAACCCAGGAGCCGCGGCGGATGGGGTGATTGGGGATATGATGCCCCGCGAGATCGTCAATGGAACTACTGCCCTGAATGCGGGAGACCCTGGGGGCCTTACGGGGGATACGGGATGGATCCCAGAGGCAGGTGGGGCAGAGAGCATCGCATGGAGCCCCAGCCGGGGGAACGAGGGTACGGCCCGGGGCGGGAACCCGGGTATGACTATGGCCCGTATCACCCGGGCTATGAGTATCCCCCCTACGAGCGGGAGCGCCGAAGACCGCTGGACGAAAGCAAGGCCAGAAGAATGATGGAAGGCTATCTGGACTACACCGGAAACCCCAATTTGAGTCTCGGGGAGGTTCTAGAAAAAGAGGGTTTTTTTGAAGGTGAAATTGTAACGAAGCAAGAGGGAGCCCTTGTCGACAAGGTCATCATTGACAAAAGAACAGGACGCATGCGGTTCGCGGACTAGACCTGTGGGGAAATTCGAAAGTGGCGGGAGGGAAATCAAATGGGTGTCGCGGAATTGGTGGATCACATGGCAAAAGCTTTGGTGGACTCGCCCGATCAGGTGAGTGTTCATGAGGTGAAAGGTCACAATACATCCGTCATCGAACTGAGGGTGGCCAAAGAAGACATCGGGAAGATCATCGGGAAAAAGGGAAGGAACGCAGAGGCTATGAGGACCATTATCTGGGCCGCGGCCATGAAAGAGCGCAAGACGTATGTCCTGGAAATCATCGACTGATCCGGAGCAGTTTTTGATTTCGCAACGTGGCCGGTGAATGTTGAGCATCACCGAATACAAACTTTAAGGAGAACCGAAATGAAGGACAAAGAGACTCTGCACCGCAAGGTCCAGGAACTGGTGGATTGCTTTGCAACGAGCGATCCGCTCAAGCAGATGTCGATGCTGAAAGATGAAGAAGCTGAGGAGGAGGCACCCCTCAAGTGGCTGGCTCTTGCGGTGCTCCACGGGATCAACGCCGGGGCAAAGGAAATATCGTTGATAAGAACCGCGGAGGGAGAGGTCAGGGTCATCGCCGAATACCGGAAAAGGGAGCTTCCGAGCCCGGGCGCCGCGGTCGGGGAAAGAATCTTTGACTCCTTGCGGCGGATCACCCACTTGGAAGGCGAAAAAGGCAAGACTGCCCTTGCCATGGGTGTGAGGGAAGGAAGCATCGACCTGGAGGTCAAAATCGAGAAAGAAAAGGGAAGTGAAAAGATTTCGCTCAAGTTTCCGGAAGGCTCCTCCACCGGTGACAAAGGGAAGTCCGCCTCTCACGCCGGGGAAGGCAACCTGGACTATTGCAGGTACGCCGCGGACCCCGAGCATGGAAGAGCTTACCGCGAAGAGGAGCCCTGCGACGATGCGAGGGCCGGCGATTACGAGAAGCGAATCGGGGAGGAAAAGAAAGTGAGGTGATGATGTTTCCCCTGAAAAAGATCCTGTGTCCCATCGACTTCAGCGAGCCGTCCTTCGAAGGGCTGAAGGTAGCCGTAGAACTCAGCCGGACCTACTCGGCGGAACTGATCCTGATCAACGTCGTTCAGCCTGTGCGGGTTGTATCGGCGCCGGGGATTCCGGCCAGCTACTCCGTGAGGGAATATTCCGAGGAAATGTCCGAGGCGGCCCGGAAATCGTTCGAAGAGATCGTGGAAAACCGGATTCCCAGAGGCATCCCCGTGAGAACGCTGATTCTCGAGGGCCAGCCCGCCGATGAGATCGTAAGGAAAGCGGAGTCCGAAAGGGTCGATATCATTGTGACGGCAACCCACGGCTGGACCGGCTGGCGGCGTTTCATGTTCGGTTCGGTTGCGGAGAAAGTGGTCCGCCTGTCCGCCTGTCCGGTTCTGACCGTGCCGGGTCCGCAAAGCCGGTGAACCAGAACACCAGTGATCGGTAATCAGTAATCAGTAACCAGTGGTCAGTAATCGGTGATCGGGCGTTCGTGGAAGAAACTCAAATCCCCTTACTCACCCTTTTCCAAAGGGGGACAGAGGGGTGCCTGAAACGCAACGACACGGGTTCTGCAATCCTGAAAGGGTAGGAGCAGGCTCTGCCTGCGATTCGCGAGCCGGGCCCACCCGAGGCGGGTAAAAGCTCGCTCCTACACAAGGGGATACAGCGTAGGGTCGGCGATTTACCCGCCTCTGGAGGGCCACGCCGATCCCGGCAGCCAAGGTAAAGCTGTTTCTCAAAGAGCTCGCAGAGGGTAAAGAAAGCCACAAAGAGGCATTTCGCCGCCGGTGAAATGCCCCTTTGTGTTTTGCTCTGTGTTCTCTGTGAGAGACATGGCCTTTTGGGCGTTTCACGCGTTTCTCGCACATCCCACATCGCAAATCGAAAATCAAAAAGGCTCTTCGCTCCCTGCTTCTGAAATCGCAAATCAGTAATCGCGACCGAGAGGTCGCTCCTACAGAAATCAAAAATCGGAAATTTCGTCGCCCTTTACATTCCATGAATGTGCCTTATAGTTTTTATGTGGCTGAAAACAGTATATTTAGCACATGCCGCGCAGATTGCTCCTCATGGAGCGAACAATGACAGGAGGAAACCTACTCATGAACCAGGAATTGCAGAACGAACACGCGGTTCATATACCGGGTGATTTGCCTATATTGCCCTTGAGAAACACCGTTGCTTATCCCTTCTCCGTCTTGCCTCTGATGGTAGGTGTCAGCCGATCGGTGAAACTCGTCGAGGAGGCGGCAAAAAAGGACGGAATGATAGGTCTGGTATCATCAAAAGACGCATCGCTGGATGAGCCCCAGCCGGGTCAGGTCTATGAAGTGGGCACGGTGGTCAAAATCGACCGGATTAAGCGGGGTTCTGAGAACACTCTGGAGGTCGTCGTTCGGGGGCTGGAACGCTTTCGAATCGAGTATTGGCTTGGCACGGATCCTTATCTCAAGGCTCGGATAACCGTCGCCCCTGATGTGGTGGAACAGGGCGTGGAACTGGACGCGCTTGTGAGATCCCTGAGAGGACTGGCCAAGGAAGTTTTCGCCCTATCATCGGAGTTGCCCAAGGAGATAGGGATTTTTCTCGATCAGGTCCGAGACCCGCGATATTTGGTTTATCTTCTTGCGAGCAGCGCGGGGCTGAGCGTGGACAAGGGACAGGCTCTCCTCCAACAGGGGGACTTGAAGGAAAAGATGCGCCTGCTCATCTCTCACTTCTCCAATGAGAAAGAGATTCTGACTCTGGGCAAGAAAATCCAGTCCGAGGCCAAAGAAGAAATCGACAAAGCTCAGAAGGATTACTACCTGCGGCAGCAGATGAAAGCGATCCAGAAGGAGCTTGGTGATACGGGAGAAGCAGAGTCGATTGTGGAAGAGTACGCAGAGAAGATCGAAAAGGCGGATCTTCCGGAGGAAGCGAAGAAAGAAGCGGTCCGGGAACTGAAAAGGCTCAAGGGAATGTCTTCCCAGGCCCCCGAGCATTCAGTCATCAAGACCTACCTGGACTGGATCGTTGAGCTTCCATGGAAAAAAGCAAGCGAAGACCAGACGAATATCGAAGACGCCCGACGGGTACTGAATGAAGATCATTATGATTTGGATGAAGTGAAGGACCGGATCATCGAGTACCTTGCAGTGCGCAAGCTGGTGAAGGAGCGGGCCGCTCAAGGCGGCGAAGAAAAAAAGGATGAGATCACTGAAGCCATGGGCGTCATTCTGTGCTTTGCAGGGCCTCCGGGGGTGGGAAAGACCAGTCTTGGGCAGAGCATTGCACGGGCCCTTGGCCGGCGTTTCACCCGGATGAGCCTGGGAGGGGTGCGGGATGAAGCGGAAATTCGCGGCCACCGGCGCACGTACATCGGTGCCATGCCGGGGCGCATTATCCAGGCAATCAAGAGAGCCGGGACGAGAAACCCCGTGTTCATGCTCGACGAAGTCGACAAAATCGGCATGGACTGGCGCGGAGATCCCAGCAGCGCTCTTCTGGAGGTGCTTGACCCGGCCCAGAACCACGCTTTTCGGGACCATTATCTTGATGTCGACTTTGATCTGAGTGACGTGATGTTCATCACCACGGCCAACCAGCTCGAGACCATTCCGCCGGCTCTGCGAGACCGCATGGAAGTCATCCAGCTCGAGGGCTACACGGAATACGAAAAGGTGCACATTGCCCAGAAGTATCTTGTGCCCCGTCAGTTGAGAGTGAACGGGTTGCAGGATGCGGAAATCCGTTTCACGGAAGAATCCCTGAGGAAGATCATTCAGGACTATACCAGAGAAGCCGGCGTGCGCAGCCTGGAAAGACAGATCGGCGCCATATGCCGCAAAAGCGCTGTCAAGATCGCGGGAGGAGAGAGAAACCCTGTCACGATCACGCCCGAATTGGTCCGAACCTATCTCAAGAAGGAGCGCTTCGAGTCCGAGTGCTCGGAGTGCATCGAGATTCCGGGGATCGCGACCGGACTCGCGGTCACCGCGGTGGGCGGGGACATTCTTTTCATCGAGGCGACTCGAATGAAAGGCAAGGGGAATTTGACGCTCACAGGGCAATTGGGTGACGTCATGCGGGAGAGCGCCCAGATTGCTCACAGCTACGTTCGGTCAAAGGCGGGCCGTCTCGGGTTCGATCCTTCCCAGTTCGAAGGGACGGATATCCATGTTCATGTCCCGGCCGGTGCGATTCCCAAGGACGGTCCTTCCGCGGGCTTGGCGATGGTCATGGCCATGGCCAGCCTCCTGAGCGGGCGTCCAGTGCGAAGCGACATTGGCATGACCGGCGAGGTAACGCTCCGGGGCAGGGTGCTTCCCGTGGGCGGCATCAAAATGAAGCTTCTCGCGGCGCACCGCGCGGGGTTGTCCAAAGTCCTCCTTCCGAAGCGGAACGAACGGGACCTGGAGGATTTGCCCGGGGAAATCAGGGATGCCTTGAACATCGTCCTCATTGACAGGATCGACGAAGCTTTGCCGGTGGTCCTGTCGGAGGAAAAAGTGGGGGATGATTTTTCAATGGCCGCCTGAGACGGCGTTTGTTGAAATGACACGAAACAAAAAGAGAGCCTCCTTGGAGGCTCTCTTTTTGTTTTATTCAGAAATCTTGGGAGGATTGAATCCGCTCGAATCGGATCTCGGTTTTAGGTGCTTGATGCTGAGAGTGAAGTGCTGTTTTTGCTTATCAACGGAGAGCACAACCGCCTGCACCGTCTGCCCGACTTTGTAGAGTTCGTGAGGATTGGGGGGCGGGTCGGACCAGGTCATATCCGACTGGTGAACAAGACCGTCGACATCCTCTTCGATCCCGATAAAGATGCCGAAATCCGTCACCTTCTGGATTTTGCCTTCGATGACTGTGCCGACCGGGTATTGCTGATCGATCGAATCCCAGGGATCGGGCTCGGCTTGTTTCTTGCTGAGCGAGATCTGCCTTTTGTCGGGAACAACGCCGGTGACCACGGCTTCCACGACATCGTGCAGGTTCAGAACCTGGGAGGGATGGACGATTTTCCTGGTCCAGGACAGCTCTGCAGTGGGAATGAGACCTTCGATGCCTTCTTCGATTTCCACGAATGCCCCGTATTTCTTCAAAGCCACCACCGGAGCCTCGATCTTGGTTCCTGGAGGATACTTTTTCTCAATTTCGGGCCACGGATCAGGGAGGAGCTGCTTGATGCCCAGGGACACCCTATTTTTGTCAGGGGCGTATCCCAGCACCTTGACTGTCACCTCCTCTCCCACATGAAAAATCTTGGAAATGTCTCTGATCTTTCCCCACGATACATTGGTGATGTGCACCAAGCCAAACACGGCTCCAAGGTCGACGAGAAGCCCGTAATCCATGACTTTTCGGATCCGTCCCTGCAAAACCGCTCCCTCCTGAATCTGATCGAGTGTCTCCTGCCGCAGATCTGCTTTTTGTTCCTCCAGCAGGGCCTTTCTCGACAGGACCACGTTTCCTTGCCTCCTGTCATAGCCAATGACCTTGAATTCGTGTTCCGTTCCAACCCAGGAACTCGGTTCCCCGGAGGGGAAAAGGTCAACATGAGAGCCGGGTAAAAATGCGCGAATACCGATGTCGACAATGTAACCCCCCTTGACCTGGGATGTGATTTTCCCTCGCAGCGGCAACCCCTTGCTGAAGGCTTGTTCAATCTTTTGCCTTCGCCTGACATCCTCAATGCCTTTTCTGGATAGAACAGGGTATCCTTTTTCATCCGCCTTTCGCACCAGCACAACGTCGACCCTGTCTCCTTCCGCGAGGGTCACCTTTCCATCCGAATCCCGAAACTCGGACAAAGAAATTTCCCCTTCCGACTTGTAGCCGATGTCCACAAATACATTGTCTTTTTCTATCTTGAGCACTTCCCCGCTTATAATATTGCCCTCCCGGATGTCGTGGAGGCTTTCTTCGTACAGGGCCCGGAAATCGTCATCCTTTCCGGCCTCTCTCCCCTCGGCTTTCAATTTTTCGTGAGCATCCAGGTGAAGGCCTTTGTCGTTCCGTGTCGGTCTTCGGGAACCGGCGTCCATATCAGAATAGGTCTCCATGATCGCAAAACCTCCTTTCGAGAACATAGGCACATCGTGGTGCATGTCAAGCAAGGGTAGGGCGTGAACTTATGCTCACCTTGACATAGCAAGCTTTTTGCTCAACTTATCAACGTAGGGGGTGAAATAGGATGCAGGGCTGGCGTCGCATTGTGTATCTGGGATGGGGGAAAAATCCATGACACCACAAAGACGAATTGAATTGACCCGGAATATGATGGAGCGGTTCTGCGAGGAAATCTATCAAGGGGATGTTTCCGAGTTTTCCGCCCATAAGGGTCTTCCATACAGTTTGATTTACAATCTGGTTCACGGCAGGATCAATTCACTGTCTGCCGCGGACTACAGGAGGATATTCGGCGAGTCCCCGCCGGAACAGGAGAGGGAAAAGGTCAGCGGGGAGTACTTCAGAGGCATGGTAAGGCTGTGGCTTTTCCTGAACGATCGGGCCACGGAAAAAGAGCTGTACGTTGAGTTTTATCATCACAGACGATCCGTGAACAGACCAGACTACCGAATTTTCACCGGGGCTACCAAAACGGTGGAAAAAAGGCTGGAGAGAATCATGGAACGCAAGTTCCTGGATCAAGGGCTGGAGAGGGCCGAGATTCAGGCGTGGATCAGGGAGGTCGATCGCTATCCTGGAAGCGAAAGAGTTTCTTTTCACAAGGTCAAACCAATCCTTGCCCGCCTCGAGAAAAACCTCAAAGTCCATCCGACCCGTCTCTTGAACCGCCGGATCGCGTCGTATGAATCCGGCGAGCTGAAGACGATCAGCGGAGAACTCTTTGAAAAAGTGAAGGTCCTTGATAGGAAGGCAGAAGAGGCCATGAGAAATCCTTCCAGGGCGAAATTCGAAAAACTTCGAGAGGAGATCTACGGAACACGAGAAGGCCTTGTCCTCTTTTCAGAAATCGAGGAGGAGTTGGTATTTCTGAAAGCGTGGGGAGCGCGGAGTCCCAAGAAATATCTAGGCAGAAGCATGGGAAAATACAGACGGTCGACATTGAAGAGGATCGCGATCCGGCGAGCGGAAAGCATCCTGCAGGGCTGTGAAAAACTCATTGCCGAGAAGCCGGAAATCCCCGTGAAGGCTCTGCCGAGGCGGTACCGGAGAAAGCAATGGAATCGGCTGACCAGGGCTTTTGAGCAAGCGATTGTGGCCAGGATGTCATCGAAAGACAAGCTCTCCTTTGAAAAACAGGTGTTGAGACCCCTGTACCACACGAAGACCGAGTACGAGAGCGGCGGTCACGGTTTCGTGAATGTGCAGGAGGCGGCAAGGGTGCTGAACATGAGTGAAAAGGCTTTCGGCCTGCTCATGGCGGCGCACAGTGAGATTTTCAAGCAGATCGGCCGCTACGACGGAAGATGGTTGATTCCGGATCTCTATCTAACCGAACTGTCGGGCAGGAGAGAGTTTTCCCTCGTCAAAGCAAAATATGAGTGGTTGGCAAAAAGAGTACCGCGACCACGGGTTTCAGCACTCACCTCACCCGGTGGGACCGATCTCGCCTTCCAGGGAAGGAAATTGGAAGCCCCGGGTGTTCACGCAGGGAGTGAGACGCTTCCATTCAGGGGTGGCGAATTTGAGGTTGGGTTGTCTTTGAATTGAGAAGCGTTCATTGCAGGTGATCAGGGGTTCAATGCTTTTTTCCATCGGAGTCCTTCGTCACAAAGACCGACGATCTTGCATTCCTCGTGGCGAGGATTTCGAGCTGTGCAGACGGCGCGGCCATGTAAAATGAGCAGATTCGAGAACCGGGTCCACTGGCTTTCGGGAATGATTTCCATGAGATCGAATTCCACTTTCGTCGGATCGGTTTGCTTCGTGAGGCCGATGCGCCCTGCCAGTCTCAGCACATGGGTATCCACGACGATTCCAGGGATCCCGAACGCCTCTCCCAGGACCAGGTTGGCCGTCTTTCTTCCGATCCCGGGAAGGGAAACCAGATCATCCAAACTTGCCGGAACCTGCCCTTCGAATCGTTCGACCAGTTCCGAGCAGAAGGCCTTGATCGCCTTGGCCTTGTTTTTAAAGAAGCCCGTGGGGCGAACGTCCTGTTCCAGTTCGTTGGATTCGGCCCGCGCATAATCCTGGGCTGAGCGGTATTTCTTGAAAAGAGCCTCCGTCACCTTGTTCACTCTTTCGTCCGTGCACTGGGCTGAAAGAACCGTGGCTACGAGCAGCTCGAGAGGATTGGTGAAGTGCAGCGCGGTTCCGGCATTGGGATATTCCTTACCAAGAACCTCAGCAATGTCTCTGACCCGTGCCTGGTTGTCCGTGCTCGAGATTTTGGTCATGGGCCGCAACCCCTTTTTACGTATAAACAGGTTGAATAAAAAAATTTAAGTTATTGATAATAAAACACCCCATCGCACCTGTTTTCAGAGGTGAATGGACGGCCTTTTCGGCTTTCGAGGCTCAATGACAAGCAGATCTCCGTCGTAGGTCAGGACTCCCAGCATAATCGCGCAAATCAAACGGTAGATGCTCACCTGGTAATAGGGACCTTGAGCCACAGGATTGGGTTTTAGAGGGTCTGCCACGAGCACGGAGCGCTCTTTCCGGTCATAGCCCGCGAGGACTACGAAATGGCCTGTGGATTCACCCCGGATGTCGTCATAAAAGAGGCGGTTTCCTACCGAGTATTCGCGAGCGCAATTATAAAGGTAGGTGGCGCTGAGCCCGGTCAGCACCGGCAAGGATCGGTTGAGGAACCTTCGAAGGAGGCCTGTGGTGAGAACCTCGAACCCGATTCGGCCGCCCAGGTTGAGAAATTCCAGGTAAGCCTCCGTGGCCACCTCGAGACCCGGAAGGTCTTTCTTGTAATCGCGCTGTCTCTTCAGATTGTCGGCAATGCCCGGGATTCCGGGATTGAACCACGTGGGGTCGAAGATCTGGAGATTATAGGTATAGATCGTCGCCATGTAATCTCTTGCAAGGGCATGAGAGCCGAGGTAGACCGCCAGGGTGCCGCCCCCTTCCAGTTGTTTCACTTCTGAGACCACCTGATGAAGGGGAATCGTATCGTCGAAATAACGGTACGCGGCATGGAGACATGTGGGACCGCAGGTGTTGCCGTCCGGCTGCGGATAGATGTCCAGGTAGAGCTTGGTGTCCATGCACCACAAGCCTTTTGATTTCTGAGGATTGAAAACCAGCCTACCGCATGATGGCATATCCGCGCTCGAAGTGCAAGTCCGCCCATGTCTTGACAAAGGATCGATTCGACCGTATCGTCGAGTTCAGCAAGGATGGAGGAATTCAATGAACGAAACCAATGAAGAGCTTAAGGCCGCGGTCGACCACAAGCGTTACGTGAGAGCATCAGCCCTTGCGGCTTCCCTGGAACAACCCGCCGAAGCGCTCGACAGGCTCAGGAAAGGGGCCTTGTGGCAAATGTCCGCGGTCTTCAGAAATGCGGCAGGATCGCGAATTCTGGCCGAGCAATACGGCATGTCCAAAAAAGAGGTGGAAGGTTTTTTGCGAAAACGGTCTGAAGAGGAAAAGGAGCGGGGAAACGCGAAAATCCTGGAGCCCACCTTCGACTGCCTCACGAGCAGGTATCTCACTTTCGATGAATGGCTGGACCATCTCATGAAGAAATGGGATAAGCTTGCCGACTCATCAATGGGGGGGTGACGTGCAACGGCTTTTTCTGCTCATTGCTGCACTGGGTCTTCTGGTGAGTGAAACCAGTGACGCGGCGCCCATCGCATCCACTGAACCGCCTTCCCTTGTCGCCTCGGTGAGAATCGAAGGAAACCTGGACTTTTGCGGCGAGCCTGTTCCCGTGGGCGAGCGGGAAGTGAGGGAGCGGTACGAAAAGGAACTTCTATTGACCCTGTGGGACCGCCCCCAGGTGATCCTCTGGTTGAAGCGCTCCAGCAGATACTTGCCCTACATCGAAGAAGTGCTGCAAAAAGAGGGAATGCCCGGAGATCTCCGGTATGTTGCGGTGGCGGAGAGTGCCTTGAGAGCCCACGCCGGGTCCAGCAAAGGGGCCATGGGCTACTGGCAGTTTATGAGATCCACGGGACGGAAATACGGTCTCACGGTCAATGACCGGATCGACGAGAGGCGAAGCCTGAAAGCTTCCACCCGCGCGGCGGTGCGGTATTTCAAGGATCTTTACGGCCTGTTCGGATCCTGGACCCTTGCCGCAGCCGCCTACAACATGGGTGAGGACGGCCTCATGGCGGAGATCCTGGAGCAGGGTACCGACGACTTCTATCGATTGTATCTTCCCCTTGAAACGCAGCGTTTCATCTTCCGCATTCTTTCCGTGAAGCTGATTTTATCGGCTCCGGAAAAATACGGATTTGAGCTCACCGATCAGGACTTTTACCCGCCCTTCGAATTCGAAGAGGTCCGCGTGGAGTGCCTCCACGAGACGCCGATTCGAATCATCGCGCTGGCAGCCGGAACCCACTTCAAGGCCGTCAAGGATCTCAACCCCGAAATCCGGGGACACCATCTTCCTCCGGGCACCCACACGCTGCTCGTTCCCAAAGGAGCTTCAGCAGGTTTTCAGGAAAGATACACGCGGTGCATGGAGAGCTACCTTTCTGCAAAGAAGGACAGCGTTTACCTCGTCAAACAGGGTGACAATCTCTCCGCGATTGCCGAGAGATACGGGGTTCCCCTCCTTTCCCTTATCATCTGGAATCGCCTGGATGTCCGTCGTCCTATCCATCCGGGACAAAAGCTCGTCATTCATCAAGAGGGACCGCAAAAGGATGACGAGGAGGAACAGGACTAGACTACACCGTCCTTTCGATCTCTCGCTCTTTCTGCTCGAGACGTTTCCGGGACACGGGGAAAGCCGTCTTGAGCTCCTGAGCAAACAGGGAGACCTTGAATTCCTCGATCATCCACCGAAACTCCTCGAGCGCTTCCCGCTTAGCCCTGCCGGCGTGAGGGGACAGGTCCTGGTTGATCCGCTGGAAGGAGCGCGCGAAGGCTTCGACCTGAGCGGTTCTCGATCGGTGTTTATCCGGATCGTTTGCTCCCCGTTCCGCCCTGATCTGCAACGCTCTAAGGTAGCGAGGAAGGTGATCGAGCCGGTCCGCGTCATAGCGTTTCAGAAAATCAGGGGGAACGAGGGTGTCCAGTTCCTCGCGGATCTTCAAGGAAAGCTCGGTCTCCACGTTCTTCGGTGCTTTGAGGGTTCGGAGTGTCGTCTGAACCTCATGATAGGCGTCAAGGATTTTCAGCACCTGTTCCTTGAGGGTAGAGCCCCTTTCCATGATCATGGCGCCCATCTTTTGGTAGGCCTCTTCGATTTCCTCGATCCTCCGGATGTTTTTCTCAAAAAAATGAGCGAGGAGGTGTTCGACCATAGCCTCTTCCAGGGCCGGCGCTCCGCCGAAGTGCCTTGCCGCGGTCGCAGTATTGTTGGGCAGGACAAGGTTCCTCCTGAGATACTTCAGGTCTTTAGCAAAAAGACGCGAGAGGAGCCATCGCACGCCCTTGCGGTGAGAGGCAAGCGCCTCTTCCCGATTCCGGAAAAGGACGAGGTTGACGCTTTGTTCAGCCGGCCTCAGAGCGGGGTAAGCGACAAGATTTTCGCCGAGGGACAGGCACTCGGGAAGTTCGCCGAAATCCCACGTGGTGATGCCTTTCCTTTCCCACTGTGTTCTGCCCTTCTCCCACGCCGCAGACGGTTCGGGAGCCTGGCGCTGCCTGTCCAAGCGGCTCAGGAGGTGAATGTCCCTGCCGGAGTCCAATTCCTTTCCGGCATGATCCACCACGGCGACGCGCATCCTGAGATGGGCAGGGACTTCCACCGCGGACCATACAGAAGCGGGAATGTCTGCTCCGAAACGATGATAAACAAAGGCGGAGAGTGTGTGGAGCAGGGTGTGATCCCCGCGCTCCATGTGCTCCATGACGACATCCACGGTGTGGGAGACCGGAACAAGCAGCTTGCGGTATCTTTTCGGGAGCCCCTTGATCAGGGCCGTCACCTTTTCTCTCAGAAGGCCCGGCACGCCCCAGTCCAGACATTCCGCAGGAAGGGTGGATATCAGGCCGGACGGCACTTTCACGGTCACCCCATCCTCTTCTTTTCCCGGAGCAAAGGCGTATTCGCACGGGTAGGCTCTTCCCTCCACATCGAACTCATCCGGGTACCGGGCGAGTTCCGCTTCGTCCGGAAGAATCTGCAAAAGATCCTCCTTCTTGAGCCTGAGGAAATCATCCCCGCCCTTATCCCTGATCAATTTCCTGAGACCCGTGACATCGCAGACGCCTTCGAGTCGATCCGAATAGAATTCGCCAATCGCCGAGTCGCTCACGAGGATGTCCCGGCGCCTGAGCTTGTTCTCCGCATCGCTCAGACGCACCAGGAGCTTTTGATTGTGGACAAGGAAGGGCGGGGGATTCTTCATGTCGCCTTCCACGAGGGCGGATTGAACAAAGATCGCGTGGGACTCTTCAGGGTTGATCCGACCGTAGGAGACGGACCTTCTCGGGACAATGACGAGTCCGAAAAGGGTGACCTGCTGGAAAGCCCGCACTTCTCCGCGGTGTTTGTCCCACCGGGGCTCTGAATAGCCGGACCTGCACAGGTCGCCCCCCAGGGCTTCGAGCCATTCCGGATCGATTTTCGCAGCCGTCCTCGCGAAGAGTCGCGAGGTCTTCACAATCTCCGCGGCCACGATCCAAGCCGGGGCCTTGTTGAAAAGGGTGGAGCCGGGGTGAAGCATGACTTCCCGTGCGCGGGCCGCCAGGTACATGTTTTTTTCTTTCTTGGCGGCGATGTTGGAAAGAAAACCGCTCAGCACGGAGCGATGTACGGCCTCATAGCGAAGAGCTCCCTGGACCTTTTGGTCCCCGATCCTCTGCTCCCTCAGGATCGCAGTGATCTGGTCGTGGGTGTAGACCCACTCCCTCATCCTGCTGTAGGAAAGAAAATGGGTTTTGCAGAACCTTCTCATCTGGTTCTGGGTCTTCAGGGTTTCCCACTCGCGGTGGTAGCGATTCCAGATGTTGAGAAGCGTGAGAAAGTCGGAATCAGGGTCTTTGAAGGGCGCGTGCACCCGGTCGGCCTGAAGGGCTTTTTCTGCAGGTCTCTCCCTGGGATCCTGAATGCTCAGGGCCGAAGCAATGACCGCCGTCTCCTTCAGGCAGCCTTCCTGAGCGGCTTCGAGCACCATGCGGGAGATCCTGGGATCCAGCGGCATCCTGGCCATGACCTTGCCCTTTTCCGTGAGCCTGAAATCCTGCCCGGCTTTCACCACCGCGCCCAGCTCCTGGAGGAGGTCGAGCCCGTCCTTGACGCTGCGCTCGGCAGGAGGATCCAGGAAGGGAAAGGCGGAGGGGTATCCGAGCTTCAGGGAGAGCATTCGCAGGATCACTTCGGCAAGGTTTGAACGCTGGATTTCCGGGGGCGTGAAGACAGGACGGGATTCATAATCCTCTTCAGAATAAAGCCGGATGCACACCCCGTTCTGAACCCGTCCGCACCTGCCTTTTCTTTGCTCCGCACTGCTTTGAGAGACAGGCCCCACGGCGAGGCTCGTTGTGCGCGTTCTCGGGAGGTAGCGCGGGATCCGCGCCAGCCCCGTGTCAATGACGTACTTAATCCCGGGAATGGTGAGGGAGGTCTCGGCGACATTGGTGGCCACCACGATCTTGGAACCGCTCACCGAGTAGACCCGCCCCTGTTCCGAAGCGGGAAGGCGGGCGAAAAGGGGGAGAACATGGGTTCCCGGATACTGCCGGCCTCGCAGCCGCTCGCAGGTTTCGAGGATGTCCTCTTCGGTGGGCATGAAGATGAGCGTGTCCCCGAACCTTTTCTTCGTTCGAAGCGCATCCACCGCCTTGACCGCCATGTCGATGTAGGTCGTTTCACCCTGCTCTTCCTGTTCCGGGTCGATGGGCAGGTACTCCACCTTGATCGGATACAGCCGGCCGGTGACGTGGACGACCGGCGCCTCTCCGAAGGCTGCGGAAAACTTGTCCGTGTCCAGGGTGGCGGAGGTGATGATCACCTTGAGTTCGGGCCTTGAAGGAAGAAGCTTCTTCAGAATGCCGAGGAGGAAATCGATGTTCAAGGTCCTCTCGTGGGCTTCGTCGATGATCAGGGTATCGTATTCGTACAGACCGGGATCTGCCTGGGTTTCGGCGAGGAGCATGCCGTCGGTCATGATCTTGATGAAGGCCTGGGGGCTGGTCTTGTCCCTGAATCGGATCTTGTAGCCTACGGACCGCCCCATATCCTCCCCGAGTTCCTGGGCAATGCGGTGGGCGATCGTGATGGCCGCGATTCTCCGAGGCTGGGTGCATCCGATTTTTCCTGCGGTGCCCAGGCCGGCTTCGAGGCACATCTTGGGGATCTGCGTGCTTTTGCCGCAGCCTGTTTCTCCGGATACGATGACCACGGGATGCCCTTTGATCAGACGGATGATCTCCTGCACTTTTGAGGTGATGGGCAGGTCTCCGGGAAAGGTGGCGGCCGGTTTGCTTTCAATGCGATGGTTTCTTTCCCTGACGGATGCCTCCGCCCTCCTTTCCAGGGAATCCAAGCGGGCCTTGAGTTCCCCGGGTTGTCGCCTGAGTGCCTTGATCTGCCGCGACAGCTTCTCCCTGTCCCGGAGCATCATGTGAGGGAGGAGGGAGTAAATCCTCTCGATTTGATGTTTCGTGCTCATGGTGAAGACATTAATTTCCGGGAAAGAAGGTGGTGTGGATGGCCTGCACGGCCTTTTGAAGGTCCTTCTGCCGGACGATGAAGTAAAGGGCCACCTCCGAGGGGCCGAAGGAGCTCATCTCGATGTTGACGTTCCGCTCCGCCACGGCCGTGAAGCAGCGCGCCGCTATTCCTTTGCGCCGGAGAATCCCCTCACCCACAATACCCACCAGGGCCACGTCTCGAACCGTGACCAGTTTCCTGTAAGGCCGCGGCTTCACGGCCTGAAGCGCCTGGTAGCCTTTGTCGATGTCCTTACGGCTGAGAAGAAAGCTGATGCAGGTCTGGGAAGTGACCACGGACTTGATGTTGATCCCGGATTCCGTGAGGGTGCTCGAGACCAGGGCCAGAATCCCGGGCCGGGCCCCCACCCCGGAGGCGTGAACTTTGAGGATGGCGATATCCGTGTCATGGGCCACGCTCTTGATCAGGTGGCGAACTTTCGGGGCTCGGGAAGTGATGAGGCTTCCGGGCTCATCCGGGTTCATCGTGTTCTTGACCGCGATATTGAGCCTCATTTTCCTGAGAGGTTCCACGGTGCGGGGATGGAGTATCTTGGCCCCGAAGTATGAGAGTTCGGCCGCTTCGTCGTAGGAGAGAAGAGGGATGAGCTGGGCCTCCGGCACGAACGTGGGGTTTGCGCTCATATAGCCGGGCACGTCCTTCCAGACTTCAACGATCTCTGCGCCCATGGCGGCCGCCACCACGGCTGCGGAGTAGTCGCTTCCTCCCCGACCGAAAGTCGTGACGTCTCCCTCTTCGCTGACACCGAAGAATCCGGGGATGAAAACGATCATTCCCTCTCTGAGGAGAGGGGCCAGGTGCTTCTGAAGGTTTCGCGCTGTCTTCAGGATATTGGCGGTGGCGTCGCCGAATTTTCCGTCCGTGATGAGTCCTATCTTGTGGGGCATGCGGCAGGTGACCTGGAGTCCCCGGGAACGGAGCGCGGTGGCGAGCAAATCCGCGGAAAGGCGTTCGCCGAAGCTGCTGATCACATCCGTCATCTTCGGAGTGGTTTCCTTTGTAAAGTTGAGGCCGTAGTATAGCCGTTCAAGCTGCCCCAGGTGATCGCTCAGGTCCCGGGTGTACCTCCGGTAATGCTTGCCTGCAGGCATGATGTGCCTGGCCACGAGAATATGCCTGTTCCTCAGGAGGCCGATGATGGAGGGAATGGCGCCTTCCTCCTTGAGCGCGTCGGACATTCCTTCGATAAGCATGTCGGTAATCCCGCCCAGGGCGGAGACCACGATAATGTTCCCGCGCCCCCTGTCGGCGACCAGGTCGAGAATCTCCTGGATGTTTTTCCTTCCCTTCAAGGAACCACCGCCGATCTTGATGACTTTCATTGGCTTCGCCTCCACGTCATTGAACTTTGAGCATTGAGCATTTGACATTTCTCATTTATCATTGCTTCACAGGCAATGTCCAATGTTCGATGAACTCGCCAAAAGCCGTCACCCCGTTGAAAAACGGGGTCCAGGTATTTTGCAAGTCCGTTAAAATACTGGATTCCGGCTTTCGCCGGAATGGCGAAAGACACGGCTTTGGGACTTTTTACCGTGAAAATCCCCCCTGGCCCCCCTTTTTCAAAGGGGGGAAAGCTTCTGCTCATCATTAGACCTCCCCCTTTTATAAAGGGGGATCGAGGGGGATTTCATGCGCGGGGGCGGCCAATTCGTCGGCCATGAGGGTTTACGAGACTGTCGATGTTCAATGTTCAATGGCGTGGGTGGGCGATGCTCGAAATAGACGGCAGCGAAAAGTCCGGGTCAGGCACCATCGTGCGGGATGCCGTCCCCTTTTCCATTCTCATGGGCGAGGAAATTCACCTTCATAACATCAGGGCGAAAAGGGACAAGCCCGGTCTGCGACCTCAGCATCTCAAAGCCATGCAAGCCGCGGCCGCGATCAGCCAAGGACAGATGGAGGGAGATGCCGTCGGTTCCGGGGAAATCCGCTTCAAGCCCGGTGCCATACTTCAGGGCGGGAAGTTCACCTGGGATATCGGAACAGCAGGCTCCACCGCCATGCTGGTCCTCTGTCTCATGCCCCTGGCCCTGTTCGCGGACAAGCCTTCTTCTTACCAGGTGACCGGGGGGCTCTTCCAGGATTTCGCTCCCTCCCTGTTTCATTTGAAGCACGTGCTCCTGCCCGTTCTGGCACGGATGGGCGTGCATGGGGCTGTTAAGATCATCCGGCCGGGCTATGTTCCGAGAGGAGGCGGGCAGATCGAGGTAGAGATCTATCCTTTGAAAAAACCCCTGACACCTTTGAACCTGGCTGCGCAGGGCCGGTTGACCGGAATTCGAGGTATCGCTCTTTCCTCCATGCTCAAGGAGAGGAGAGTCTCAGAGCGCATGACGAAGGCCTGCTTGACGGTGTTAAGCCGTAAGGGACATCAGGCGCTCATTGAAGCGGTTGACGACAGCCTCGATCAGCCCGCTTTTGACAGGTCCGCTCTTCAAGCGGGTGCCGCCCTGACCATATGGGCGGAGACCGATACCCTGTGCCTGCTCGGCGCGGATATGGCAGGAGCGAGAGGGAGAAGCGCGGAGTTCATCGGAGAGCGGACGGCCCGCATGCTCCTGGAAGACCTGGATTCCGGGGCGACGGTGGACAGGCACCTTGGCGACCAGCTCATCCCGTTTGCAGCCCTTGCCGAGGGCCGGAGTACCTTTATCGTACCCGGCGTTACGGATCATGTCGAGGCGAGGCTGTGGCTGGTGGAACGCATCCTGAAAGCGAAAACCGGGGTAAAGGGAAACGTGGTTACCGTCGCGGGTATCGGTTACCGGAGATCGGCATAGCCATGGTCATTAAAATACGCGGTATCTACGCCACGGCGCTTACCAGGTTTTTCCTGGACAGGGGATTCAGGGTAGCCCTTCCTTCCGGACCGATAGCGGAGAGGTTCGCCGGTTGCACCGGGTTTGACGCATTCCGGGCACCGGATGCGCAGATCATGGACCTCCACAGCAAGCAGGGGATTCTCGTGGAAGGAGAAGCGGAGGTGCTGGAAGCTCTTCTGGCTAACGTGCAGGACGGCTTCTTTGACGCGGTTGCGAGAAAAAAAACCAGGGACGTGATGGAGATCGAGTTTCCCCTTGTGGCGAAGTCGGTTCTCGATGATCTGAGGCACACCGTGATCCCGACGCTTCGACTCCATCATCGGCTGAAGATCATTGCCTCCGATCAGGTCGATCTGGTCGAAGAAAACAGCCTCACCCATGCCCCGGAGATGCGCGAGGCCCTGAGCTTGGACATGGAGCGGCAACTCATCTGGAACACCTACGAAAGAGGGAAAGAAATGGCCATCGAGCACGTCAAGCCGGACGGCAGGGTGCTGAATCTTTCGGAAGGGGAGGTGTTGGACGCGGACTTCGCGAAAAAGAGGCTGGTCCTGCGGCGATTCAAGTTCAAGGGTGGAAGCACGTATGACGGACTGGGGATCTCCAAGCAGGAAGGGGACTATGCCGTCTCTGAAATTCAGGAGGGGGACTGGTATTACCGGCACACCTATTATCGAGCCGGAGGGGAGAAGATTGGAGCCTATTACAACATCAACACCCCGGTGGAGTTCTATCCGGACCGGATCCGCTACGTGGATCTCGAGATCGATGTGGTGCAATTTCCCGGTGGCGGGGTGGAGCTGGTGGACGAAAGGGAGCTGTGGATGCGCTTTGAGGAGGGGTGTCTCGGCGCAAAGATGCGGGACAAGGCTATCCTCGAAGCTTCGCGCTTGAGCGCTGCCCTTGTCTGACCGTCCGCTATTTCCCGAGTTTCTTGAACATCTCCTCCACTTCCTCTTTGCCTTCGCGGTAAAATTTCTCCTCATCCGGTGCGAGTTCCATGAGCAACCGCATGAATTCACCTGCGTGCTCCCGTTCCTCGTTCGCCACATCGACCAGGACGGCTCTGGCTTTCTCGTTGTCCGTAGACTCGGCCAGTTGCATGTAGAGCTGAATCGCCTCGTACTCCGCCGCGATGTTGTAACGGATCGCCCGGATGAGTTCTTGATGGGTGACTTTTCGCTCCAGTGCATTCCCGGAAAAGGGATGTGCAAATTCGGGCATGTTGGATTTCCTCCTTCCTGTTTTTGGTTTCTTGTTCCTTCGATCACGGAAACCTCACCGACCGCGACAGGAGATCGGGGGTTAGAAGGATCCGCGAAATTCAATGGGGTAAATCCTGTATTTTCAATGCACCTCATGAAAGGGACTGCACGCGGGGTGCGTAAGAGAATACAGATAGCCCCATGCCGGAAGAGGTTCAGGAGCGGGAAGCTCTTTTATTTTCCCTTCAAGGATAAGTTTTTCCATGCGACACCCTCTGCAGGTGAAGGAGATCCAGAAATGCCTGATTGCGTAGTCCAGGCATTCTTCGTAGCTCGGACACAAGGTTCTTCGCGGAGAGGGAAACTCAAACGCTTCTTCCTCTGAAAGGGTGGACAGTAACTGACGGGGTCCCGTGTATTTTTGCATCTGAAATCCTCCCTTCATCCTGACCTCAATTTGCTCAGCCATTGATCCTGAACGTAAGCGTTTCCATGTCCATAACAGGAAGACCTTTCAGCGGTAAATCAGGTCGATGCTGTATTTCCAAATGCGGGGGGCAGTATTGGTCCCAGAAGCTTATGGGTTCACTCTGAAGGCGGACAAACCGGCTTATTTCAGGGAGAGGGTAAGGCGGACGGTGGATTGGCCGTCTTCCGATCGTAGAACGACGTAGTCTCTTCCGATATCCTCAACCGTCATCCCTTCGATCGAGTCACCGGCCATGAGTTTGATCCCGTTGATCAAGGCAAAAGAACCGGTTCCATCGCTCGACCAGACAATGGCTTCGATGGCAAGGCCGGAATCGGCCTTGGACTCCTCGATCGGCTCTTTCGCGTCCGGAGAGATGGGTTCATCCCGGAGCGGTACCTGTTCGGTGACAGTGGGTGTGGGGCTTTCCTCTTGGACTTCTGCCCCATCCTTCCAGATGAGTCCTCGGATAAAAGGGGCTTTGTCGCTGAAACTCCAAAGACCGATCCCCAGGATGACACCCACGACGAGCAAGAGGAATACAAGTCTTCGCAGCAGCCCCGAACTTTGGGGTTGCTCAACAGGAAGTTCCGGAATGCCTGCTTGAAGCGTTGCGGCCGCCTTGGTGCGGGGCGTCCCTCCGATGATCACCGTTTGGTCCAGGGGGACTTTCTCGAGTTCGGCGTCGATCCTGGCCTTTTCGGTGCCGATGAACAGAAGAGCGTGTTTGCCTATGGCTATCCTGTCTCCGTGGGAAAGCCTGTGGGAGAAAACTCTCCTGCTGTTGACAAGGGTTCCATTGGTGCTTTGAAGGTCCGTGAGAATGAAATCGGCGCCTTTCTTGTCAATCCGGGCGTGGTAGCTGGATACTTGGGGATCGCTGAGAACGACCGTATTGTCTCCCCTGCGGCCTATGGTGAGATTGCCCCTGTGCAGCGGGAAGTCCTTGATTACCTGCCCTCTATGTTCCAGGATAATCCTTGCCATAAATCCTCAATGGCATAGAATTATACATAACGAACTATAAAAAAGCAAGCAAGTCCTCCACGGGGTGGAGAATACGCCGGCCCTCATCTCAGGGTTTGGGGAGATCGATCTGGTTTTTCAGGGATGCAAGAAAGCTCTTCACCTTTTCCCGCAAGGGTTTGCGAATCTTGACCTTGAGGTAGAGATCGCCGGGGTTTCCGCCGCCTTTCCCCTCTTCACCCATGCCGGCCAGGCGAATGCGCTGCCCCTCTCGGAGTTTGGGCGGCACGTTGACAACGAGCTTTTTGGATTTTGTCCTGTAGAAAAAGGGATAGGGGCCTCCGTCTCGGGCCTCCTGCGGGGTGAGCTCGATGGTCTCGATCACGTCGGCGCCTTGCTCCGGAAGTTCAACCCCGGTGAACTTCCGGAAGAGGTAGCGGGAGAGCTTTTCGGCAAAGAAGGGCGGCTTCCCGGCCTGGGTGACCCGGTGTTGGCGCGGCCTGCCGGTGAAGAGAAAGCCCCTTGCCGTGAAGCCCGGTCTCCTGAATTCAAAACCCCGGTATCCCTCTCCGTAGGCTTCCTTGAAGATCTCTTCAAAACCCCTGAAACCGAAGGCTCCGGCCATCTCTTCGAAGATGCGGTTGATGTCCGAACCCCTGAAAATGTCGTTCTCCGTGTAGGCGGACCTGAATCGACCGTAAGCGGCTGAACCGAACTGCCGTCGAACAGCGTCGTAGTCTCTACGCTTGTTCGGATTCGAGAGAACCGCATAGGCTTCATTGATTTCTTTCATCTTCGCGCTGCTTTCAGGATCCTGGTTTCGATCCGGGTGATACTGAAAGGCGAGACGGCGATAGGCCGCCTTGATCTGTTTTTCGGAGGCACTTTCCGAGACATCCAGGATTTTATAATAGTCCATGTCCGTCATGATTGAGGGTATTCCTTTTTCCAAAAGAATAAAAGGCGAAGCGTTCCGTGTCAAGGAGAGCCGGCCCGATGAAGCGGGATTGTTTGGGCTGGAACTCGAATTTGAGGTTGACGATTCGGCGATCCTGCCGGTATAGAAAACAAGACTGAGGCCACTGAATTTTTTCAGGAAAGGTTCATGGTGTGAAAGCAAAAGGTCTGATTCTCTGGTTCTCCCTGGCGGCCGGCAGCCTGCCCATCCACGCAAGCGCCCAGGATGCGCAGTCCTTGGTCAGGGAAGCTTTCGACTATTTCAGGGGCAAGACATCGTTTTCCATCGTGGAGATGACCATCCACAGGGCCGACTGGGAAAGAAGGATGACCATGAAGGGCTGGACAAAGAGCCTCGACAAGAGCCTGATCATCATCACCGCACCGCCCAGGGACGAAGGGAACGGCACCCTTAAAAAGGCACAGGAAATGTGGCTGTACAATCCCAAGGTGAACCGGGTCATCAAGATTCCTCCTTCCATGATGGCTCAGTCATGGATGGGATCGGATTTCTCAAACAACGATCTCGCCAAATCCGACACGCTCATCCATGACTACAACCATTCGCTCACGGGAAGCACGACTGACGGAGGGAAAAAGGTCTACTTGATTGAATCCATACCCAAGCCTCAAGCCCCGGTGGTGTGGGGCATGCAGAGGCTCAAGATCCGGGAAGATTACATTTTTCTGGAACAGGTTTTCTATGACGAATACCTGAAACCCGTCAAGATCCTGACCTCCCACGAGATTCAAATGCTGGGCGGCAAGATTTTCCCAAAAATCATGAAAATGCGAAAGGCTGACGAGAAAGAGGAGTACACCATGCTCGAATACCGGGAACTCACCTTCGGCGTGGATATTGAAGACAGTCTCTTCACCCTCTCATCCCTGAGAACACAGAGAAGGTAGAGTCATGGAATTCCGGATGGCCTGGCGCAATGTGTGGAGACACACCCGGAGAACTCTGCTCACGGTCTCGGCCATTGCTTTTGCCACCGTTCTCCTCGTGTTCATGCTTTCCTGGCAGTTCGGATCATACTACACCATGATCACCTCGGCCGTGATGATCCACACAGGGTATCTCCAGGTTCTTGCCAAAGGATACCAGGAAAAGCAATCCATGCGCCTGGTCGTTCCGGAGCCCGCTTCGGTCGCGAAGATCGTGGAGGAGGGCAACGGCGTGGCGGCGTATGCGTTTCGCGCAAGGGCCTTTTCCCTCGTCTCCTCGAAAGACAGGACTTACGGAGCCGTGGTGGTGGGCATCGCGCCGGACCGGGAAGGAGAGGTCTCCACCCTGAAGTCCCTCATCCGCAAAGGAGAATTCCTGTCGCCGAGAGACTCGAACGAAGCGCTCCTGGGGCGGTTGCTGGCTGGAAACCTCAAGGTGGACGTCGGAGACGAGGTGGTCCTCCTGGGGCAGGGTCGGGATGGGTCGATTGCCGCGACCGTGGTCAGGGTCAAAGGCATTTTCAGTTCCGGTCAGGATGAGTTCGATCGGGGGGTCCTGCACATTCCGCTTGCCGTGTTCCAGGATGTGTACAGCATGCGGGGGGCGGTTCACGAGGTGGTGATCAAGACCGCCTCCCTGGACGACGTGGAGAGAGTCAAAGCTGAACTGGCGGCGAGGTTAAAGGGATTCCGGGACCTGGTCGTCAAGGACTGGTCTGAACTGATGCCCGGCCTGATGGAGGCGATCAAGATGGACCTCGTGAGCGGATTCATCTTCTATATCATTCTCATCGTCGTGGTCGCCTTCAGCATTTTGAACACCTTTCTCATGGTCGTCTTTGAAAGGACCAGGGAATTCGGTGTCATGATGGCCTTGGGAACCACACCGGCGAGACTCACTCGGATTCTTCTCATGGAGTCCATGACCATGGCTCTCATAGGAATTGCCGTCGGAACAGGCCTGGGAATCGTTGTCACCCTCATCTTTCAGTCACACGGCATTGTCATTTCCGGGGCTTCGGAGCTACTAAGCCAGTTCGGCTTGCCTGAAAGGATGTTTCCGAGGCTGTCTTTCCTTTCCGCGATGATCGGGCCTGTCGTCGTACTCCTCATTACCTTTCTCACAGCCCTTTATCCGGCGCTCAAAGTGAGGAGGATGCCTATCGTGGAGTCTCTGGCGCATGGGTGAGCAGCAAAGGCGGAGATCATGATGAAATCGATGGAAAACCTTCGCACCTTTCTTCGGCTGGGTTGGCGAAACATCTGGCGGAACCCAAGACGGACCGCCGTGATCATGACGGCGGTGGTGATCGGCGTATGGAGCATGATTTTCCTGGGTGCGTTGATGCGGGGCGTGGCCGACCAAATGGTTCGAAACGGAATTGCCACCCTCACCGGACACGTTCAAATCCACGGCAAGGGCTATCGGAGCGATCCGGTGGTGGAGAACAGCATTGCCGATCCTGAACCGGTGAGGCAAGCCCTTCAGAGCGTGCTCTCTGAAGAGGACCGGTGGACAGCCAGGGTGAGGGTCAACGCCATTGTCAACACAGCTCGGCACTCAAGCGGTGTCACCCTGGTCGGAATCGATCCTCACCGCGAAGCGGAGGTCTCCTTCATCAGGAACGCCGTCACTCAGGGCCGCTATCTCAAACCGGGAGACGAGCAGGGCATCCTTGTTGGAAAGGCGTTGCTCGATGACTTTGAGAGCCGGGTGGGGCACAAGCTCGTTGTCATGTCTCAGGATAGGAACCAGGAGATCGCTTCCAGGGCCTTCCGTATCGTGGGGGTGTTCAGGGCGGAAATGGAGGCCACGGAGAAGCAGTTTGCCTTTGTGACGATCACCGCGGCTCAGGAGATGCTGAAACTGAAGGAGGGCGTTTCGGAGATCTCCGTGCTTCTGAAGGATCGCGAGAAGACATCAAACGTGGTGGCCGCAGTGAAGCATGCTCTTCCGTCAGGCGCTTACGAAGTGCAGTCATGGCAAGAACTTCTCCCCATGGTGACGGCGGTGCTCGGGCTTTATGATTTTTTCATCTTCCTGTGGTTCCTGGTGACTTTCATCGCGATGGCCTTCGGCATCGTGAACACCATGCTCATGGCGGTCTTCGAAAGGATCAGGGAGTTCGGCCTTCTCAAATCGCTGGGCATGAAGCCCTGGTGGATCGTCGAGGAAGTGCTTGCGGAGTCATTTTTCCTTCTGCTGATCGCCGCCTTGGTAGGGAACGGGCTTGGTCTGGCAAGCGCTCTTGCGCTGGCCGGGCCTGGGATCGACCTTTCCTATTTCGCCGCAGGGCTGGAATTCGCAGGGATGAGTCGTGTCGTCTATCCCGTCGTCCACGGCAGGGACGTTATCACGGCCAACGGCGTGGTTTTTTTCCTCGGACTCGCGGTGAGTGCCTATCCTGCCGTGAAGGCGGCGCGGTTCAAGCCGGTGGAGGCGTTGGCGCACACGTGAGTGTTCAGTGTTCAAGTACCGGTTACAACGGACCACGGACAAGTGACAAAGGACCACACATTGTGAGTGTTCAGGGTTCAGGGTTCAAGAACCGATAACAAGCGGCAACGGACAACGGACCAATGACCAGGAGAAGGTTCAGGGTTTATGGTTCAAGGGCTGACGACAAGACAACCGACCATGGACCACTGACCAGTGACAACTGACCGACCGAGGTGATGACGTGAACATCGTCGAATGCAGGAATGTAAGCAAGCGGTATCAGCAGGGGAAAGTGGAGGTCAAAGCCTTGAACGGGGTAACTCTGTCCATTAAAAAGGGAGGGTTCGTCGCCTTGGCCGGTCCATCCGGCTCCGGCAAAACCACCCTGTTGAACATTATCGGCGGCCTGGACGCAGCCGATGAGGGTACCGTGACCGTGGATGGAACCCTGCTCAACGAGATGAGCCAATCGGAGCTTGCCGAACTGCGCCTGAAAAAAGTAGGATTTGTTTTTCAGGCCTACAATCTCATTCCGGTTTTCACCGCCCTCGAGAACGTGGAGTTTGTCATGCTTCTGCAGGGGGTGCCTGCTTCGGAACGGCGACAAAGGGCCGAGACGATTTTGGATGACGTGGGCCTTCAAAACCTCTATCACCGAAAGCCTGCGGAAATGTCCGGTGGGCAGCAGCAGCGCGTGGCGGTGGCCCGGGCGATCGTGGCGAACCCTTGCATCGTGCTTGCCGATGAGCCGACGGCGAACCTGGATTCCAAGACCGGCCAGGGGCTGCTTGAGATCATGAAGGCGTTGAATGAGAAAAAAGGGGTGACCTTCGTCTTTTCCACCCACGACCATATGGTGATGGACTACGCTCACCGGCTGATCCAGATCAGGGACGGGGAGGTGGCGGAGGACACCGGGGATCAGTAATCAGTGATCAGTAATCAGTGGGTCAGTGATACGGGATCTGGGATGTGCGAAGCAAGGAGCAAAAAGCATTTGTGATTTTTGACTTACGATTCTTGAATTCATGGAGCGGCAGCAAGGCGCGTGGTTTTTCGGTGACTCCATTATTCCTTTTTCTCCTTGTTGCTTTGTTGCTTTTGCAGGCTATGGGAGTTGTGGATGCGAGGGCGGCTCAAGGATCGAAAACCCTCACGCTCGGTCACCTCGGAGAGAACTCCCTGGACATGACGTGGGGAGGACACCTCAAACTGCGGGGGACTTTTTCCCGCCCTGAGGAAGGCTCTTTGTATGAAGCGGTGGATAGCGGAACCTACGAGGACGGCACCGCAGAAGGGCGGTTGAAGGGTACGCTTTTCCTGGGCAAGAAGGCTTATTTTGAAGCCCATTACGAAACGATTTACTCGGCCGGGGACACACGGCGCGCGCAGAGTCAACTTGCAGACCTCCTGCCGCAGTCCTTCCAGGATCTATTTGTCACGGCACCGCTCGAGGATGACAGGCGCTTCATGGACCTCACCAAAACCATCCACTCGGACGACGATTCCATTTGGTACCACCGTTTGGACAGGCTTTACCTGGCCTGGTTGCCTGACTGGGGTTCCTTTCGCATCGGCCGCCAAGCGGTGACTTGGGGCAACGGTTATGTGTTCAATCCCATGGATCTGGTCAACCCCTTTCCTCCGACAGACGTAGAGCGGGACTACAAGATCGGGAGCGACATGGTGGCGGCCCTGGTTCACTTCGGAGCTTCGGGAGATCTCCAGATTGTTTACGTACCCGGGAGGAATCCGCTGAGCCATGAAGTCTCATGGGATCAGAGCACCCTGGGAGGCAAGGTTCACTTTTCAAAGGGGACCACCGAATTCGATCTGACGGCGGTAGCGGACCATGGAGATGCCGTGCTCGGTTTGGGAAGCCGGGGATATCTGGGCGGTGCAGCCTGGCGATGTGATGCCACTTGGACCTTTGTCGATGACAGTCCTCGAAAAAACGGGTTCCTCTCCCTGGTGGCCAACCTCGATTACTCCTGGGTCTGGTGGGGGAAAAACTTCTATGGATTTCTTGAATTCTACTACAACGGTCTCGGGGACGACGATTACGGAGAAGCTTTGAGGGATCCCGCCCTCGTCGACAGGCTGGCAAGGGGACAGTTGTACACGTTGGGGAGGTACTATCTCTCGGGGCATGTATCCATGGAGGTCCATCCCCTGTTCAACCTCTATCTCACGATGATCAACAACCTCGAGGACCCCTCCGGCGTCATCCAGCCGAGGGCGATATGGAATGTGAGCCAGAATCTGGATCTCACCTTCGGAGCCAACCTCTATTACGGCGGAAAGGGAAGCGAGTATGGCGGGATCGTGGTTCCGGGAAGCCCCTATCTTTACAGTCCTTCATGGAGCGGATATGTGTGGCTAAGCTACTATTTCTAGCTACCGATACTATTTTCTTGGCGTTCTCGGTGTCTTTGCGCAAGAATCAACCTTGAGCGCGCAGAAGGAGGAAAGGCCATCAAAATTTACACGGGAACCGGGGATTTCGGGAAGACAAGCCTTTTCAGCGGTGAAAGGGTGGAGAAGAGTCACCCTCGAGTGGAGGCCTGTGGAGAAGTGGATGAGCTGAATGCCTGTCTTGGTCTCCTGGTATCGAATCTGCCTGCGAAGGAAACAGGCCTCATCCGGGAGATCCGGGAGATCCAATCCATCCTGTTTGACGTCGGCGCACTGCTCTCAAGCTCGGCCGGGTCCCCCCTGCTTCGATCCCTCAGGCACATTCGAGAAGAGGACATCAGAGCCCTGGAACGAAACATCGACCAGATGGAGGAGGGACTTCCACCGCTGACAGGCTTCATCCTTCCGGGCGGTCATCCCTGTTCTTCACTCGCTCACGTATCACGAGCCGTGTGCAGAAGAGCGGAACGGCGCGCGGCGGCCCTTGCCGGTGAGGGGAAAGAAGATGTCGGCTCCGTTCTCGTCTATTTGAACCGTCTCTCGGACTATCTTTTCGTGCTTGCCCGGCACCTCAACCGGGTGATGGGTGTTCCCGACATCCCTTGGAAAAGGCCATGACCGCAATCCTCCAAGGAGACCCTGCCCGGTTACACGAAGCGAGGCTCGTTTCGAGAAACCTGATTACTGAGAAAACCCTGGAACTGAGGCTACGCAGGCCTGCGGACTTCACCTTTTCTCCAGGTCAGCGCATTCGCATCATCCATGAAAGGGGTGAAAGAGACTATTCGCCGATTTCATCGCCCCGTGACCCCCATCTCGCGCTTCTCGTCGGGGTCGTGGAGGGCGGAGTCTTGTCCCCTGTTCTGGCTGCGGCGGAAATCGGGATGTCCTTCCTGTTTACGGGTCCTCACGGGTACTTTGTGTGGCTGCCTTCTCCTCGCCCTGCGATCTTTGTTGCCACCGGGACCGGTGTGGCGCCCTTCATATCCATGGCAAGAGCAGGGGCGAAGGGATTCACATTGATTCATGGGGTAAAAAGGATGGAAGAGCTTTATGAGCGGCCTTTGCTTCAGGAAGCGGCGGCAGCCTATGTCCCGTGCCTTTCCATGGCTGCCCCTGGAGTCGAGGCCGGTGTTTTCGAAGGCCGGGTCACTCATTATCTGAGGAGCCGCTTGAATCCGGGGGTGTATGACTTCTATCTTTCCGGGAGAAATGACATGATTCGAGAAGTGACCCTGATCGCGGATGAGCGATTTCCGGGTTCCTCGGTTTACGCGGAGGCCTTTTATTAATCGTTGCAGAATCGTATCGACCGTACGCTCCCCCTCACCCCAACCCGCATCCCCAAGTGGTGGGGGAGAGGGCAGGGTGAGGGGGCTTCAGCGGATCGAGATAATCGTGAGACCGTTATAGTAAGAATTTGGGTCCAGAGGGACCGGTGTTGGTCTAAGCCCAGAGGGCATGATTTGCTGGTGTAGCCTCGCCAAAATCCGAAATCCGAATATCGAAATACGAAACAAATTCGAATACCAAATGTCCTAATGGCAAAAACAAAACGAGAATCGTGGTACCAGATACGCTTATTGCTTGGGTCATTGGAATTTTTGTCATTATGTATTGTTTCGGGTTTCGAATTTCGTGCTTCGAATTTAGAGCCTTCTCACTCCCACAGGAATAGCCAATAGTCTCTGACCTAGCCCTGAGGACCAGGGTTGGTGAACTGCACTGAAAGGGGGTTGTCGATCCAGGGGATCATCCGGCCGCCTGGGCCGCATAAAGAAAATACTCGGGAAGCAGCATCCAGATTTTTTCCCACCCCTCCTTGTCGATGACTGAAACCGTGCCCTGTTCCCTGAACGTATGGTCTTGACAGTGGTGCAGGATTTCGGGATGCTCTTCCTTCATCTTTTCCCACAGAGCAGGGGCGCTGCTTGAATCCAAAACCATTTGGATCGCATCGAGTACGGACACTCTTCCGTCTTCCGTGAAGGCGACAGGATTCTCATCCATGTAAACCAAAAAAGCCTCTTCCATTCCCTTGTCTCCTTTCCCCAGGGGGATGCAGGGTTCCCCTGTTCGCTGGGCCTACTCTGCGATATAGAAAAAAGGAGGTAAATGGGGTGAAAACCCTATTTTGGAGGTAGGAATCCCTACCTTGGAATGAAAGCTGCCGTTACAGATTTCATGAGGGCAAGAGCGAGGAAGACAATCTGGGCGAACGACGAGCGGATGTGATTGTCAGCGGAGCCGGTGTGGTCGGTCTTTCAGCAGCCTGTTACGCGGCGCTGAATCCTGAGAGGTTCTCATGATGGGTGTGCCTGCAGAATATAGGTGGAAGGCTGGATGCCGTAAAAGGCCGGATTGAGGCTCTTGACGATATTTCTTCGATAAGAACCGGTTTCCAGATCTTTATCAGCGAGAGAAACCGTCTCACCCCGCCTCATCGCCCCGTGTTGATCTTTGTCCAGAAGGATAACGCGGGGATGACTGCCGCCGGTTTCCATGGGATAGTCGAGGACCACGCCCAGTTCACCCGTATCGAGTTCCAGGAGGCTCCCAACCGGATAGGTCCCCATCATGATGGCAAAGACCTTCAAGAGGACCGGGTCGTAGTCCGTCCCCGATCCCTGCATCATGAGGCTGATGGCCTGGTCGGGGCTGAGGGCGTGGTTGCGATAAGCCCTGACTGAAGTGATGGCGTCATAGACATCGGCGATTTGCAGGATCCGTCCAAACAGACTGACGTCCTTCTTGAGATCTACTTTGGGATAGCCGGAAAGGTTGTATTTGACATGATGCTCAAAGGGGGCAAGGAGAATCTTTGACTTGACTTCGTGAGAAGCCCGGAGCCTGAGAATCTGCCGCACGCTTGCCAGAGGGTGTTTGCGCATTTCCGTCCATTCACCATCTGTGAGACGCCCCGGTTTTGTCAGGATTTCCCTTGGAATATCGACCTTGCCCAGATCGTGGAAAAGCCCGCAAATGCCCAGGTGCTCCAGGGAATTTCTGGACAGACCGATTCGGTTCCCCAAACACAGGGACAACACAGCGACATTCACGGAGTGGGTGTAGGTGTAGTCATCGTAGTCTTTAATCGTGCTGAGACAGAGGAAAAGGGCCTCATCTTCGGCCAGGCAATCCAGCATGTTCTGGACCATGCGCTTTGATTTTCGGATCCCTGCATACCCCTGATAAGAAATCCTCTGCGCCACGTCTCTTACGGAATTCATGGCATGGAAATAGGTTGATTTGGCTTTTTCCCTCAGGTTTTCAACACATCGTCTCTTGACTTCCGTCCCTTTCAGCACGGTCACCCAGCGAAACCTCTCGTCTTTGGCCTGCTCCAGCAGCCATGCGGCAGGATCGGTTTTTTCCTCACACTGGACGAGGAGCCTCATAAAGGTGAGAAGCTCATCCTGAGCAATTTCTTTGACCATGGGGTGGATCTGCAGTCCATCCAGGGCCCGGCGCTGAAAAAACTGGAGCATTCCGTTAATGAGCCTCATCAGTTCTTTGCGATACTGAATTTTTTCGCCCTGGACAAAGAATCGGCCGTCACAAATCTGCACCGTGATGTCCGTCTCAAGGTCTAATCGTAAAATCGTTTCTTGGAACGCAGTCAGGCAAAGCTTCACCAGTTGGTTGTTGTCCTGGTGAATCCTGATCGATTGGATCATGCGAAACAGATCGTAGAAGAGCGCTTCTTCCCATGTCGATTGCATTTCGAGGGGGCCGGCAGACATCGCTATTCTCCATGAGGCCTGAACACGGTTTGAGCGGCGTTGCGGACCGCGGGAAACCGGCTCCGGCAGGCTCTTTCCAGGACGCCTCTCGATTGCTCCGAATTGAGGCTGAGCAAAGCAACGGCGGCTCCCCGGCGACGCAGGGAATCCCGAAACCGGGAGAGAAAGTTTCCTTTCAGGAGGGTATCTTGGAGAAAAGGGATGGATCCTGAAGAGCCGCATTTGCCCAGGGCTTTGAAACAGATCATCAACTCGTCTCCGTTGTTTTTGGGAAATTTCGCTTTCTTCAAGTGCTCAACCAAGAGGGTTTCTGCAACCTCATTTTTTTTGGAGCTCAGATACCTTACGAAAAGCTGACGGATGTAGGCGCTTTGATCGCTCAAGAGAGGCGCAAGAGCATTGGGGGCCCACAGACGGCGGAGGATCACGGCCCTCAAGGCCTCCTTCCTGATCTTCTCCGACGGTTTGTGGGTCATCTTGAGAAGAAGCTTCGCGGACCGCTCGCCTTCCATTTTGGCCATCAACGGCACCAGGAGTGGAAGGAGGTTTTCATCCGCAGCTTCAATCAGCTCCTCGAAGGGCCTCATATCCCTGGCTGCGAGCATCACGATGACATCCGCAAGAATGGCACGCACTGCAGCAGGGACTTCTCTGAGTATGGAGCCAAGCTGGAGAATCGAGTCGGGAGGCAGGAAGAGAAGGACTTCTCTTACCTTGCCCGTCTGGGCGGTGGGCACTGTGGCCCAGCCCTCTTTCAGGCCGTTGAGGAAATCGGGTTCCGAGATCCTGAGCAGAAATTTGTGAACCCTGGCCACGGCCCACGGCCCGGCTTCCCGACAGAGCTTGTGGATGTGGTTCAATGTTCTGAGTATCCGGAGAGAGACGTCAAAGTCTTTGCGGCCGAAAGCCTCACGCAGCTCCTCGACCATGTAGTCGAGCACATAGGAAAAGAAGTCTTCGTCCTGTTGTTCCTTGAGAACATCTGCCAGCATGTCCAGGATTTCCTGGGTGGCGTCCCTCTCCTCCTCGATTCTCACCATTTCTTCGAGGTTTCTTGCCTCCTCCACGGTGAGCTGCAGAAGGGTGGGCTCCATCAGGGCGAATTTTCTCGCCCCTTCGACATGTGGCTCAGGAGGGGTTTCATCGGACTCCTGGATTTCAAGAGAGCTGAGATCGCGGCCTCCGCCGGGAGACATGGATGCCAGCCAATCCCGCCTTCCGTCGGACGAGTCAGTCGGGCCGTCAACATCCAGAATGTTGTCCACAGCCTGGTATTCGAGGTGAGGCAGTTCAGCCTCCCAGAAGGCGGTCACAATATCTCCTTCTGCACCCGTGGGAAGGCTCTTGTACCGCTCGAGGATTTTGACAAGAATCCGGGTCTCCTCTCGTTCCAGGCCGTGAGTCAGGGCGAGGCTCATGATCCCGTCTCTGAACAGGGCAAAAGCCAGTTCCCCGTCCTTGGCCGGGCCCTGGTGAACCACGTCTCCCAGGTAAAGAAGCTGGTTGTTGCTCACCTCAAGCACCAGGGCCTCCCTCTTTTTCAGAAAGTCATCGAGCTCCGCGTGAAGACGGTCTACGGCCTTTTGGCAGTGAGCATGGTCCTCTGCATAAAGAGAAAACATCTTTATGGCGAGCAATAGAGAGGATAGGATGGAACGAATCGCTGAATGAACGTCTTTCGAAAGATTTTCTGTGGGCGAAGGTTCGGTCATCTAAAAAGGTTTTCTTCCTTTGAAGCGGGTTCACGGCCCGGCCGCATTTTTTTCAGCAGGAGCCAATGGAAAATCGCAATCTCTGGAATTTCCATTAAAACCGATAAATTATACTACTTACTGAAGAGCCTTGTCAATCAAAGGATCGGTTTGCAACTCGTCTCACACCTCTGCGCTCCGGCAGGGACTTTTAGAAACTTGCAGGAATCGAATATGGCGGCTTGATTTAGGGAAGGGATGTGTGTCAGAGAAATACATCCAGGGAAGAGGCGCTTAAGAGAAGGAAACAGACAGGACAGGGACAAGGGGAGGTGATTTGTGTGGCTCAATCGCGCAGCATGACGATGAAGGGAAAGAGAAGGTATGCGGATCTTCTGGGCTTTCTGGGTGATGTTGGAATGCCCATGCTCGATGCGGCCACGATCGGCAACGCGAAGAAGAGCGGTGTGCGCCTAGTTCACCTCACCACGTCGTGGCCCATGAGAGACTGGGAAGGGACGCTGCGAATGCACGTCCGTGTTGCCGGCGAGTTGGAGAGGCGGCCTCAGGATTTCCAGATCATTCGCAGCCGGAGGGACCTTGAAAACCTCGAACAGGACAGCAGGATCGGCGTGATCCTGGGCATGCAAGACCCGACCTGCATCGGAGCCCGCCTGGATCGGGTGGAGACGCTTTTTCAAGAGGGCCTCCGCACGATGCAGGTGGCGTATCAGGTGGCAAACCCCTACGGGTCCGGCTTTGTTGCCGAGAAAACGGACCAGGGTCTCACGTCTCTGGGAAAGGAATTTCTCGCGGCCGTGGAGGGTAGCGGACTGATTCCGGATCTCTCTCACCTCTCCATGCAAACCTGCCTGGACAGCATCCGCATTTTGCAAGGCCCGGTCATGATCAGCCACACAACCGCAAGGGCGGTTTATGATCATCCCAGGGGCAGCGGGGATGACGTGTTCCGGGCCCTGGCCGAAAAGAGGCGAACCCTTGTGGGCGTGCTGGCCATGACTTTTTTCCTGGACCCTGTTGAGGACGGGTTGGGACCGTTCGTTCGCCACCTCCGGCATATACGCGGGGTTATCGGCAAAGAGCGGGTAGCGATCGGGTCCGACGGTCCGGTCGGAGGATTCACGGACCTTGGGGCCGCTAAAAGCGCCTTCCTGCAAGAAACCCAAAACCTCATGGACCCGCAAGGTCGGCTCAAGTCGCGCTGGCCCACCCACATCCCGGAACTCTCCCATAACCCCCATGGCTTTGATGTGCTGAGGGAAGCGCTCCTGCCGCATTTCACCGCCGAAGAGGTGGACGCCATCCTCGGCCGCAATGCTTGGCGCTTTTTCGAAGAGAGCCTGCCAGGATGAAATCCGCCAAAGCGGATTTCATAGAACGCCCCTTCGGGGCTGCCATGCCGCAGAGCTCGGTCATTCTCGCGCTGAAGGACTCACTGGCCGGGGATCAGGGTTTGGCCTTCATCCAAATTCTTTGATGCTGGGCCTTGACTCGGATTGTCCATTCCGGCTCGTCGCGAAGATACATAGCCGCCAGGCTGTTGAATTCGGCTGCCTGAGAAACATTTCTTTTCAGAAGCCAGGCTTCCGCCATGTAATAGTAGTTCCTGCCGTTCGAAGGATAAAGGGCCACCGCTCTTTCAAGAATGCTGAGAGCCTCGTCCGGCTTGTTCTCCTGAATCAGAAGGCGAGCCTGCTCCGTGAATTGCAGAGAAGCGACGCTGCGGGGGCTCGGCTCTTGTCGGGTCTCTCCTGCCTCCTCTCTCTGCGGAGCCGATTCACGGGCAGGGCGCGGAGGAGGCGCCGCTGCACATCGCCCAAGAGCGAGGCAGAGGAGGGCAACCAACATGCACCTAAAAATTCTTGATAAAGTCCCTGACACCTTTGATAACCCGATCCAGAGGATTGACGCTCTTGTGAAGTTGACAATGGTCCCTTGGCGTGTTTTGTTCAAGAAAAAACTCCCTCATGGTTTGGGGACAGCCGTAAGGGATAGCAAGCCGGCCGGTCTCGACGCAGATTTCCTCGCTCACGATTCCCGGGGGGACCTTGAACCACTCGCCGGACAGGTGCTGTCTCACCTCCTTCACCAAATCCGCCCAGATGGGGAGCGCCACCTGTGATCCCGGCCCGGGAAGAGGCTCTCCCTGGTCATAGCCCACCCAGACAAGGGCCAGGAGGTCGGGCGTGTACCCGACGAACCAGGCGTCATGGAAGTCATTGGTCGTGCCCGTTTTCCCTGCAACGGGAAAGTCGATTCCAAGGGCTTTGAGAGGTCGGCCCGTGCCTTCTTCGACAGCACTCCGGAGCATGGAGCTGATCAAAAAGGCCTTGGCCGGTGTCGTCGCCTTTTCGACGGTCATGTGCGTTTGCTCCAAAATTCGGCCCGCCTCGTCCGTGACCACTTTCACCGAAAGGGGGTGGGGGAGCATGCCGTCCGCGGCAAACACGCAGTAGGCGCGGGCCAGTTCGAGGGGGATGACCTCCGAGGAGCCGAGAGCCAGGGACGGGTAGGGCCTCAGCGTAGAAGAAAACCCGAAAGAGGCGGCCGAGTCGACCACCTTGTCGAGGCCCACCTTCATCGCAAGGTCTACGGCAGCCAGGTTGATGGATTTCGCCAGGGCCGTTCTCATGGTCACCTGCTTTTCGACGACCGGCGAAGCGTTCTGAGGCCGCCAGGGCGTCCCCTCCACGTCGTACGTCGCCGGCTCGTTGGACAGAAGGCTCGCAGGAGTAAAAAGGTCCAGCCCGCAAAGGAACACGAAGGGCTTGAAAGCGCTGCCCGGTTGACGCTTCGCCTGGGTGAGCCGGTTAAACTGGCTCTCGCTGTAATCGCGGCCTCCGACCATGGCGAGAATGTAACCCGTCTTGGGTTGCATCACGACCAGCGCGCCCTGGGGCATTTTCTTGGAAGCCCTCGGGGTTTTCGATTCCGACAGCCGGTTCAGCCCTTTGGCCAGCGCTCTTTCCGCCGCCTGCTGAACCTCGGTATCAAGCGTGGTGTGAATAGAGAGTCCGAGGCTCGAAAGCGCCTCAGCAGGATAAAGATTTGCCAGTTGCCGGGAAACATAGTCGATGAAATAGGGGGCCTGCCTTTTGTAGGTTTCGTACCCGGCCGGACGGATCGGTTTTGAGCTGGCTTCGAGCGCCTGTTCCCGTGAAATCCAGCCCCTTTTGTGCATGGCCTGGAGAACCACGTTTCTCCTTTGTTCGCACCGCTTCGTGTTTTCGTAGGGCGAGTATAGGTTCGGGCCGCGGATGAGGCCTGCGATAACGGCTCCTTCGTCCAGAGTCAGGCCGCTTGCCGGCTTTCCGAAGTAAAACTGCGATGCTTCCCCGATGCCATGGATGGAAACCGATCCTTTTTGTCCGAGGTAGATCTCGTTGAGATAGATCTCCAGGATTTCCTCCTTGCGGTAGGTCAGTTCCATGGTCACAGCCAGAAGGAGTTCCTTGAGCTTGCGCGAAAAGGTCCGTTCCGGGGTGAGAAAGTAGTTCTTCGCGAGTTGCTGGGTGATCGTGGAGCCTCCCTCGCGGATTTGTCCGTGGCGCACGTTGGCGTAAACGGCTCTAAGGATGCCGACAGGGTCTACCCCGAAGTGCTCGTAAAACCGGCTGTCTTCGGCGGCAAGCACGGCATCGATGAGGTGGCGGGGGACCTCTCGAATCGACACGAGTTCCCTCTGCTCCCTTTGGGCTCCGAAGAACAGCATAAGCAGTTCAGGTTCCAGTTCAAAAAAAGGCACGGGCTTCCGAGTCTGGAGGTTTACCACGGATCCGATGCGCTTCCCCTCAGGAGTGAGCGCCAAGGGAAACCCTTGCCTCTTCGAATGGGGCACCTGCAAATCATTCAAGAAAATCTCCCACCTGTTGCCTGCAAGGCGCATCTCCCCCTTTTTTTCGGGCGGGTGGTTGACCTTTCGGTAGCCGAGCCGTTCCAGCTTCTGTTCGAGCGAAATTCTGTGGAAAGATTGTCCGGGATAGAGGAGGGTCGTGTCTGAAAAGACCTTGGAGGGGATGGACCATCGTCTGCCTGAGAAGCGCTTCTCGATCTGCACAGAAAGATAGAAAACGTAGGCGGCAAGGATAACGCTGAGAACCACGCCGGAGAAGAAGATTCCCTGGAGTATTTTTCTCGCCGGCCGTGATTGACGGGTGCCGCCTTTGAAGCGGCCTCGATGAGCAGGATTTTTTTTCAAACCATTCAGAAGCCTTCCCTGATGACCGTGAGGAGTCTGTTCATGTCTTCTCGCTTCCCGATGGTAATCCGAACGAAATTTCTTATCCTGTCCACATCGAAATGCCTCACAAGGATCCCTCGTTCTTTGAGCCCAAGGTAGATCTTTTTACCGGGGATTCCTTGCTTGCCTGCAAAGACGAAATTGGCCTTTGAAGGAAAGACATGCCAGCCGAGCTCAGCCAGTTCCCGGCCGAAATCCTCGCGGGTCGAGATGATCTCCTCGGTGATAGACCGGTAGTAGGTCTCGTCCTCAAGAGCGATTTCGCCGATGAGCTGGGCGAGGGTGTCCAGGGGATAGGAGTTGAAGGAATCCTTTACGGTGAACAGGGCGGAAACAAGCCTTTCACCAGCCAGGACAAATCCGAGCCGCAGCCCGGCAAGGGACATGCTTTTTGAAAATGTCCGGACCACCGCAAGATTGGGGAAGGCTTGAATGAGGCCTATTGCGCTCTCTCCCCCGAAATCGATGTAGGCTTCGTCAATCACCACGACTTTGTCCCGGGGATAATTTTCGAGGAGGGAGAACACCTGTTCGAGGGGAACATGGATGCCTGTGGGCGCATTGGGGTTAGGGAAAATCAGTCCGCAAGAGGGTTTTTCGAGAAACCTGCCGAGGTCGATCGTGAAATCGTCTTTCAACGGAACGGTCTCGTAGGGGATGGTGTAAAAGGAGCAGTACACAGGAAAGAAGCTGTAGGTCAAGTCAGGGAAGAGGAGCTTTCCTGTCCCGCTTCCAAAGAAGGCATAAAAGCAGAAGGAAAGCGCCTCATCCGAGCCATTGCTCACAAAGACCTGATCTTTGTTCAAACCCCATTTTACAGCCAGCTTCTCCCGGAGTTTCGTGGACATGGGGTCGGGATAAAGCCGAAGCCGCTCGATATCCAGGCCGTCCAAGACCTCCCGGATCCTGGGAGAGGGGGGATAGGGGTTCTCATTGGTGTTGAGTTTGAGGTATTTCTTATCCTGGGGCTGCTCCCCCGGCGTATACGGCACAAGACTTTTCAATCTTTCGGAAAACATGGTTGCGCTTTCGAGAAAATTTACAGTGGCGAACAAAGGTCCTCGCACAAGAACTCTTTTAGCACAGGAAAGAGCTGGAGGGGAGAGCAAAATGAGACTCCGATGGTGCAAAAGAGATCCGGAGAAGTCACGCTTAGCCGAACAAAAAACTTTAGGGAATAAATTTAATGTCTTATAATTATTGAAATTATTTAAATAAATATGGGGATGTTGAAATAGGCTGATATTTTGATTAACTTAGGAGCGAAGCTAAAAGGATGTTCGAGGTTCCTTTCCTGTTGCAGTCGAACAACCAGATGGAAAGTGTCGTTGCATTCCGCACTCTGAGCGATATCCATTCCCAATAAGCAAATCGGAGGTTCGTTTCCATGCCAAAACCATTTCGAGAGGTGCCTGCCGACCAACTCCGGACCCACATCGATCCTGAGTCTTTTTCTTTTGAAAACACGGCTTCCCTCGACGCCCCTGAGGAGCCGATCCTGGGCCAGTTGAGAGCCAGCGATGCGATCAAATTCGGCATGGGCATGAGAACCGGGGGCTATCACATTTTCATTGCCGGTCCTCCCAAAGCAGGTTTGACCTATGCTGCAAGGACGTCCATCGAGGAGCAGGCCAGGAAAGAGCCCACGCCTCCTGACTGGTGCTATGTGCATCATTTCAAGGAGCCGGATAAGCCCAGAAGCCTGAAGATCTCTGCAGGACGGGGCAAAGCGCTGAAAAAAGATATGGAGGAGCTCATCGACCGGGTGCAGAAAAAAATCTCGGAGGTTTTCGAGAGCGACGATTACAGCGCGAAAGAGGCCGAAGTTCATAAGGCCTTTGAGAATTATCGTCGAGAGATGCTGGAGAAACTTTCCGAGACGGCTAAAGAGGAAGGCTTTATCCTCCAGGTCTCACAGGTGGGCATGGTCATCATCCCCGCTACCAAAGAGGGGCTTCCCATGACCCAGGAAAAACTGGCGGAGCTCACGGATGAAGAGCGCGAGAAATTGAAAGAAAAGAGCAGCGCCCTTCAGGAGAAGATGAAGGAGGCGGTAAAGAAGATCCGAGAAGCGGAAGCATCCTTCAAGGAGGAGCATCGCAAGCTGGAAAGCGAGGTCGCTTTGTACCTGGTCGGCCAGATCATGGAACCTTATCAGGACAAATACAGGGATGAGCCGGATGTGGTTGACCATCTGAAAGCCGTTCAGGAAGACATCCTTGAGAACATCAACGACTTCAAAAAGAAGGAAGAGACCCAGCAGACTCAGACGCCCCAATTTCCGATACCCCCAAAAGAGGCGGCCTTCAGGAAATATGCCGTGAATGTGTTGATCGATCACTCTGATACCCAAGGCGTGCCGGTCATCATCGAATCCAATCCCACCTATCCGAACTTGTTCGGGACCATTGAGCGGCAAGCCTGGTTTGGAGCCCTTTTCACGGATTTTACCATGATCAAGCCGGGCGTCCTGCACAAAGCCAACGGAGGCTACCTGATCATAAAAGCCTGGGATATCCTCAAGTGGTGGCTCTCGTGGGAGGCTTTGAAACGAGCCCTCAGAGACCAAGAGATCCGGATTGAAGACCTGGGAGAGCTCTATGGTCTTTTCAGCACCAGGACCATAAGGCCGCAGCCCATTCCCTTAAACATCAAGATCGTTCTCACAGGGGATCCCTATCTCTTTGAACTTCTTTATCTCTACGACGACCGGTTCGGAAAGCTTTTCAAGGTGAAAGCTCACATGGACGATCGGATGGATCGTGGGGAGGATTCCTCGCTCCAGTTTGCCCGGATGGCAGGGGATTTCTGCCGCGACAAGAAGCTTCGGCATCTGAGCCGCACAGGTTTCGCCCGGGTGCTGGAGTACAGCATGGAAAGGACAGAGGACATCGACAAACTGACCCTCGAGTTGGGAGATGTGAGCGACTTGATCCGGGAGTCGGATTACTATGCGGGTCTCGATCAGGCACCATTCATTGAAAAGGAGCATGTGGAGAAAGCGATACAAAAGAGGATCTTTCGCTCGAACCTTTACGAAGAACGAATCAGGGAGCTGACTGAGAAGGACATTTTCTGGATCGAAACCGACGGCTCAAAGGTAGGCCAGATCAACGGACTGTCCATCCTGATGACCGGGGACTACGAATTCGGAAAGCCCAACAGGATCACCGCCACGGTTTCCGTGGGCCGGGAAGGGGTCGTGGCCGTTGAGCGCGAGTCGAAGATGAGCGGAAACATCCATACCAAGGGGGTCATGATTCTCACGAGTTTCCTCAAGGAGCGCTTTGCCCACAACAAACCGCTCTCCCTGTCCGCCACGTTTTGTTTTGAGCAGAGCTATGGTATGGTCGAGGGAGACAGCGCTTCCAGCACAGAGCTTTTTGCCCTTCTGAGTGCACTCTCGGGGGTTCCCGTCTATCAGGGTATCGCCGTCACGGGTTCGGTCAGCCAGAAGGGAGAAATACAGCCGGTCGGCGGCGTGACCCGAAAGGTGGAAGCCTTTTTTGACATTTGCAGGCACAAGGGCCTCAACGGTCGACAGGGCGTGATCATCCCGGAGAAGAATATCAGAAACCTCATGCTCAAGCAGGAGGTGATCGATGCAGTCAAAGAGGGCCGCTTTCACGTGTGGCCGGTCAGGACCATCGAGGAGGGAATCGAGATCCTCACCGGTGTGGAAGCCGGGGAGATGGGGCCTGCGGGCACTTACCCTGAGGGGACGGTGTTCCAAAAAGTGGACAAGCGCCTTGTGGAGCTTGCAGAGATTGTGAAGAAGTTCGGCAAAGAAGAAAAAAACGAAGCGGCAAAGGGCGGCCAAGAGGAAAACAAAGGGAGTTGATGCCATGACTGAGACGGCTATGGTCAGAATAACGGCAGTCTACATCGAGGCCGACCCTAACAGGGGCAACATGGTCATCCTCAAGGAGAACTCCAACGGAGAACGATTTTTTCTCATGTTTGTGGGGGAGGCCGAGTTTGCAGCCATCGCCAAAGAGAAGGGGCTGGTCGAGCCCAAACGTCCTCTGACCCATGACCTTTACCTGAACATTCTGGAAAAATCCGGGGTGGAATTCCAGCGCGTGGAGATTTACGACATGCGGGAAGAAACCTACTATGCGAATGTCTATTTCCAGGCGAACGGTGCGGATCAGACCGTGGACAGCCGGCCGAGCGATGCGGTGGCCCTGGCGTTGAACCGAAAAATTCCGATTCTTGTCAATCAGAGGCTCTTTCGACGCAAACTCACCCCGGACGAAATCAAGGAATATGAGGGGCTCGTCAAGACGGTGAAATTTTGAACATTCAAGAAAGTGTGGTGTTCGATTTCATTGACGTAAGCATCGAGGAATACATGGAAGACCCCGGGACGCAAGTCCTTGGTCTGCGGGATCACTTTAAAACAACAGTTTGAAAGGAGGGTTTCTCATGACGGAAAGGATTTCCTTTACCAAGTATGAGCATGATTCCATTCCTCTTTTCAGGGAAAAAATCAACAAAGCGGAATCGATTGAAGATGTGAAGAATGTATTTTCCCAGACCATGAGGATGCTTCTCATGGACATCCTTCAAGAGCAGCTCAAAGTGAGGGATGACGACGTCGTGCTTCAGCCGAACAGCGACACACCCTACGAGGTGAGCGATAGACTTCTTTCACTGCAGAATTTCAAAGCCCTGTGGGAAAGGTCGGATCTGCCGCAGGTGATTTCGCGATTCGCACAGTCGGCAAGCGGCCGCTACAGGCACCTGGAGAAGAAGCCGGAGAAAACGGAGTCCAGAATCAGGATCTAGCTTTACAGGCAACCCGAAACGCATCATCGGCTCAACATGCCTGAGCCCCGGATGGATCTCGTTGATCGAGGAGACAGTCGGATGGAACCCTTTGAAGGCGACAAGACGTGCCCAATTCCTGAGCCCATGAGAAATCGTTTGGGCACCCTTCTATTCCTGAGCGGGCTCTTTTTTTTGAGTTTCCTGGCCCGAATGATCTTTGCACCCCTGATGCCTTCTCTGGAAGAGGAGTTGGGCCTCACCCACTCGGAGGCAGGGACTCTCTTCCTGATGATTTCCATCGGCTTCTTTTTGGCCCAGGTGAATTCCGGATTTATCTCTTCAAGGTTCGAGCACAGAGGAGCCCTGATTGTATCCGCGCTGGGGGTAGGGGCCGCACTGTTGGTCTTCCCTTTTGCGCACTCACTCACAGGAATACGGATCAGTTTGGCGGTGCTTGGTTTTGCCGCGGGGCTGCACGTGCCCTCCGCCCTTGCCACGATCACGGCCATGGTCAGCAGCCAGGACTGGGGCAAGGCGTTGGGAATTCATCAGACGTCTCCCAACTTGGCCCTGGTCCTCGCGCCCCTTTTGGTGCAGGCCCTCGTCGGCTGGTTCTCATGGCGGGGCATCATTGCATGGCTCGGTGTCGTCTCGCTGGGGGTTGCGCTCGCATTCATCTTCTTGGCGCGATGCGGAAACTTCACGGGACAGCGTCCCGAACCGGCGACGGTGAAACGGATCGCCCGAGAGCCTTCGGTCTGGCTCATGGTGAGCCTTTTTGCCATGGCCATAGGAGGAAGCCTCGGTCTGTACACCATGCTGCCGCTCTTTCTGGTTTCCGAAAGAGGGTTTGATCCCGGGTGGGCCAACACGCTCCTCGGTCTGTCCCGCATCTCCGGGCTTGTTGTCGTATTCATCGCGGGCTGGGCAACAGACAGGCTGGGTGAAACCCGCGCCATCGCAACCGTGCTCTTCGCTTCCGGCATAGCCATCCTGCTTATGGCCTGCACGACAGGAGCGTTTCTCACGGTGATGATCTTCGTCCAACCCGCCCTGGCTGCCTGTTATTTCGCTCCAGGTTTTTCGGCCCTCTCACGTATCGTACCTCCACGCATAAGAAGTCTCACCGCTTCCCTCGTAACCCCTTGCGGTTTTCTCGTGGGAGGCGGCGTGGTTCCTGCGTTCCTTGGCTACATGGGTCAAGGGGTCAGCTTTTCGGCAGGTCTCTTTGTCTTGGGGTCACTGATGCTGACGGCTCCCCTGCTGACGAGGTTTTTGCGTTTCAGACAGGATGGAGAGAGCGGGTGCTGACGGCGGGTGAACCGGAACAAAGATTTCTCAGTCGCTTCGCTGATTACCGGGAAGGATGAGGTTTGGGTCCGAAAAGGCCGGGCGGGGCTTGCTGCGGTTTTGAAGGCATGGGTCCGGCATGGATTTCGCTCCTCGAGGGAACAAATTCCCGGGGGAGAGGTTTTTTCGTCTCCATGATCTTCTCGGGAACGCGGATTCTTTCGCCTGCTTCGAACGACGTTTTTGGGCCGATCTTGCCGAATTTTGACAGATTCGGGGTCGGCCATGAACCAGGGAGATCGGTTTAATATTTTGAAATTACTCGGAAAGGAGCGATGGATGAACTTTGGCAAAGCTCTTGCAAGAACAATAGCCCACAAGGTGAGAGCAAGCTCTTTGAACGACCTGACTGAGGATCATCACGCAAAGGTACAAAAGAAAATAAAGAACTTCTCGCATGCCCATGCATCTTTTATACAGGCCCCTTCCTGTCATGACGAAGATGCGAGATCGACAGGGGAGACGACAACGGCATGGTGGGAAGTCTTAGGTGTAGGTCACTAAACCCTGTAGGTTTGTTAACGGATCAGCCAAAACCTCTTTGACCCTGTAGAGTGGTTAACCATCAGACAAACCCTCCATCCGAAGCAGAGTCCTGCGGCAGGACTCTGCATTTTTTTAGGGAACCATGAATCATCAATCCCCCAAAGGCTCACGCGGAAGGTGGACCTGGTTCCTTGCCACTGCCGCCGCATTGCTTTTATCCTCCGTCTCAATCCTTCTTCTCCTCGTTTCGCAGCTCGACTTCAACCGCCTTAAGCCTTTGATCACCCGGATCGTCAAGGAAAAAACAGGGCGTGACCTTTTGATCCACGGTCAGATAAAATTCGACTTAGATCTGACGCCCTCCCTGACCGTCGAAAACGTGGCCTTCCAAAATGCACCGTGGGCAACGCTTCCCGAGATGGCGAGCGCGAAACAGGTCGAAGTGGAACTCGCCCTTTTCCCCCTTGTGAGAAAAAAGATCCAGGTCAAGAGACTCATCCTGAAAAACCCGCGTTTTGCGGTCGAAATCGATCGCTCCGGGAAATGCAACCTGTCTTTTCAGAGCACGGATAAGCCTGCTCCCACGGGAAAAATAGAGGGTCCCGACCTGTTCCTGGGACAGGTGGACGTTGAAAAAGGGGTTTTCATATACAGGGACGGGATGACCGGGAAGAGCTTCTCCGTCACCGTTCATGGCCTGTGCGCACGAAGCACAAACGCTGAAGACCGTATCGACCTCGAATTGCGCGGATCCTATGCCTCAAAGCCATTTAGCCTGAAGGGTTGGGTTGGACCGATGGCATCGCTCATGGCCAGGGAAGAACCCTGGCCGATCAATGTGAGGGCAAAGGCCTTTGGAGCGGAGATGCATTTGAGCGGATTTGTGCGGTCCTTCAAGAGCCCCGAGGGCCTAGCCCTCAAGATCCAGGGCGCGGGAAAGTCCTTCAAAGGAATCGCGGACGCCTTCGGAGTGGGTCACATTCCGGAACTCGGTCCTTTCAGGATCCAGTGTGACCTATCCGGCAAGCATGATAAAACCTGCCGGCTTTCGAACCTCAAGTTCAGTACCAGGGCAGGGGACGGGGCAGGAGAACTGAACGTCACGTTGAGCGGCTCGAGGCCGGACTTGCAGGGATGGTTGTCATGGAAAATGCTGGATATCGCCTCGTTGCTTTCAAAAAAGGATGCTTCTGTGAGGGCGATCAAAATCTTTCCTTCCGAACCCATCCCCTTCGGGTTTCTGGAAAAGCTGACCGGAGAGGTGGAACTCAACGTTGCCAGGGTGATCCTTCCCCACACGGTCGTTGAAGCGTTGAAGACAAGGTTACACGCCGCTGATTGCCGCTTTGTCGCCAAACCGCTGCAATTCAAGGGAGGTGGCGGTGAGGCGGAAGGAGCCCTGGAAGTGAAAAAAAAAGGCACAGTCGTGACGGTTATGGCTCAGGCTAGAGCGAATCGGGTGGATTTGAATCTTCTTCTCAAGGAGAGAAAAGCGCAGGGAAAGGCGGAAGCCGAGATAGCGGTGAGCGCCCAAGGGGCGTCTATAGCCGCTCTGATGGGGAGCCTCGACGGTCATGCCCTGATCGCGGTCCGGGGATTCAGGGTGGAAAACAAATATGTCAAGCTTCTCGACTCCGACTTCATCACAAACCTTTCGCAGATCTTTACTCCTGCATCCAAGGAAGCAAACGCCACAGAGATCAACTGCCTGGTCGGCGGTTTTCATGTCGCCAACGGTCTCGCGCACGTGACCGCCATGGTCGCGGACACGAACGAGATGATTGCCATAGGACGGGGCCGGCTTGATCTCAAGGAAGAGCGACTGGACCTGACCATCAGCTCCCGGCCGAAAAAGGGAGTCGCCGGATTGAGTCTCAGCTTCAGCGAGCTCGCACGGGCTTTCAGAGTCGGGGGCACCTTTGCTGAGCCCTCCCTGAGCATGGACCCACTCCATACCGCACTCACCATCGGAAAGGCGGTGGGAGGCGTCTTTCTCATCGGCCCGGCCGGGGCGGCCCTCGCCTTTGCAGGCCAGACTGCGGATGAAGAGGATGTTTGCATGGCCGCCATGGAGGCCGCAAGACAGGACGGCAGGGCGCCTGAAAAGAAAACAGAACAAAAACCGGGGAGCGAGGCTCACCTGGGGACCGGCAGCGCCAAGACAAGTCTCCAGTCAATCGGGGACGGCCTGGGAGGCTTTTTCAAGAAGTTCTCGATCGGGCCCGCTGCGGCCGTGGACATCTATGGAGGAGGGCCATAGAGCACAAAGCGCTGCAAGGACCTCCAAAAAATCCTACCCCTTTCCTTCGTAGAAAACGGATTGCACGAAACAGCTTGAACCGCGTGAGGCGCTAGGGTATGGTCGTCATGATAAACATACTCGGGAGTGCGAAGGATGACGGAAGAGAATGCTCCGCTCATGGTCATTGTATCCGGCCCGGACCGGCCGGGTGTCTTAGCCGCTTTCTCGCGCATTCTATTAGACCATGGGGTGGAGGTCGTAGAGGTTCAGCAGGCTTCCCTCCAGGGCTTTTTGGGGCTCTATTTCCTTTTGGATTTGACTCACGCACTGAAGGGAGCGGACCGCGTGATCAAGGACCTCCTTTATGAGGCGAACCGTTCGAGCCTCAACCTCCAGTTTCGCCTTTTCTCGCCAAGCTCTTCGGAGCGGACGGGCCCGCGAAAACGCTATGTGCTCACCCATTTCGGTGGAACACGAGCTTTGGCCGAACTCTCAAAGATCCTCTTCGAGGAACACGTGAGCATCGAGACCGTCTCAACCTTCACTCACCATGGCACCCGCTCTATGGAAATGATCATCGACGGCCGGGGCGCATCAACTGTGGAAGGGTTCAAGGAGCGAATCATGGCAAAAAGCCGGGAGCTCAATGTGGGGCTGGGCATTCAAAAGATGGAAGCCTACCGGAAGAACAAGCGCCTGGTTTTCTTCGATATGGACAGCACTCTGGTAGACATGGAGGTTATCGACGAAATGGCTCGTTGCGCAGGGGTCCATCGCGAGGTGGCGAGGGTGACGGAAAAGGCGATGCGAGGCGAAATCGACTTTGAAGAGTCCCTCGTCCAGCGGGTGGGTCTGCTCAAGGGCTTGAAGGTCAGTGAGTTGACGAAGATCAGAGACAGCATTCCGCTGAATCCGGGAGTAGAAGAGCTTGTGACCACGCTGAAGTGGCTGGGCTACAAACTGGGCATCGTCACCGGCGGGTTCGATTTTTTCGCGGACCACTTGAAGAAAAAACTCGGATTCGATTATGGGTTTGCGAACAAACTGGAAATCAAATCCCGTGCCCTGACCGGTAGAGTGCAGGGAGAGATTGTGGATGGGGCCCGAAAAGCGCGACTCGTGAATCAAACGGCGTGTGATTTGGGGATCCATCTCGATCAAACCGTGGTGGTGGGTGACGGGGCCAACGACGCTCTCATGCTCGCTCAGGCCGGCCTGGGCATTGCTTACAACGGGAAAAGGAGACTGGATCGGGTGGCCAACGTCGCGTTGGGACCGACCAGCATGACGGATATCCTTCATCTCTTGGGGATCACGGAGGAAGACATCACCGAGGCCCTCTCTTGCAAGCCGTCTCTCTAATAAGCTCTCTGAGCGGCAAGAGGCGAGCGCTACCTTGCATAACGGCTCCGAAATATTAACTTGGGCTACCAGTCTAGTCGGCCTTGAGAATATCCAGCCCGGCCGGGACAAATATTTCCAACTCATGGGTCGTCCCCGCCCATGGGGAAGCATGATGAAATTGCACGGATGGAAAGGAACAAGACGCTCATGAAAGTGAAAAAAATTCTTTGGCCCACGGATTTTTCTGAAAACGCTGCGAAGGCTCTACCCTACGTTGGTTCCTTGTCGGGACTATACGGCGCGGAAGTGCATGTCCTGTACGTGCTTGAGGAAACCGGGCCGTTCGGCGCATGGTACGGGGACTTTGAGCCGTCCCAGGTGGAGGCCCTGTTGGCGCTGCAGAAGGAGAAGGCGGAGGGGCTCTTGCAGGAAATCTGCGAAACCCATTTAGAGGGCTGTCCCCTCTACATCCGTCATACGGCCACGGGTGATCCCGCCAGCGAGATCCTGAAATTGATCGAACAAGAAAAACCGGACATGGTCGTAATGTCAAGGATCGGGAAAAAGGGAAATTTTTCCTTCGGAAGCGTGGCTGAAAAGGTCGTCCGGCACTCACACGTTCCTGTGCTCACGGTTCCCGGCTGATGAGGACTGGGGATTGATCATTGGTTTTTGAACACTGAACACGCAATCGGTCCTTCGTCCGTGGTCAGTTGTCCTTTGTATTCTGTCACTGGTTTTGAACCCTGAACCCTCTTTACCGATGGAGGATACAACCATGAGGGGAGCAAAGCAAAAATCCGTCTATGTGTGCGTAAAGGACGGTGCGGGGAATCTCTTCCTTTGTCCAATCGACGCATTGAAAGATCCGAAGGAAGCCACCGAGGAGGAACTGGAAAACTGTGTGGACGATGCCGTGGTGGGAAGGTACGCCGGCGAAATCAGGGTCACGGAAACCTAGGGCGGGCAGATTTTGTCAGCCCAAAGAAGTATTGAGGAAACAGGGGCAAATCGAGGAATGGAACTCCATTTTACGAAAACCAATGGACCTGTAGACGATGCGATCGACCGCCTCATTGAAACGTGCGGCAAGATCTACCACCAGAGCATTGTGAGGGAGATGATTTTAGCGGCCCTCAAGGCCGGCCAGGAAATCAGTGAGCGGATCGACCTCAAGATCATGAATGCCACCCTCAAAGAGATGCGTTTTACCTCCAAAGTCTTTAACCCCTATCACGGCATCCGAAAAGTGACGGTCTTCGGGTCTGCGAGGATCAATCCCGCCGACCCGCTTTATGGTTTGGCGCGTGAATTTGGGACTAAACTGGCCAAGGCAGGATACATGGTGATCACGGGCGGGGGCCCGGGTATTATGCAGGCGGTAAATGAAGGAGCAGGGCAAGAGCATTCTTTTGGGGTGAATATTCGCCTCCCTTTTGAACAAAAGCTCAACCCCATCGTTGACGGAAATCCCCGAAGCGTCACCTATAAGTATTTTTTCAACCGGAAGTTGGCGTTTCTCAAGGAGTCGGATGCCGTAGCCGTTTTCCCCGGGGGTTTCGGAACACTGGACGAAGCCATGGAAACCCTCACCCTGGTTCAAACCGGCAAGAGAGCGCCTCTGCCCATCGTTCTTCTGGATACCCCCGGGGGAACCTACTGGTCGAGGTGGATTGATTTCCTCAAGATGGAGCTTGATGCAAGGGGATTCATTGACTCCTCGGACTTCGACCTCTTTAACCGGGCCGGGTCCACGGATGAAGCCGTCTCGATCATCAGCCGCTTCTATGCTCGCTATCACAGCCTGCGTTACGTGGGTGAGAAACTTGTCATCAGACTTGTGGCACCCATGGATGAACAAAAGCGTGAGGACCTCAAGCGCATTTTCTCCGACATCCTTGTCCCCGGGGGGGATTTCATCTTGGGCGGACCTCTTCAAGCTGAAGGAGATGAAGCGGAACTGGCCCACTTGCCGAGACTGATCGTGGACTTCAACCGCAAGGACTTTGCCAGGCTTCGCAATCTCATTGACTCCCTCAATTGTCTATGACGGGCCCTGTTCGCCGGTCTAAAAGCCTTCCCCCCTGAGGTCGGGGCCGGATGAATGAGACCGGTGCGAATCAAGCACTGTCGGATATCAATCCGTGCAATTCCCTTCACAGCCTTGTCTTTTTTTGTGCACAATCGCATGTTCATGAAGTTACGGAAGTCCGTCCCAGTTCGCCGTGAGGCATTGAAGCAGGTCCTAGGCTTGTCAAAGTGGGTTAATAAAGAGCCGATCGCCGTTTTTCGGACAGCCCCGAAGGGGCGTTGTATGAAATCTGCTTAGGCAGATTTCGTGATGGCATTGTTCTTGCTATTTCTCAAAAACAGAAACCACGGCCTGCGCAGTTCCTCCAGATCTTGACCGGTCGTGGATCTATGCAGAGTTCCTGAGAGTGTGGCAGAGGGGACTGGCTTGCGCTCTCAGGAGCTTTTTTGCTCCCCATTCGGGATTTGGCGCGCCGACAGGCAGTGTAATGTTTTGTGCATCAACTCGCTTTCACCGACGGTCGGATAAGGGATTCGAAGGTGATAACTCAACATGAGAATGCTTTGAAGTTTTTATCGCCTGAAACGAGTTTGTTATGCACAAAACAGATGATAAAAATAGCCTAATACCTTGATATTATATTTTTTATTCTAAGGAGAATCTCCGTTCCCATCCCTGTCATGCTCACTAAACCACGGTCTTTTCACTTGCCGGTGTTCCCGCCGCTGGCCTGAAAGATGAAGTTTTCGGGTTTGGAACAATTCTTGCTGATAATTATGAAATCAAATCCCTAGAGGCTCGCACACCATGCTTACGTCAAAAAAAATTAACATCCTTTTCATTGAAGAGAGCGGAAGGGGAATTAGGGCGGTCAGCCTGCCGAGTTCGCTTCTTGTTTGCCTCTGCCTTTTCTTCGTTCTTTCCGCCCTTTGCCTCGGCTGGATCATTTGTGATTACCGAAGCTCAAAGCCCAGAATCGCGGAGCTTGCCAGGGCTGAAAACGTCAGTTTCCATCAAAAGAAGCAGATCGCTTACTTGGGGCGAAGAATTCAGGATATTCACGAAAAACTGAAGGAACTGGATGAGTACGACCTCAGCCTAAGGAGCGTGGCGCACATCGCAACAGGCGATGAAGGCGGAAGTCTCGTGGGCGTCGGGGGATCAAACCCCGGCGGCATCGGTGGAGGCATGTCGGAAACCACCTCGGAGACGAGGGCGCTGCGGGGAGGTCATGCAGCAAGACCGGCGAGCGGCAATCCGATTGAAGAAAACCAAGGCCTCCACGAATTCCTGCAAACAGGAAGCCTTCTTGCCGCCTCGCAGAACAGCCGATGGCCCGTCAAGGGGTGGGTAACTTCGAAGTTCGGGCTCCACCCCAGCGCTCTCAGCGGGGACATGGAATTCCGCAGCGGCATCGACATCGCCACCAGAGAAAATGCCTCTGTCCTGGCTCCGGCGGACGGCGTGATTACTGCTGTTGACTGGCGCGAAGGGTATGGCAGAAGAGTCGTTCTCTCCCACGGGCGGGGCATCGTCTCCATCTTTTCCCATCTTGACAAGGTGCTTGTCTCCAAGGGAGAACGCTTGAGGCAAGGCGATGTGGTTGCAACGGCAGGGGGAACAGGCAAATCCACCGGCCCCTATGTCCATTACGAGGTTCAGTTCTACGGGGTCCCCGTGGATCCCCAAAAGCCATTGTGCTCCTTCCTTCAATAGGGCCGTTTATTTCCCTTGACACTGATTGCCTTTTCTATAAGACTTTCTCAAAATTCCGCTACATCCTCAAGATTTCTCGGCTATCGCCTCGAAATGACATGATGCATTGAGGGACAAAGCATGCTGAAGTTGGAAAAGAAAACAAAAAAAGCACCCCAGGAAGTCATCCGGAATCTCAAGGGCTTTTTCGGGAAAGGCGGGCTGGGCCTTGATCTCAAGGAAGAGACCCCTACGTGTCTGACCTTCGAAGGCGGCGGCGGCTATGTGAATGCCACGCTTTGCGAAGAAGATGGGGGGACTCGCGTCGATCTGGCGACCCAAGAATGGGACTACCAGGTCAAGGAGTTTGCCTCGCGCCTGAAGTAGCACTCAATCTTCCCACAAAGGAAGCACTCAAATGACCGCAAAACCCCTTCCAGAGGATAGGATCGGCAAGGCCACCGCGGATTTCCTTATCGCGTTTCCCTTTTTTGAGACCCTCACCTCAGGGGATGTGCTGATCATTGCCGAGCACATCAATTTTCTCGAGATCGATGAAGGGGCATACGTCTTCAAGGAAGGGGACAGGGGGGATTGTGTCTACTTCGTCATCGACGGTGAGTTGGAAGTCATCAAGGAATCCCCGGTCGAAGGGAAAGAGGGCGTCGTCATCAGCACGCTTTCAAAGGGACGATCCATTGGAGAAATGTCGGTCATCGAAAAGACCCCTCGCTCGGCAACCGTGAGAGCTCGAAGTTCAACCACGGTGCTGACCCTGTCTGCCGACGGTTTTGACACCATTCTCGAAAAGCACCCCAAGATCGGCATCAAGATCCTTAAAGGGATCTCCCGTCTCCTTTCCATGAATCTTCGAAAAACTTCGGCCCGCCTCGCCGAGTACATGCTGCCGCTGAGCTGAGAGCATTGGACAGTGATCATTGAACATTTGTCATTGATCATTTGCCATTGCCCTTGAATGCCGAACACCCGGTTTTGTCTTTCGAACCCCGAACCCTGAACCTTGAACCCCGAACCCTCCCTCACAGATACCTCGGCTTTCTTTTTTCCAAAAAAGCGGCTATCCCTTCCTTGCCGTTGCGATGGTCGGCGCACCACGCCAGGAACTGTCTCTCTTTTTCGAGTTGGGTCTCAAAGGATGTCTGAAACGAGTCCGTCATCAGGGCCTTGGCTGCAAGGAAGGAGGAGGGCGCCACCGTGCGGATCTCCTGGATCATGGCGTAGGACCTTTTCACCGATTCACCGCTGCCCACCACCTCCGTGACGAGTCCCCAGGACAGGGCCTGCCGGGCAGAGATAGGCCGATCGAAAGCCGCGATCTCCATGGCTCTGGCAAGCCCAACGAGTCGGGGCAGGGTAAAGGTCCCTCCGCCGTCGATGCTGAGCCCGTTGCTGGTGTACGCCTGCCTCAGAACGGCAGAGGATTCCATCACCCTGAAATCGCAAGCCAGGGCCAGAGAAAATCCGCCTCCTGCGGCCAATCCGTTGACGGCAGCCACCACGGGTTTGGGCATTCGCCGGATTTCTACGATGGCCTGGTGGTAGCTTGCGGCAAGGAGATGGAAGGCTTCCCTGTAACTCCTGCCGAAGTTGATCAGCCATTTCAGATCTCCTCCGGCGCAAAAGGCCTTTCCCTGCCCCGAAAGGATCACGCCGTGCACACTCGAGTCCAAGGCCACATCCCCGAGCATGTCAGCCAGGAGACGGATCATGTCCCGGTCAAAAGCATTGAATGAACCCGGGCGATTCAAGGTGAGCTTGGCAACGCCGTCGACAACTTCCCTGTTCACGGACTCTTCCATACATGTCACTCCTCTCGTGCATCTCGATCACGCAGCGCCGATCGTGATCCATTGTTCCCGGTGCGCCTCATGCAGGCCTTTGGCCGCAACCAAACGTTCCCCTTCTACGCGACGCTAACCTCCGTTGCTCACCCCGGTTCGCTCTTGCCCGCCACATCGTGTTTGTCGAGGTAATACAGCGTGGCTCCCACAGGGGCGAAGGAGAGAAAAAGCAGGTTAAGTCCCGGAATGAGAAAGGGCAAGCCGAAACCCAGATGGAAAAGCACGCTTTTCATGAGGAAGGCGAAGCGCTTTTTGAAGGGCACCAGATTTCTTGCCGGTGTGAGATCCGTATTATCCCAGGAAAGAAAGATGACCGCGAGGCCGGAAGACAGCACGGTCACGACCGGTCCCAAGGGCGTCATCCAACCCACGATCATGATCAACAGGGAAAGGAGAAGAGGGACGAAAGAGCGGGGAATCTCCTGGGTGATCACGGTGGCGAACTGCTTCCAAAAACTCGTGCCCTTCGGGGTTCTCACCTGACCCGTCACTTTCCGCTCCGTGATTCTGGACATAAAGTCCATGATCAGAACACTGAACAAAACCTGGGAAATGAGGAAAGAAATGAGGCCCGAGACCACGATGAGAAAAATGGAAACAAACCAGGAGAGGAGATGCCAGATCCAAACGAGCCATCGGCTTTCCGGCTTGGTCCAGAAAAGGTCCATAATATTCTGATGATAGGCCAGAATCAGGCCTGCGAGAATGGACATGATCACGAAAAGAAGAAAGAACCGGACCAGGCCCCAGAAAAGGAGTTTGCCTGTTCTGATGCCCATGCCTAAACCACGGAAATTGTAGACCACGCCTCGGATGAGATCCATGGGGTTTCCCTCCAGATCGCGTTCATCTTCTGCCGTGTGCTTTCATCCCCAGCGGGATGCGCCTTGACACGGATTGAACATCCCTGGTACGTAAGCACATTTTGTGGTAAAAGACAAATCATAAGCCATGAATGAACATCCACCCATTTACAACAGCCGCCTCATAAAAAACTACGTGGAATATCTGCAGGCCTTCTACCCTCGCATCGACGCCGATCGTCTTCTCTCCGATGCCGGGATGACCCGCCAGGAGGTGGAAGATCCGGCTCACTGGTTTACCCAGCCCCAGATCGATCGTTTTCACGAGGCCCTGGCGACAGAGACAGGGAACCCGAATATCTCCCGGGAGGCAGGGAGATTTGCGCCCTTCTCGAAGGCGTCGGGTCCGCTGAAACGCTATGCCACGGGATTCATGAGCCCTCTGGCTGCTTACCGGCTCCTGGAAAAAATTTCACCCCATCTCACTCGCGGTGGAACGTTCAGGACGGCTAGAATAAGTTCCAATAAAATGGAGGTGCATCACATCCCGAAACCGGGTGTGGTCGAAAACCGCCATCAGTGTGACAACCGCTTGGGCCAGCTTGAAGCGATCTCGAAAATCTTCACGGACAAGTTCGCGCACATCTCTCACCCGGCTTGCGTTCACCGGGGAGACGAGTATTGCCGTTACATCATCACATGGCACGAGACGCCTGCCCATCGGTGGAAAAAGGTCAGGAACTTCTCCCTCCTGGGGGGCGGGGCCGCTTCATTTGCTCTATGGTTTGCCCTTCCCTGGTGGCCGTGGCTCGCTGCAACGCTGGCCTTTGCGGGAGTGAGCGTGCTGTGCGCGTACCGGAGCGAGGAGGAAGAAAAAAGGCAGTTGACAAAAAGCCTCGCTTTCCAGGGCGACACCACGGGCGTGTATCTGGAGGAAATGCAGGCCCGATACAATCGCGCCCTGCTCATTCAGGAACTCGGCCAGATAAGCGCTACGGTTTCGGACGCTCAGGAATTGGTGGAGGGAATCGTTCAGGCACTGGAAAGGGGCTTGGATTTTGAAACCGGAATGATCATGCTTCCGGACAGAGACAAAGGCAGGCTCTTTTGCGCAGCAGGATATGGTTTGACGGAAACCCGGGAAGACGGGCTGAAGGGGACCGGCGTTTCCCTGGACGAGACGACTCATCCCTTTGTCAAATCCTTCAAGCAAGGAGAACCCGTTCTTGAGCAGCATCATGACGGGGAGATGCGAAGCAACTCGGAGACCGAGGCGTCGGGCACAGGACTGCGATCGCTGATTTGCATGCCGGTTGTGTGTAACGGCGAGCCCGAAGGCGTCCTCGCCGTGGGGAACCGGTCATCTCTTCGCACACTCACCCAAAGCGACGTGAATCTCCTCAAAGGAATCGCTTCGGAAATCGGCCTCAGCATGAGCAAGGCCTTCGCTTTTCGAAAGCTTCAGGAGAGCGAGCAGAAGTACCGTGAACTGGTGGAGCATGCGGCCAGCATCATTTTGCGGAGAGACCCCTCAGGCAGGATCACTTTTTTCAACGAGTTTGCCGAGCACTTTTTCGGCTACACCCAGGAGGAGATCCTGGGAAGAGACATGGTGGGATCTATCGTGCCCGAGGAGGATAGTGACAGCCAGGGGCAGGCCCTCACGATCAAGGAGATAGGAAGGGCGCCTGAGAAATACGCGAGCCTGGAACTGGAGGTGATGAAGCGCAACGGCACCCGGGCGAGGGTAGCGTGGACCCACAGAGCGTTGCGTGATGAGGCGGGGAAAATCAAGGAAGTCCTGTGTGTTGGAAACGACGTGACGGCCCTCAGAAAGGCGGAGGAGGAAAAGAACATCCTGGAGGCAAAGCTCAAGCGGGCCCAGAAAATGGAAGCACTCGGCACGCTTGCGGGAGGCGTGGCCCACGACCTGAACAACATCTTGCCGAGTCTCATCAGCTATCCGGAATTGATCCTCATGGATCTGCCCCTGGAGAGTCCTTTGAGAAAATCGATCCTCGGCATCAAACAATCCGGAGAAAAGGCCGCGGCCCTTGCCCAGGACCTCCTGACCTTGGCAAGAAGGGGGATCCCCACGGCTATTCCCGTGGATGTCAACCGGGTCATATCCGAATACTTGGACAGCGCGGAGTTCGAGAGAATCAAAGGCGAGCGATCCCTGCTTCACGTGGAAACGATCCTGGATAAAGATCTCGCAAAAGTGCTGGGCTCGCCCATCCAACTCTACAAGGTCGTGATGAACCTCGTGATGAACGCCGTTGAAGCCCTGACAGAGGAAGGAAGGGTTCTGATCTCGACGGAAAAACGCCGGCTCACCGAAGACCTGAGGGGTTTCGAAGACGTCAGCGCAGGGGACTACGCCGTCATCACCGTGTCCGACAACGGGATCGGGATCGCCCCCGAGGACCTGGAAAAAATCTTCGAACCTTTTTTTACCAAGAAGAAGATGGGCAGAAGCGGGAGCGGACTCGGCATGGCGGTGGTGTGGGGAGCGGTGAAGGACCACAAAGGGTACATCGATGTGCGGAGCGCCGTAGGGAAGGGCACGACCTTCACGATTTTCCTGCCTGCCCTGCCGTAGTCCAGAGCTTATCGGATCGGCGAAGGCGGGTGACTCTGTGGTGAATAGGCTCATCTGTTGAAGAGGTCCCGGAATTTCCCGCAAACGGATTCCGGAGGGTAAACAGTGAAGGACTCCCTGTGGAGCATCTGGGGACAGGCGATGTCGCTGTTGCCGACGGCCCTGGGCAGAAGGCGGGGGCAGATTCTTGCATTGATTCTGAAGTTCGGGGCCTCCCTGACGGCAAAGAGAGCCAAATTGAAACTGCAGATATTTTCATCGAGATAGACCCGGAGGACCCTGGCGAGCCCTTCAAGAAAATGCCGGAGATCGTCCTCGCCCAGGTCTGAAAGGAAACGCCGGCCGGTGAAGATGCAGGAGACATCGGGAAGAAAACTCATGGGCAGAAAGTTCATCACCCAGAAAGTCGGTCCCGCCTCGCCCACGTATCGCTCGCCGGAGCGTTTTTCAGCTTCCATGAAATCATCCCAATACTCGCTTTGATATTCCGCCGCATATCTCTCGGCCCCCTCTAGCTGGCGTCTCAGATGGTTGGTCGGGACCTCGCTCGCGTTGGGCTGCAGGTGCGGGTGCACGATGCTCGAGCCTGCAGGGGGCATGTAGTTCCAGTTGATGCTGAAAAAGCGAACCGTCGAATCGATCGCCTCAACCCTTTTCAGGAACAGCAGGGAGGCAAGAAAGGCGTCCTCCATGCTTTCCGGGGTCAGGTCCTCCATGGGGATATGGTGTTTGCCGGAAAAGACGGCCACGGCCGCGTATCGATCAAAGGGGACCAGGTTGGGGATCACGGAAGCTCCGCCCACCTTCAACCGGCCCCCGGGGATGATGTCCTCTGGAAAGGCGGGGGTGGATTTTTCCAGAACATCAGGGCAAAAAGGGCAAAAGATTTCCTTTGACCTTTGCACGGTTTCCTCAATGGGCGGTCTTTCCGCCTTGAAAGGGAGGTGAAAGACGCGCCCCGTCTCTCCCGTGAGAGGGTCAAAACGGATTTCAAAAGGCAATTCATCCAGAGCGTGACCCTTGAAAGGATTGTGGATCCGCGCCGAGGCAGTGATTTTCTTGAATGAGAGGCTCATAGAGAAGAGCTTATACGCCGAGTTCGATTTTTTTTCAACATCATCCTGTCCTGTGCCGATCTGCACTGAACCAGGCGTTCAGTTAGAGCCGACCCATGGGAAGGTCTTTTCAGAGACACAACCGGAAATGGGCTGATCGGTTGAAACCGCCCCCGAGGGATAGAAGTCATTCTCAAGGTAGGCGCATCACTCCACGCCAAGCGGAGCCGGCATCCTTTGGGGCGACCTCGATACCCCTCTGACTTCTTGGCGCCGGTTCGGGCCTCCGTAAAAGTGGGCGTGTTTTTGAAAAGACCTTCCCATGGGTCGGCACAGGGTGATCTCAAATTTTCCCTTTTTGACCGCGTCCCGGGTCATGTGGTATACGATCCCAGATGTCATCAGCACGACGGAGGAAGACCATGGGAGAGTGGAAAAAGACCTCTTGTGTCCTGTGTTATCACAACTGCGGCCTGGAAGTGCAGACCGAGGGTCACCGAATCACGAAAGTTCGTGCAGACAAAGCCCATCCGAGAACCATGGGATACATCTGCCGGAAGGGCGCGAAACTGGCACACTACCAGGACAACAAGGAGCGGCTGCTCCATCCGATGAAAAGAGAAGGGGATCGGCTTGTAAAAATCTCATGGGATCAAGCCATCACGGAGATTGCCGAGACCCTGAAAGGCATCGTGGAGGAGCACGGCCCACGCAGTCTCGCCTACATGGGGGGAGGAGGGCAGGGCTGCCACACGGAAGCCGGTTTCGGCCGCACGCTCCTTACCGCCCTGGGGTCTCAATACCATTATTCCGCCCTGGCCCAGGAGTTGACCGGGTATTATTGGATCAACGGCCGGGCTTTCGGAAGACAGAACCTCCACACGGGGCCGGATCTGGACCGGGCAAAAAACTTTCTGGTCATAGGCTGGAACGGGTATGTGAGCAACGCGGGCGTCAACCGGGCGAGATCGCGCATCGAGGACTTTGCAGAAGATCCGGAACGCAAGCTGATCGTGGTCGACCCTTTCCTGAGCGAAACGGCAAGGCGGGCCGACATTCACTTGCGGCTTCGCATAGGCACCCTCGCCCTTTTCCTGAAAGCCCTGATCTCCATCATCGTTCAGGAAGGCTGGCAGAACAAAGCCTACCTTGCCGATCACTGCCGGGATTTTGAGAAGATTCTTCCCTGGTTCAAACGCTTTGACGTTCGCGATGCACTGGGCTGCTGTGGCCTGGACCACGACACGGTGCAAATGGTCGCCCGCCTTTACGCCACGGAGCCTACGGGGATCAGGTCGGATCTCGGCCTTCTCATGGACCGGCAGAGCACCATGAACTCCTACCTCGAGATGATCCTCATGGCCGTTTGCGGCCGGATCGGTACGCCGGGAGGGAATGTGTTTCCCGGACATCTCATGCCCCTGGGTCCCCATTCCGACGAACGGGATCCAAAGACATGGAGGACGGTGGAGACGAACTTCCCGGCCATCATGGGATACTTCCCCCCCAACGTGGTGCCCGAGGAAATCCTCAGCAGCAGGAAAGAACGACTGCGGGCGATCTTGGTGAGCGGTTCGAACCCGCTTCGCTCCTACGCGGACACCCTGGCCTATGAGCGCGGCTTCAAGGGGCTGGATCTCCTGGTCACCATCGAGGTGGTCATGTCCGAGACCGCGAGAATGAGCCACTATGTGCTTCCTGCAAAATCCGCCTATGAAAAATGGGACGGGGCGTTTTTCAGTATCACCTTTCCCGAAGTCTATTTTCAGCTTCGAGCGCCGGTGTGCGAGCCGATAGGGGAACCTCTGGAAGAAGGAGAGATCTTCACCCGCCTTGCCGACGCCATGGGAATCCTGCCTGACATTCCGGAAGGCTTGTTCCATCGCGCCCGCGGGGAGCGGAGCCTTTTTGCCATGGATCTGCTGCAGTATGTCGGGGGCGATCAAAAGGCTGCAAGGTTTCTTCCCTTTGTTGTGGCAAAGACGCTCGGCCGGCAACTCGGCTCGGCGCATCTGTCCGCCCTCTGGGGCCTTCTCATGATGTATCCCCGCCACGCCGGCGAGGACATGGCCAGGGCCGGCCATAGCCTGAGCCCCCTTGCAGGCGACGAGCTTTTCTCGAAACTCCTGGACCGCCCCGAGGGCATCATGCTTGCGAAGGTCGACGAGGGGGCGAATCTTGACCGGGTGAGAACGCCCGATAAGAGAATTGACCTCTACATCGAGGAGATGAATGGATGGATGGCCGAAATCACACCCGAAAAGGAGCGGGCGGCCATCGAAAACAGGACATCGCCCTTTGTGCTGGTGGCAGGCAGGCACTTCCCCCACACGGCAAACTCCATCATGAGAGATCCAGCATGGAACGATCTCAAGCGGGTCTGCACCCTTCTCATCGCTAAAGAGGATGCGGAGGCCCTTGGTATCAAGGATGGTGAAGAGGTGTGGGTGAGCACGGAAGCCTCGCGGGTCAAGGTGCCTGTGGAAGTTTCGGACATCCCTTCGAGGGGGGCGGTCGTGCTTCCCCACGGATTCGGGCTGAGCTATGAAGGCCGGGAGCACGGCATCAATGTGAACCTCCTCACCAAGAACACCCATCGGGACCGAATCGCAGGAACCCCGCTCCATCGTTATGTCCCGTGCGTCGTGGAACCGTGTTCATCGGCTCGTGGTGATTGACAGGCGGGTATGAGGCTATCGCTTTCCATCACGACCAAGTTGCTTTTATTCTTTCTTCCCCTCGTATGCCTGCCCACGGCAATCGTGGGGTATCTCTCCTATGAGGCTTCCCTGGAAAGGGTGACGCGTCTTTCCCGGGAGGAACAGATGCTTCGGGCCGAAGCGGCTGCCGCGGAAATCAACACGGTCTTCCAAGCCTGCCTCATGGATCTCGACATGATCACCCGCCTCACGACGATTGAGGAGTACTTTGACAACATCCGATACGGGAGCGGTTCCGAGACAATGGAGGGTCGAGGCAAGGTCAGCAGGCTGCTCCAGGATTTTCTGGCCCGCTCGCCTTACTATTATCGAATACGCTTTCTCGACCAGGACGGCCACGAGTTCATCAGCGTTCTTCGAGAACAGAGGCAGGACCTGCAGGAATCCAGGGGCAGGATTCTTCTGCCCGAACTGGGCTGGAAGACGGGCGCAAGCACGTTTGTCTCGGACGCGACTCACTCTGCATCCCGCCAAGGATACGTGGTTTATTTCGGAAAGCCTTTTGTCAGTGTGGAGGGTGAATTCGGCGGCACCGCGATCATTGAACTGGACTTTGAAAGAGTGATTCAACGTGTTTGTGAAGTCAGGGTGGGCGAGCGGGGGTACGCCTTTCTCGTGGATCAGTACGGCCGAACCATTGCCCATCCTCACTTCAAGCCTTATGAATACAACCTCTCCAAGTATCCCGATCCCCGGATGCGGGAGTTTGTCGTTGACATGATGGCCGGTGAAGCCGGGTGGAAAACCTATTACTACCTGGGAGAAAAGGCCGCCGCCTTTGCACCCATTCCTGCCATGGGTTGGTCCGTGGCTGTCACGATTCCCATCGAGGAGTTCGGGAAAGAAGCAAGTGCGCTTGGAACGAGGTTGCTCCACGTGGTCATTGCCACGCTCATTCTGACCGGGTTTGTGGTCGTCGTCCTTTCCTATAACCTCCTCCGCCCGGTGAAAAGGCTGGTCTCCGCCACGGAGAGAATAGCCGGCGGTGATCTCACCCAGGAAATCGCCGTGAAATCCGGAGATGAACTGGGGACCCTGACCCAATCTTTCAATCGCATGGTTCGAAATCTCAGGGAGATCCAAAACGAACTGGTCCGATCCGAAAAGCTGATTTCCCTTGGAAGGATTTCTGCAGGTGTGGCGCATGAGATACGAAATCCCTTGAATGCCATGAAAGGCGCCATAACCCTGCTTCAAAGGAGGAGGTCGGGCGATCCGTTGATGGATGAATACACCCAAATCATCCTCGAGGAGATCGAGCGCCTCAATCTGTTCGTGACCGAGTTTCTCTATTTTGCCAGGCAAGCTCCACCCAATCCTGCCCCTACCAACTTGAACGATCTTGTCCAGAACACCCTGACCCTGTTCCATGAAAAGCTGCAGGAAAAGACTATTTCTCTCAAAAGGGATTTCGACGTCAGGTTGAGTTCGGTCCCCGTCCACATTGACGCCCGTCAAATGGGGCAGGTGATTGTCAACCTTATCATTAATGCCCTGGATGCCACAGCGGAGGGGGGCGTGATGGAGGTCCGGACGCAGTATCTCGCTGGGGGCCAGGCGGATCCTTCGTCGGAGGTCATGATTTGCATCGAAGACAACGGACAGGGGATCTCAAATCAAAACCTTCCGAGCATCTTCGAGCCCTTTTTCAGCACGAAAGAAAACGGAACAGGTCTGGGCCTGCCGATCAGCGTCGGTATCGTGGAAAGCCATGGAGGTCGACTCCGGATTGTGAGCAAAGACGGGGAGGGGACGGAGGCGATCATCACGCTTCCTGTCCGTCCTTTGCATCGTGAGGTTGAAGGTGAAAAGAAAAATCCTCATCGTTGACGATCAGGTGAACACCCTGAGAGTCCTCGGCGACATCCTCCAAGACGAGGGCTATGATGTTCACAAGGCGGGGGATGGGCTCAAGGCTTTGGACATTCTCGAGACAGAGGGCGGCTTCGATGCGGTCCTGGCGGATCTCAAGATGCCCGGCATGGACGGTCTGGAACTCTATCGAAAGATAACGACCTATGATCGAACCCTGCCCGTCATTATCATGACCGCTCACGGAACCGTGCAGTCTGCCGTGCAGGCGATGAAGGAAGGAGTCAACAACTACCTCATCAAGCCACTCAACTACGAAGAGCTGGGCATCGTCCTGGAAAGAGCCATTCGAGAGAGAGATCTGTCCCAGGAACTGGCGAGCCTACGCCGGGAAATCAGGGAGAGGTACTCCTTTCAGAACATCATTGGGGCAAGCGCGCAAATGAGGCAGATTTTTGAACTGCTCCGGACCGTGGCGCCGACCGATGCCCCGGTTCTCATCCAAGGTGAAACAGGAACCGGCAAAGAACTGATCGCCAAAGCCATCCACTCGCTGAGCCGGAGGCAAGGTCGCACCATGGTGTGCATCAACTCCGCGGCCCTGACTGAGACGCTGCTCGAAGCTGAGCTTTTCGGATATGTGAAAGGGGCGTTTACCGGTGCAGCAGGAAACAAAAGGGGTCGCCTCGAACTGGCTGAAGGCGGCACGCTTTTTCTGGATGAAGTCGGCCAGATGAGCATGAACATCCAATCCAAGCTCTTACGCTTTCTGGAAGAAGGAACCTTTGAACCCGTGGGAGGTGTGGAGACGAGAAACGTCGACGTTCGGGTGATTGCCGCAACCAACCGCAACCTCGAGGAAGAAATCAAGGCCGGCCGGTTTTTGAGCGACCTCTTCTATCGGATCGAGGTGATCTCCATCAACCTTCCGCCTCTCAGGGAGAGGCAGGACGACATGATCCTGCTGGCCAGTCATTTTGTAAGGCAGTATGCCAAACAGTATGAAAAGACCGTGGATGGGATCCACCCGCAAGCTATGGACGCCCTGATCAGATATTCGTGGCCGGGTAATGTGCGGGAACTCGAAAACTGCATGGCAAGGGCGGTTATCCTCTCAAAGGGGCGACAGATCGAAATCCATGACCTTCCAGAGAGAATCGCGGGCCAGCCCCCTCCATCGACGGCAAGGCGGAACGTCGGTGTGCCCTTCACCACCGAAGGGCTGAGCCTAAAGGAAATGGAAAGAGAACTCATCCAGAAAACCCTCGACAAGTGCGGGGGAAACAAGAGCGTTGCCGCCGAACTCCTCGGTATTTCAAGGAAAGCGCTTTATGAAAAAATGTCGCGCTTCGGGATTGACAAGAAAACATAGGGAGTGTTGCTGGTGGTGACAGTTTATCAAGAAATGTAACTTTTGGTGACATCCGGCTCTGTTTGCCTAACATACCGTAATCGAATCATTTTGTCCTTACTTCTATTGCTGCTCTTGAAAACTGTTACCAAAGGTAACATTCTTTCTTGCTCCCCGCAGCCGGCAGCGCGTTGAAAAAGCGAACGATATAAAGCGATTATAGCAAGGTGTCACCGTTGGACCGGTCTTTGCAATGTTCGGCCGATCAGGACCCACACCTTTTTTCATCCACTCGATCACAAGGATTCACATTGGAGAGTAACGGAGCCATCCTTCAACTGGATAGCATCCATAAGAGCTTTGGCGGCCTCTCTGTTCTGGTCGACATAGACTTGAGTGTTGGATCACGCGAGATTGTCGGGCTCATCGGCCCGAACGGAGCAGGGAAGTCGACTCTCTTCAATGTGATCACGTCAATCTATCGTCCGGAGGAAGGGGAAGTTTATCTCAAGGAGGAGAAAATTACCGGTCTCCCGCCGCACGTCATCTGCCGCAAGGGGATTTCGAGGACCTTCCAGTTGGTCAAGGTTTTTCTCAGCATGACGGCCATGGAGAATGTGCTGGTGGGTGCGATATACGGCCAGCGGCAGAGGGGGAGAAAGGCGGAACAAACAGCCCTGGAGTCTTTGAAGCTGGTGGAGCTTGCCGAAAAGAAGGATGTGTTGACGTCACACATGACCCTTTCGGACAGGCGATTGCTTGAGGTGGCCAGGGCATTGGCCTCCGGTCCGGCCGTCACCTTGCTGGACGAGCCTATGGCAGGGCTCAATCCTTCGGAAACCATGAAAATGCTCCAGGTGATCAACAGGGCCCGCGAGGAAAAAGACCTGGCCATTTTGTGGGTCGAACACAAGGTGGATGCCATCTTCCATTTGTGTGACCGGGTGATCGTGCTCGATTACGGGCGCAAAATTGCCGAAGGAACCCCTGAGGTGGTGGCAAGAAACTCAAAAGTCATAGAGGCTTATCTTGGCGAATCCCCTGCTTGACGTGGTTGATCTGGACGTGTTCCACGGTGATGCTCAGGCCATCTGGGACGTGTCTTTCTGTGTGCACAAAGGGGGGATCGTAGCGCTCGTGGGCGCGAACGGCGCAGGAAAGAGCACTTTGTTGAGCGCCATCTCCATGTTTATCCATACAAGCCGGGGAAGGATCCTTTGGAACGGCAAGCCTTTGGTTCGTATCAGGCCCGAAGAGGTGGTCGCTCTGGGCATTTCTCATGTTCCGGAAGGCAGGCGACTCTTTTACCGGCTCACGGTCATGGAAAATCTTGAACTGGGGGCGTTTTTGCCCGAGGCTCGAAGCGCTCTCAGGGAGTCGCTGGAGCACGTTTTCGCGCTTTTCCCGGTCCTCATGCAGCGAAAGCGCCAACCCGCAGGATCTTTGAGCGGGGGGGAACAGCAAATGCTGGCCATTGCGAGGGCCCTCATGGCAAAACCAAGGCTGCTCATGCTGGACGAGCCTTCTCTGGGTCTGGCCCCTGTGATGGTCAAGCTCATGTTTGAAATTGTGGAAGCCCTCAATGAACAGGGGGTCACGCTCCTGCTCGTGGAACAAAACGTGTATCAAACCCTGGAAATCGCCAGCTATGTCTATGTGCTCAAAACGGGAAGGTTGGAATTGGAAGGAACGGGGAACGACCTCTTGAAGAACCCCGATTTCCAGAGAGCTTATCTTGGAGTACTGAAATAAGCCATGACAGGGTTTTCATCACTGACCGTTTTTCTTCAGATCCTGATCAACGGGATTCTTTTCGGCAGCATGTACGGGGTAGCGGCCCTCGGGCTGAGCCTCATTTTTGGATCCATGCAGATCATCTTCATCGCCCAGGGCACCGTCATGATTCTGGCGGCTTACTTTTCGTACTGGATGTTCACCCTTTTTTCGCTGGATCCTTTCTTTTCTCTGCTGCTAAGCCTGCCTGTTTTCATGGGACTTGGTTGGCTTATTTACATGGGTCTTTTCCATAAAGTCGCGGCTGCGGGAAAGAATCCCTCCCTGCTTCTCGCATTCGGCCTGATGGTGCTGTTGCAGAATCTCATGTCTTTTGCGTGGACTCCCAATCCCCGTGCCATCAAAACGTCCTACACTGCCTTGGGGCTCGCAGTCGGAAGCCTGCAGATTTCCTTTACGAGGCTCATGGTTTTCTTCATTGGTCTTGCCGCCACGGGACTGGTTTTTCTCTTCATGAAAAAGAGCCTGTGGGGGAAGGCGGTTCGCGCATCCTCTGAGGATATGAAGGCCGCCGCGCTCTTGGGGATCAGTCCGCGCCGGGTGAGCAGCCTCACTTTTGCCATTGGAATTGCCCTTGCAGGCATTGCAGGAGTCGCCACCGCAACCACCTATCCCTTTGATCCCTATTTTGGTTTTCTCTTCAGCCTGAAAGCGCTCATCGCTGTGGCTTTTGGAGGGCTGGGGAGTGTGGGGGGCGCCCTCCTGGGGGGTATCCTGCTTGGGGTCATCGAAAGTGTCGGATCGTACGTGATCAGCGGAGGCTGGGCCGATGCCATTTCCTACGCGGCCTTTCTCTTGGTCATCATGCTGAAACCCGAAGGGCTCTTCGGCAAGACGGTAAGATCGGCTTGAATGGGGACGAGAGGTAGAGGATGAAGAGAAGCAAAAGTGCGATCCTATCCTATGTCATCGGTTTTGCCGCGCTCCTCTTTTTCATCGCCCTTCCCCTGGTGGTGGATCCCGAGGAGTCCTACAGTGTTTATTTCCTTTTCATGTGTTTCCTTTATGTGGCCTTGGCCCAGGGATGGAACCTGGTGGCAGGCTATGCAGGCCAGGCCTCTTTCGGGCAACATGCCTTTTTTGGAACAGGCGCCTACATTACCGCCATCGCCTGGAAGGCCGGGTGGACCGGATACTTCGATCCGCTGGGAATGCTCATGAGCGGCGCCGGGGCCGCCCTGCTCGCCGTGTTGATAGGCATGGCACTGCTTTCAAAGTTGAGGGGTGACTATTTTGCCCTGGGAACCCTGGGGCTGGGCGAGATCCTCCGGGTTGTCACCACCCAGGGCGGCACGCTGACAGGCGGCCCCGTGGGGCTTCTTCTGCCCTCTTCAGTCTATGAATCGATGAGACCCTATTACTACGTTGCCCTCCTTGTGGCCCTGGCCACTTTTTTCTCGGTTTTGTTCCTGGTAAAATCCCGGATTGGACTGGCCCTGGTGGCGATTCGGGAGGATGAACAAGCTGCGGCCTCCAACGGCATCCATGTCCTCAAGTACAAAATCCTCGCCTTTGCAGCAGGGGCTCTTTTCACAGGACTGTGCGGGAGCCTTTATGCTTACTATCTCTTCCACATCCACCCCCTCGGGTTCTTCAACCTCAACTGGGCTCTTCTTCCCGTGCTGATGACCGTCCTGGGCGGCATAGGCACGATTGCGGGGCCGATTCTGGGCGCCTTTGTTCTTGCATGCGTATTTGAAATGGCGAACCTGTGGATCCCGGAAGTCCACCCCATCTTTTCGGGCGCTTTCATCATCATGGTCATGCTCTTCCTGCCCCAGGGAATCATGAGCCTCGGGGGAAAAAAGAAAAAACATTCCGTTATCGGAAAACTGTTCCGGTTCAAATCCATATCGTCGTCATCCTGAGATGGAGAAAGGAGGTGAATTCGCGGGGTCTTGTGGCTGTGAAGCGAAACTATTCTTAAGAAAGGGGGTTTATGATGATGGGTATGAGGAAATGTAACGGTCACGCGCGAAACCTTTGGCTGGTCGGGCGGCTCGCATGGGTAGCGGCCGCCCTGGCCCTGGCATCACCGGCCATCGGCGCCGAAAAGAAAGACAGGAAAGAAATCCTCATCGGCACGAATCTGCCTATGACGGGTATCCTTTCCATGGTGGGCATCGAACAACGGTGGGCTTACGAGACCGCGGTGTCGGACATCAACAAGGCCGGTGGCGTGATGGTCAAGGAGTACGGAAAGAAACTTCCCGTAAAGCTCATCGTCGCCGATGACGAAAGCGACCCCGGAAAGGCGGCTGCCGCGGTGGAGCGTCTCATCAAAGTGAACAAGGTCGATCTCCTCCTGGGTGGATTTGCGGCACCCTTCGGCGTGATTCCGGGGTGCATCACGGCTGAAAAATACAAAAGGTACTATCACACATCGATTTGTCTGATTCCACCCTGGCTTGAACACAAATTCCAGTGGTCAACGCTTTTTTTCTTCGACCTGGGGCAGGCCTGCAGCGTCCCCTACGAGGTTTGGAACACGATTCCAAAGGAGCAGAGGCCGCAGAAGCCTGCGCTCATCATGGAAGATACCTTCGATGGAAGGGCCTTTGCCGGAATTTTTCGGGATCTCGCCCAGAAGTACGGATATCAATTTGTCCTGGACGAGCCCTGGGCCGTGGGGGCCAAGGACTACTCCGCCCAGATCATCAAGGCCAAGTCCCTCGGGGTGGACGCGATTCTGATCTTCGGCGCGGACGCGGACTGCATCACCTTTGTTCGGCAGATGAAGGAAAACGATTTCAGCGTCAAGTACATGCACGGCTGGAAGGGCACCTGGGCCGGTGAGTTCTATCAGGCCCTGGGCAAAGACGGAGACTACATCCTTTGCGACGGGTTCTGGTCCATGGACTTTCCCTTTCCCGGGGCCAGAGAACTGGGCGAGCGGTATTACGACAAATTCAAAAAGTACTCCGTGAGTGTGGGGGCCCTGTACGCCTTGTGCCAGATTTTGTGGCAGGGCATCGAGAAGGCGGGGACCCTGGATTCCGCAAAGGTCAGGCAGGCCGTGCTGGACAACGAGTTCCAAACCATGATGGGGAACGTGAAGTATGACAAGACCGGCGTGGCCACCTTTGTCAGCACCGGAAGCCAGTGGTGGGACGGCAAGCAGATGACCGTCTATCCTTTTGAGTTGACGACCTACAAGATGAAACTTGCTCCACCCTGGAAAGAGCGCTAGAGTGCACCAGGTAGATATCGAGGAATGGCTTGAACGAGGCGAGACGGGATTAACCTTTTACCACGCAAAGGAGGCTTTCTATGAAGATTAAGGGTGTTGTACTCAGGGAGGCGAACAAGCCTTACACGATCGAGGAAATGGAGCTGGAACCGCCCAAGGCGAACGAGGTTCTCATTCGCTACGTCTACGCGGGATACTGCCATTCAGACCTCCACCTTCAGTTGGGTGAAATTCCCATTGCCATGCCTTTGGCCGCAGGCCACGAAGGGGCCGGCATTGTGGAAGAGGTGGGCCCCGGCGTGACCACGGTGAAGAAAGGGGACCATGTCGGTGTAACATGGATGATCCCCTGCGGGGTTTGCCCTCAGTGCCGGAGAGGCATGGGCAACGTGTGCGGCGGCAATTTCGGCAACTTCCTCCAGGGCCTGCTCCTCGACGGAACGTCCCGTATCAAGGACAAAAAAGGGGAAATGATCCGGCACGGAAATTTTGTTTCGTGCTTCTCCACCCACTCGGTTGTCCCTGAGTTGGGCGTTATCCCCATGCCCAAGGAATTTCCGCTGGAGTTTGCAGCCCTGATGGGCTGCTGCGTCCCCACCGGGTGGGGGACGGTTTGGAACACGGCGCAAGTGAAACCCGGTGACGCCGTGGCCGTCTGGGGGCTCGGGGGAGTCGGTCTGAACGTGCTTAGGGCCTGCGTGATGGAGCACGCCTACCCGGTGTTCGCCATTGATTTGGAAGAAAGTAAGGCGGGCCTGGCCAAGGAATTCGGGGCCACCCACTTCATCTGCAATTCCAAGGAAGACCCGGTTCCCATCATCCTGAAGGAAACCGGGGGCATCCAGGCTCCGGACGGCATGTGGATGGGCGGCGGCGTGCAATACGCCTTCGAGGCGATCGGTGATCCGGGCGCCATCATCCAGGCCTGGTGGTCCACGGCGATTGCAGGAAGGGTCATCGTTCCGGGAATCACGCCCTATGACCAGACGACCAACATCCCGCTCATGCTTCTGCCTCTCCACCAGAAAGCCATCATGGGCAATCTCTATGGATCCATTTCAACCCATGTGGATATTCCAAGGCTGGTGAACATGGCGATGCACGAAGATCTCAAGCTGGACAAGCTGGTGACCAACAAGTTCAAGATGGAACAGGTCAACGACGTGGCCGAGAAGATGCACAAGAGGCAAATCCCCGGAAGATGGGTCATGGCTTTTGACTAAGACTCCGCTGCGGGCGGCCCGGCCTCTCGCTCCTCTCGCCCTCCTTGAACGAGACGGGAGGGGGGAGGGAAAGAGGGGGGCCTGTAAGAATCGGAAAACATGGTGAACCTGTCTCGAGGAGGACAACATGAAGTTTTTGAAAGTCGACATGTCTAACAAATCGGTCCGGTTTCAGGAGGTGCCCAAGGAGTATATCGGGTTAGGGGGCAGAGGGCTCACTTCGGTCATGATCAACGCGGAGGTGCCTCCGACGTGCGATCCACTGGGCCCTGAGAACAAGTTGATTTTCGCTCCCGGTCTCTTGAGCGGGACAACCCTGGTCAACACCAGCAGGCTGTCCATAGGCGCCAAGAGCCCTTTGACCGGAACCATTAAGGAAAGCAACGCCGGCGGGACCGTGGCCGCGGCTCTGGGGCACCTGGGAATCACAGCGATCATCGTTGAGGGACAGGCGCCCAGAGGGGATCTGTCCATCCTGCGGATCGACGAAAAAGGGGAGGCGAACCTGCTTCCGGCTCAGGCGTACAAGGGCATGCGAACTTATGCCTTTGCCGAGAAGATCCTTGAAACGTACGGAGACAAGACCGCGATCCTTTGCATAGGGCCTGCCGGTGAGTTCCATTTGACGGCTGCTTCGGTTCAGACGACGGACATCGACGGTCGCCCGTGCAGGGCCGCGGGCAGAGGCGGGCTTGGTGCGGTGATGGGCGCGAAGGGTCTGAAGGCGATCGTCGTGGACCAGCGGGGAAAGAGCACCGATGCCCTTGCGGATCCCAAGACCTTCAACGAGGCAGGCAAGGCGTTTGCGCAGGCGATCAAAGCGCATCCTTTTAGCGGGCAGATGCTTCCGGCCCTCGGCACGGCCGGGCTTGTAGCGCCGGTCAATTCCCTGGGCGCTTTTCCGAGCTACAATGCCACCAAAGGGGTGTTGGAGGGCTGGGAAAAGGTGAGCGGTGAGAGCATGGCGAAGATCATCTCCGAAAGGGGCGGCAAGACGACCCACATGGGCTGCGCTCAGTGCGTGGTTCACTGCTCAAACGAGTATGTGGACCGGCAGGGAAAGTACATGACCGCCTCCCTGGAATATGAGACGATCTGGTCCATGGGCGGCATGACAGGAATCACGGATCTTGATGTCATTGCCAAACTGGACTATCTCTGTGACGACATCGGCCTGGACACTATGAGCACGGGCGTGGCGGTTGCGGTGGCCATGGATGCGGGCAAGGCGAAATTCGGCGACGGCGACGCCGCCGTGCGAATGGTCGAAGAGGTGGCCAAGGGGACCGAATTCGGCAAGGTCCTTGGAAACGGCCCGGCGGCCGTGGGCAAGCACCTGAGCCATCACCGGGTGCCGGTGGTCAAGGGACAGAGCATCGCCGCCTACGACCCGAGGGGCATGCAGGGAAACGGGGTCACCTATGCCACCTGCCCGATGGGAGCGGACCATACGGCGGGGAACGTGGTCGGTGAATACCTGGCCGGAGCGCTGGACCCGCTGAAACCGGACGGCCAGGTTGCAGCGTCCAGAAACGTGCAGATCGCGATGGCTGCCGTGGACTGCACGGGGTTGTGTCTCCTGGCGAGCTTTGCGCTGACGACGCCCGAAGGGGGGCAGGCTTTCCTGACGGCGATGAACGCCAAGTTCGGCACGAACTTCGGGCCTGATTCCATTCCCGGGATGGGCATCAAGGTGCTTCAGGCTGAGCGGGAGTTCAACCGCAAGGCGGGATTCACCGCCAAGGACGACCGGTTGCCGGAGTTCTTCTACAAGGAACCCCTGCCTCCGCACAACAAGGTGTTCCTGGTGAGCGACAAGGATCTCGACAGCACCTTTGATTTTTGACCATGATCGTGAAGGTTCGACTGTTTGGCCCCCTGATCCGGAAGTTTCCGCGCTATGATCCCGAGAAAGGCCTGGAGGTGGAGCTTCCGGAAGGGGCGAGCGTGAACGACCTCCTTGCCCAACTGAGTCTCGGAGAGAGGAACAGGCCTGTCGTGGCGGTTGACAGCCTGATTCGGAACCCCGAGGATGAACTGTCTGAAGGCGCGGTCGTGCATGTGTTTCTGCCGGTGTATGGGGGATAATAGGAAAGGAATGATGGAATAATGGAATGATGGAATATTGGAGGCCCCAAAGCAGGCGCCACTCCGGTATTCCGTCGTTCCCAGTCTATAATAAGGAGGAAGAACAGGCATGGAAGACAGGGAAAAGGATCTCGACAGATCTCAGACCGAAGATCAGGAAGATGAGATTTTCAGGACCGAAGAGATTTCCATCGAGGAGATGGCCATCGACGGCATCTGCGGGGTGTATTAAACGGGTCACGGCGCACGGGTCACGGTGCACGGGTCACGGTGCATGGGTCACGGCGCACGGCGTGCGGTTATCAGCAGAGGCATGTAGGAGCGACCTCCCGGTCGCGACAGGCGAAGGAGCAATAGGCCAGGAGCGGACAAGGGCATCCAGGATGGGAGAAAAGAAATACAGGCTGGCTCAGGGGACCCAGGTGCGGGAGGAGGACTTCGGTCTTCTTTTCTACACCATGAAAGGGCCGAGGCTTTTTTTCCTCAAATGCGGCCGCCTTCTGGCCCCGGGCTTCTTCAGAGGGGAAGCGAGCCTTGAGCGGTGGATGGGCGATCGCACGCTGTCTGAGAACGAAAGGTCCGGGCTTGAGCGCAGCCTCGCCGGCCTGGAAGAAAAGGGAGTGATCCTTGAGTGCTGAAATAGCCGGAAGGGGCCTCAGAGCGCCGGTCAACGTGACCTGGGAGATCACGCTCAAGTGCAATCTCCGGTGTGTGCACTGTTTGTCGGGTGCGGGCAAGGCCCTCGAACAGGAGTTGAGCACAGAGGAATGCCGGGCCCTCATCGATCAGTGGGCTGCGCTCAAAGTCTTCCAGGTCAACATCGGTGGAGGCGAGCCTTTTGCAAGGGAGGACTTCCTCGATCTCCTGCAGCATGCTCACGAAAAGGGTCTTGTCACGTGCGTGAGCACCAATGGCCTTCTGGTGGACAGGGTTCTTGCCAGGCGACTGGCCGAACTCGACATGCTCTACCTCCAAGTCAGCCTCGACGGCGCCACCGAAGAGGTCAACGACGCCGTCAGGGGACCGGGCACGTTCAAGAGAATACTGGGCGCCATGGACAACCTTGCAGCCGAAAAGGTACCCTTCAGCATCAACGCCGTGCTGACACGGCGGAATTTCGACCAGCTCGATTCCCTCAGGAGCCTGGCCGGGGAGTACGGCGGCGAACTTCGGGTCTCACGGTTCCGGCCCTCGGGACGGGGAAAGGAGAGCAGAAAAGAGCTCGGCCCCACCAGGGAACAACTGGAGGACTTCTCCGAGTGGCTGAACCGGCACGATCTGGTGCGCACAGGGGATTCCTTTTTCTGCCTCACTTCCGAAAAGCGGCGCAGGAAAGGGCTGGACATGTGCGGCGCGGCCAAGATGACCTGCTGCGTGTCGCCCGACGGAAAGGTTTACCCCTGTGCATTTCTGCAGGAAGAGCCCTTTTTCTCGGGCGATGTTCGGGATCGGCCTTTCAGGGACATATGGAACGAATCGATCGTGTTCCGGCGGTTTCGGAACCTCGACGTTCTCTCCTGCATGAGCTGCTACCGCTTCGAGAGCTGTCGCGGCGGATGCCCGGCTGTGGCTTATCACACCTATCACGATCTTTCCATGCCGGATCCGGAGTGCCTGGTGAGCCTGAAACGTCATTCAGGGACTGAGGGACGAAGGCAGGCACTTTAGGCATTTTCTTTCTCATGTTTGATCTCCTTTTCAGCCCGCTCAAGATTGGCAAGGTGACCTTGCCAAACCGCATTTGTTTTCTGGCTCACAGAACAAACTTCGGCAAGAAGGGGACCCTCACAGACCGCCACATGGCCTATTATGGCCGGCGTGCTATAGGCGGATGCGGACTGATCGTTCTGGGCGAATTGTCCATCCACCCCAACGACCGGCCCTGGGAGACGATGATCGAAGCGTACCACCCCCATGTGGTTAAGGACTATCGACGCCTCACGTCCTTGACCCACGAAAGCGGGACGCTCATCTTTGCGCAGCTCAGCCACCATGGATTTCAGGGAAGCGGAGCGGTGACGCGGCAGGCGGTCTGGGGGCCGTCCCCTGCGGCGGACATTGTCTTCGGAGAGACGGCCAAGCCCATGGAACCGGAAGACATGGAAGAGGCTCAGGAGGCTTTTTCCAAAGCGGCCATGTTTGCAAGGGAGGGCGGCTTCGACGGTGTGGAGATCGACATGGGGCCTGAGTCGCTTTTGAGGCAGTTCCTCTCACCCATCAGCAACTTCAGGCAGGATGTCTACGGCGGAAGCCTTGAGAACCGCATGCGCTTCCCCCTCCAGGTCGCCGAAGCCGTGAGAAAGGCTGTGGGGGAAGACTTCACGGTGGGCATCCGCCTGTGCGCGGACGAAAAATTCTGGGGAGGGATCTCGCCGGAAGAATCGAAGCAAACCGCGCAAACCTTTGAAGAATGCAAGCTCTGCGATTTCTTCAATGTGTCCGTGGGAACCTACTACAACCTTCACCTCGTTCTTGCTTCCATGCACACGCCCGCCGGTTTCACCGTGGATCTCGCGGAGTCGATCAAAAAGGCGGTGACTCTACCCGTGATCGCCAGCCACCAGATCTCTTTTCCCGAGATGGCCGAAGAAATATTGGAAAAGGACCGGGCCGATGCGATAGGCCTCGTGCGCCACCTGATCTGCGATCCGGACGGGCCGAAAAAAGCAAGGCAGGGGAGAACGGAAGACATCTGTTTTTGCGTCAGGGACAACAAAGGGTGCATCGGCAGGATCAATCAACTCAAGACTCTCAGTTGCACCCAGAACCCGTCCGCAGGAAATGAGGATCTCAACGAGGCGGAGCGCCCTTCACCGGGCATGGTGAGAAAAAGGGTACTGGTCGTCGGAGGCGGGCCGGGGGGTATGGAGGCTGCCAGGGTGGCTAAGGAGAGAGGGCACGAGGTGACTCTCTACGAGAAAGAGCCGGTGCTTGGAGGTCAGGTCAACCTGATCGTCAAACGTCCGGGTAGGCAGCCGATGGCGGGCATCATCGCTCAACTCAGCCGGGGCCTGGAAAGAGCCGGGGTCTCGCTCATGCTCGGGGTCCATGTGACGCCGGAATTCGTTCTCGCGCAAAAGCCGGATGCCGTCATCGTCGCCACCGGATCGAGACCCAAGAAAAAGCCTGTTCCGGGAGAATATGGTCCGCCCAAGGTTCTTGACGTGTGGCAGGCCCTATCCGGATCCTATCCGGTAGGGACCAAGGTTCTCTTTGTCGATGAGAATGGAGGGCATCATGCGGCTGCCACCGTTGAGCTGCTGGCCGACCAGGGCAAAAACGTTCACATGGTCACCAGCGATCTCTTCATCGGGATTGAGCTCGCCCCATTGGGTGACTTGTACCTTACCCGCCAGAGGCTCCTCCAGAAAGGCGTATCCTTCACAACCGATGTGTTCATTGATCTCATTGCAGGAGACAGGGTCATGGGCCGGGACATCTACACCAATGAGCCTGTTTACTTCGAAGACTATGACACCATCATCCTGGACATGGGCAATAGGGCCGAGGAGGGTCTTTATTTCCAGCTCAAGGGCAGGGTGAAGGAACTCCATCGCATCGGCGACTGTGTAGCGCCCCGGGGCATCGACACGGCCATTTTCGAAGGGCGAAAGGTGGGGGAACGGCTGTGAGTGAATTCCGATACCTTTTTTCTCCGCTGAAGATCGGGACCGTGGTGGTGCCGAACCGGATTCATTTTGCAGCCCACATGACCAACTTCGCGGAGGATCAGAAGATCAGCGAGCGCCACATTTACTACTACCGCGAAAGAGCCAAAGGGGGGTGCGGGCTCATCACAACCGAGGAGCTGACCGTTCATCCCACGGATCACGCCTACGACAAGCTGGTCGACGCCTTTGAGCCGGAGGTGATTCCGGGTTTCCGGGCGCTCACGAACACGGTCCACGAATATGAAACCAGGATTTTTGCTCAGCTCAACCACAACGGCAGCCAGGGGGACGGGAAGATATCGAGGCTTCCGGTCTGGGGACCCTCACCGTCCAAAGATCCCATCTTTCGGGAAACCTGCAAAGCCATGGAAATCGAGGATATCAAGGAGTGCGTGAGCTTCTTTGCCAAGAGTGCCGTCCATGCCGTGGAAGGGGGTTTCGACGGCATCGAGCTTCAAGTCGGGCACAGTTCGCTGATACGCCAGTTTCTTTCGCCTGCAAGCAATTTTCGCGAGGACGACTATGGCGGCTCTTTCGAGAATCGGATGCGATTTTGCCTGGAGGTCGTCGCTGCGGTGAGGAGAGCGGTCGGGTCCGGTTTTACCCTCGGGGTCCGGTTGAATGCGGATGAGATGCACCCTCAAGGCGGCCTGACCCTGGAAGATGCCAAGACCATTGCGAAGCGACTTGAAGCGACCGGCCACAGGGTGCTCCTGATCGACCTGGACGGACATCACCAGGCCACGGGTACTGCAGAGTTCTTGGCCGAGCAGGGGAAAGAAGTTCACATGCTGTGTCCGGCCCTGTTCATAGGCGGCAAGTTAGGCCCGCTTCAGGATCTGTACCTGACGCGTCAACGGCTGGCGAGAAAAGGCGTCACCTTCACGCCCGACATCGCGGTCCTTGGGATTCAAGGTACGCTGGCCAAGGGTCTTAACGTTTACTCCAACAAGATGATGGATTTTACGGGTTATGACACCATCGTGCTGGCTGCGGGCAATGAATCCTGCGACCGGCTGTACTTTGCTTTGAAAGGAAAGGTGAAGGAACTCTATCGCATCGGCGATTGCGTGGCGCCCAGGAAAACGGACATGGCCATTGTGGAAGGGCACCGGGTGGGAAGGCAGTTGTAATGATCAAAAATCCTGATGTTTGGGTCCTCGTTCAACACCGGGAGGCTAAGATCGAAGAGCCCACCTTCGGCCTGCTCGGTGAAGCTCAGCGACTTTGCGGGGGTCACGGCAAAATCACAGCCGTGGTTTTGGGTTGGGGACTTGAGCAAGAAACAAAGACCCTGGGCTTCCGGGGGGCTGATAAAATTCTCTATGTCGAAGACGAGCGGTTGGCGTATTTTCATGGAGAAGCGCAATCCAAAGTCCTTGCAGGGCTTCTCAGGAGAGAGAACCCGCTTTTCTTTCTCATGGCCCATTCAACGGCAACGGCAGACCTCGCACCCCGATTATCCGCGGCGCTCGGGACAGGGTTGGTGACCCGCGCCATGGATCTGAACATGGATCCCGAGGGTAAAGTAAAGGCCGTTAAACCCATCGCAAACGGATATCTTTTTCAGGAACTGGAGTTCGAAAGCCCTCCACCC
>Ga0209163_1000341_pt1 | contig 99501 bp, 84 predicted proteins | sample MTBAKSrepl2MetaG_FD_187457 | JGI IMG/M metagenome (GOLD analysis project Ga0209163, IMG submission 187457) | Enrichment culture microbial communities om Arthur Kill intertidal strait, New Jersey, USA, that are MTBE-degrading - MTBE-AKS2 (Arthur... | ecosystem: Environmental > Aquatic > Marine >...
GACTTTCACTGCTTCATCCAGCAGCCGACTTTTTTCTTGTTTGGTACTATCCCGATAACGCCCCCAGACTTTATGAATATATTTGCGTCGTTCACTAATTGTCATTGGATCCGTTTCTGCCATCGCCACCTCGGTAACATTTTCATTTGACCTAACGATAGCATTTCAGTAACATTTTAGTTGAACTAATGCGTGGTCAAAGCATTTACCTGGCCTTCAAATATATGGGAGATTGTGCTGACGACTGGTGGGTAGATGATGTTGTTATCACCAATTTTCAAGCCGGCGCACCAATCGCTGACGCCCACATCCCGTTGGCTGTTCTGCCTACCTCCAGCAATATTCCTGCCCTAGTCAAATTTGACACTCACCGCGACGCAGATGGCGCTACTCTGAGCGACCTGGTGGCTGTAGAGTTAACTGGTGCCAACACATTCAACACAGGCCTGGCAAAAGCCGAGTTGGAAACCTTCACCCTTGACCCGGACCCCACCCCTGGTGATGCAATAGATGACATTTCCCAGGTGTTTGTCAAGACACTGAATATACCCGCCTACACAATCCGCCTGGTAAATGAAATTACTGCCTCCACATCTCTCGACCTGGACATGTTCCTGTATTATGACCTGGATGGTGATGGCGTATTGACAGCGGATGATTACCTGGTGGCTTCAAGCGCCACAAGCGCGGTCTTGGAATATATCAACGCGCCAAAGGGCTGGATTTATTACAATCTGCCCGATACTTACTTCCTGGTTGTTCAAAACTGGGCTGGTGCTGTGGGCGATTCGGTCACCCTGGCAACAGGCATGGTGCCGGTTGTCCCACCTGCGGGCAACTACGAGGTTGTACTGCCTACGACTAACCCTGCTGGCGTGCCCTTCTCGATGGATATTCTCTGGCTTGAGGACACCGAAGAAGGCGATCGCCTGTATGGTTATTTTGAGACCTATGCCGACGACGCTGGAGATGTCTTCATCGGTGGTACTGACATTGACATTCACCGTAAGGCTGACGATGTAGTCAAGACCGCGGATGTCGTAGAAGCTGCACCTGGCGACACAATTACTTACACTATCCAGATAAACAACTTCACAACTGAGCCCTTAGCGTACACCATTAACGATGTGCTGCCCGAAGGTGTGACCTACGTGCCCGACTCAGTAACTGGCGGGGCAATTTATGATTCCGTGAACAACGCGATTACCTGGAATGGATCTGTAGATGCAAGCTACCGCGATTACGTGGCAACCACTAGCTCTGAAGATCCGAACTGTACGCTCGCGATTATGGCTGATGGGGACCCAACCGATGATTACCTGGACTGGAAGACTACCTCTTACGGTTTCTCTGCCATTGCCAGTATCTCCGGAGATTCATTCTGGTATGGCACTTTCGGTACCTACGCGCCTTTCAATTTCTACGGTGATGATAATACCGGCATGGACTTTACTGCTGATGGATTCGTAGGCTGGCCAGAGGGCGTCTCTGCGGCAAATACCTCGATTCCAGATGCTACTGACCCTAATAATTTCATGGGTCTCTTCTGGGATGACTTAATCGTCCAATATGACGCAGCGAATAATTATGGTGTCTCACTGATCGGTGATGAAGCCAGCTTTGCCACAATTGAGTACGATGATGTTCAGTTGAAGGCAGATACAACCAAGACCCTGGACATGGAAGTCGGTTATTTCCTGCAGCCTGATGATGCCCCCGGCATGTACGAGATCGTCTTTGCCTACGATAATATCACCCCGGGTCTGTTTGCTGCCGCTTCCGGTACCATCGGAGTGGAAAACATTGACGGCACTGTTGGTACTCTCTTCAGCTATAACGACACCGCGCTTGAAATCGCGGACGGCTCCGCTATCTGCTTTGATTGGGTGCTTCTGCCTGCTCCTCCGGTGGTGATCACCTTCCAGGTGACCGTGGATGGGGATGCTGAACACGGATTATTGATCAACAATGTAACACACTCAGTCGATGTAGATGGAACTCTGCCTGAAGTCGCATCCGCAAAGGTAGAAATCGGCTTAGCTCCTGTTGCTACCGATGATACCTACAGCGCGGTGGAAGATACTCTGTTGATCATCGATGCGCCTGGTGTGCTGGCGAACGACACTGACACTGATATGGATCCCTTAAGCGCGGTGCTGGTTGATGATGTAGCCAATGGTACGCTCACTTTGACCGCGGATGGCTCGTTTGAGTATCTCCCGGATGCGAACTTTATGGGAACCGACACGTTTACCTATGTTGCCAATGATTCGTTCATAGATTCTGAACTTGCTACCGTTACCATCACCGTGTCCCCTGTCAACGATGCCCCTGAGGCCGTTGACGACGAATACTCTGTGGTTGAAAATGGACTGTTGGAAGTTGCTGCTCCTGGAGTCTTGTTAAATGATATTGATGTTGACTTTGACAACATGGTGGCATCATTGGTTACTACTGTGGAGCATGGAAGTCTGGTATTGTTAGGAGATGGATCATTTACCTGCCAACCCGAGCCTGATTTTGTTGGCACTGACACCTTTGTTTACAAATTAATTACCTATCCCAACACGACTCAGAACATGTGGACCGACGAAGCAACGGTTACTATCACGGTTACTCCAGCCAACGATGCCCCGGTGGCAATTGCGGATGCTTACAGCACAGATGAAGATACTGAACTGATAGTGGAAGCTCCCGGTGTGTTAACTAACGATATTGACGAGGATGCCCTGACCGCCGAATTAGTACTGGACGCTGCCAATGGAACGCTTGTCCTGGCTACGGACGGATCCTTTACTTATATGCCTGATGCAGGCTTCTTCGGGGAAGATAGCTTCACCTACAAAGCCTACGACGGCGAACTGTATTCTGAGGTCGTAACTGTGACCATCACGGTCAATGAAGTGGCACCAGATGTGATCTATATCTACCTGCCGTTGATATTGAAGTAACCCTGTCTTGAACAGGATAGGCCTGCCCCATTTGGGGCAGGCTTTTTTGTCTCCTGTCTTTTGGATCCCCGGTTGAGTTGTAGGGTGGGTCCACTTGTCCACCAAGGTGGGTATGGCGTCGCAGAATATAGGTGGGACCACACCTTGTGATAACCAACCAACTATAGATAAGTAACCCGAAAAAAGTGAAAGGCAATTATCCACGGTTGAGAGCTGCCTCGGGAAGACGTTGTAACAATCTCACCGATATCCTCACCGACCGAGGTATCTGATCTTATGTCTCATAGCTTCATATGCTTGCGGACCAATTGCACAACGTAAAGCCGGTTGCCATGCTCACAAGCTCCCTCTCGTGGACTAATTACAAGTGGTTTCAGCTCCTTTAGGAATCTCGTATGCTATCTATTGAAGTTGTTAAATGATACGATCCTCGCAGGTAAAAAGAGGAGACATCAAAAAAAATTGCCAAAAAGTGACAGAATCGCGAACGCTTGTGATATATTTATGTTCTGATGAGAAACACAACCCATGTTTCACTTTCATCCTTCACCTCCCAGGAGAAAACTAAGGCACGGTTGTTAGTGAGTATCCTAAACGCTCTTCAATCCAACAACCAAAAAGGAGATTCAAGCATGCTGAAAGTTGTAACCAGAATAGTAAGTTTCCTTCTGCTCGCCGCTTTAGTGGTGAGCCCGGTGGCTGCTGCCGTTCCAGAACGAACATTGCCACCTACTGACAACCCAATCATCCCAGCGGAAGAACAGGAATGGTTGGATGCGGCTGCTAAAGCTGATAGCTTCACCATCCAATTAACTGAACCTTCATTAGCCACTTATGAAGGTGGTAACGCGATGTTCGCAGCTGTGCCACGAACTGAATCGGGCAAAATCGATGTAAATTCGCCTGAAGCAACGTCTTATTTGCAGTATTTAAACGCAAAGATGGATACGTTCATCCAGAGGGCTGAATCCCTGTTGGGAAGGGATCTGGAAGTGCTCTACCGCTATGATTACGTTCTGAATGGCTTTTCTGCCCGCATGAGCGTTGAAGAGGCCGCACTGCTGCGCCAGCAGCCTGAGGTTCGCGAAGTATTTGTTGACGAGATCTATCAGCTCGACACTGATGTAAGCCCAGAATTTATCGGCATTAACCAGGTATGGGATGGCAGCGCTGTTCCAATTGGACCTGGCGCTAAAGGTGCGGGCACCATCGTAGGTGTTATCGACACCGGCATCAACATGAGCCACCCCAGCTTTGCAGAAACTACACCGCTGGACCCGTATGTTTACGTCAATCCTTATGGAGCGGGCGTTTACAAAGGTTTATGTGCATCCAACCCTTCGACCCACACTTGTAATGACAAACTGCTCGGTGCTTATGACTATGTAGGTGGTGGAGATGGTCACGACACATTGGACCACGGTTCCCATACCGCCAGCACATCAGCTGGCAACCGTATCAGTATCAATTATGGTGGAGCCCAGGTTGTTCTCTCTGGTATGGCACCCAACGCCCAGGTAATTTCTTACAAAGTTTGTGATGCTTCGGGCTGTGCTACCAGCGCTTCTACTGCTGCTGTCAACCAGGCGATTGCTGATGGCGTAGATTCTCTGAACTTTTCGATTGGACCCCAAAGCGGTCCTGCCCGCAGTCCATGGATCGACAGCACCGAATTGGCCTTCCTTGAAGCCTTTAAAGTTGGCATCTCCACGGCGACCTCTGCTGGCAACTCTGGTCCAGATGCCTCTACCATCTATAAACTACCCCCGTGGGCACTGGTGACCGGTAATACACAGCATGGTCGCATTTTCGGCTATCCTGTGACCATCAATCCTGGCTCCGACAACCTCGGATCGATCGCTCTTGCGGCAAGTTCCGATCTCGCGCCGGCACTAACCACCAATCTCACTAACGTACAGCTAGTGTGGGGCGGCAATTCCAGTAATCTGGAGGGTTGTGCGGCTTGGGGAGCAGGGTCTCTGACTGGCAAGGTAGGTATTGTCAAGCGCGGTACCTGTTCCTTCAAAGATAAGCTTCAGTTTATGTACGACGCTGGCGCTGTCTTCGGGATTGTTTATAACAATGCCCCTGGGGCTCCCATCATCATGGGTACAAACACGGGATCCGTCCCCATGCCTGGTGCCATGATCTCACTTGAAGACGGATTGCTGATGGAAGCTGTTGCAACCGACCCAATGACAGTTACGATCCTGAAGGACCTTGTTTCTGGTACCCGACCAAATTGGGGCGATATTATGGCTGACTCCAGCTCCAGAGGTCCAATAACAAACTTCGAAATGCTCGAACCGGACCTGGTTGCCCCTGGTACGAATATCCTGGCAGCTTACTCAGGACCCAACGAAGTTGACCTCATGTCCGGTACCTCCATGGCTGGTCCGCATGTTGCTGGTTCAACCGCAGTCATGCGTTCCCAATTCCCGGATTGGAGCCCAGCAGCTATCCGCTCCGCCATCATCATGACTGCTCTGGCTGGCACCTCCGTGGACTACGATCTTACCCCTGTGACGCCATTTATCTATGGTAATGGTCGTATTGACATGAGCAAGGCAGCCCTGGCTGGTCTTGTGATGGAAGTTAGCTACGCGGATTACGTCGCTGCCAACCCTGCTGCCGGTGGAGATATTCGCACCCTGAATATTCCCTCCTATCAGAACAGCAATTGTCTGGGCGGCTGCACCTTCACCCGCACCCTCAAGAATGTTGCTGGTGTGTCTACAGATTACACTATTGCCATTGAGAAAACCGACGGTGTTGAAATCACCACAACCCCTGCTACCAGCTTCACAATTCCGGCTGGCGGTACGCAGGTGATTAGTGTACATGTAGCGGTTTCCATGCTTTCAGGTGGTGAATGGCAATTTGGTCGCATCAGCTTTGATACTGATGACACCTTCTCAAGTGGAAAGCCGATCAGCACAACTGCCTTCACCCTGGCTGCGAAGTCAGCTGTTGAAGGTTCAACTTTACCAGGCGAATTGCGCCAAACCATCGATGCAGCTGCTGGTCAGTACGTTTTTGAAGATCAGTACTATGTTGATCCGATCACTTCTTTGTCGAATGTGCGTTATGGTCTGACCCCTGCAACTATTGCCTCTTTCAACCTGGCGCAGGATCCTACCAACAGTGATCCGTATGATAATTTGGCGGACATCTGGTACACCGTTACCACCTGCCCAACTAACCAGCAACGGATGGTTGTGGAAATTCTTGAGACCACTGCCGCTGATCTGGATGTCTTTGTGGGCGTTGGCAACACACCGCATCTCGCCCTTCAGAAGGCTTTTTCAGCTGAGGCTGGTCCGATGGAATACCTGAATATCTTCCAGCCAAAATTCTCTGGCACTTGCTGGATTATGGTACAAAACTGGGAAAGCTCTGAGCCCGGTGTGGCGGATCCTGTCAAACTGGCGTATGGTTTTGTTCCTAAATCGGGCGGAACCAACTACAGCGTTACTGGTCCGGCAAGCGTGCCTGCCCTAACACCCTTCGATATCACCGTAGACTGGGATCTTGGAGCAGGTTTTGGGACTGCAGAAGTTTGGTATGGTTGGTTCAGCATTGGTTCCACCGCGACGATAAAGAATGATGTCGGAACGCTGGACTTTAATCTCTACAAAGCTCCTCCTGTCTTGGATAAGGTAATCTATTTACCACTCCTTACCAGATAGTAGTTTTTTCGAGTAACAAGACAACAGAGAGTCATATTGACTCTCTGTTGTCATCTGCCAACCCTACTATCTTTTGAGCCAGAAAACTGGTTGTAGAATCCAGTTGTTTTTCGACTTGCACACTCAACAAGAAATGTTATAATTTGTTCATCACCGATTAATTATATGTTTCGTTCTGGGTTATCCCCATATATCTGTCACCTTTTAATAACATGGACAATATGAAAACAACGTGGTCGTGTCGTGCGAGCTTACAGCTGTAAAAAAGGTTGGGTGTTCCGAAACGTGTATAGAAAGAGACTGACTTATGGAAATTATTGAACTGGAAAAACAATCCACAAAACAAATCCAAAAAATCGCTAAAGATCTTAATATTGAAAATTATAAACGGCTCAAGAGAGATGGTTTGGTCGTCAAGATCGCCCAGTCGCTGGCAGAAGCTGAAGGGCTTGAAATGAGTGGTGGTGTGTTGGAAATCATGAACGAAGGCATTGGTTTTCTGCGCAGCAACTATCGCATTGGTCCGGATGATGTTTACGTATCTCAGGCTCAATTACGCCGTTATGAATTACGCTCAGGCGACCTGGTTATTGGTCACGTCAGACCTCCACGCGAGTCGGAAAGACATCATGGCTTACTCAAGGTGGAATCGGTCAATGGACTTACTCCTGATGACGCACGAAAAAGACCAAGATTCGAAGCCCTTACACCCATTTTTCCAAATCAAATTCTCAATCTTGAGTATGATCCGATGAATCTCTCGACGAGAATGATTAACCTGGTAGCCCCGATTGGCTGTGGTCAGAGGGCAATGATTGTCTCTCCCCCCAAAGCAGGCAAGACCAGTATTCTGAAGGATATTGCCAATGCTATCAGCGTAAATAATCCCGAAGTTCGCCAGATCATCTCTCTGATTGGTGAACGTCCGGAAGAAGTGACTGATATCGACCGTTCAGTCGATGCAGAAGTGATTGCCAGCACCTTTGATGAGCCTGTGCAAGCCCACGTACGCATGGCAGAAGTTTCACTTGAGCGGGCAAAGAGACTGGTCGAAAACGGACTGGATGTTGTGATCCTGATGGATTCGCTAACCCGCCTTGCAAGAGCTTATAACATGGTGGTAAACCCCTCTGGTCGCACCTTGAGCGGTGGTATGGACCCCTCCGCACTGTACCCGCCCAAGCGTTTCTTCGGCGCAGCCCGAAACCTGGAAGATGGCGGAAGCCTGACCATTGTTGCGACTGCTTTGGTTGATACTGGCTCGAGGTTGGACGATGTAGTTTATGAAGAGTTCAAGGGTACCGGAAACATGGAAATGCTCCTCTCCCGCCGATTGCAGGAACGACGCATTTTCCCAGCTATTGACATAGAAAAATCCTCCACTCGCCGTGAAGACCTTTTACAAAGCCCTGAACTGCTGCAACGTGTTTGGCTGATGCGCCGAATGTACCTGCAAATGGTTTCCAACCCGCCCCAGGGGGCTGGAATGGATACCGCTGTGGCGACCGAAGCGATCCTGCAAAGAATGGAAAAAACCAGAACCAATGTGGAATTTCTGGAAACTCTGGCAGATATGTAGTATATATTTGTCAGAGGATTAACCAATGTCTGAACAAAACGAAGAGACAAAGAAAGCCAACCGTGAGTTGGTAATTACGGTTGCCAGTTGGGTTACCGCGATTATTCTCAGCCTGGGTTTGCTTACGATGCTTCTCTGGCAGCCAAAAATCGCCAAATCGATGGAGATTTACAAACGACCGCAGGAAGTTGCCACGGTCGATTACAACGAAGTTGGAGCGGAAGCCCAACTGCCAACATTTGTCCAAAATAATTCCACTGAAGAATTGACCAGGGATCAGAACCTCTATACCGAAGGGCAGGCAAATTCACGGCTGGAGATGATCTATCACACCGTTGTCAGTGGTGATTCCATTTGGGCTCTTTCTCAGACATATAACGTCGAGATCGAATCAATCCTCTTCGCCAATTACGATGTCTTACAAGACAAGTCTGACAACCTGATGGTAGGGCAGGTGATTGCTATCCCGCCTGTTGATGGAATTTATCACACATGGCGCAGCAAGGACACTTTGAGTTCGGTTGCTTCCCGTTATGGAGCAACGATCCAGGACATTTTGCTTTTCATCGGTAACAATCTTGACCTATCGAACCCAAAAATTGAACCAGGTACCAAAGTGATGGTTCCGGGCGGCCGGCGCGAACTGGTTCCAATCAGTTATGCTGCCGTTACACGTGACGCCGAAGGACGGCTGGTGAGCGGCTGGGATGGACCCGGAGCCTGCTTGCTTGATTCTGTGGGCATGTATGGTAATGGTTTCTTCATCTGGCCTTCTGCGGTGCACTACCTGACTGGAAACAATTTTGGTCCTGGACACAACGGTATTGACCTCGGGGCTGGGTCTGGTTCGCAACTTTTCGCAGCAGACAGCGGCACGGTGGTCTATGCGGGATGGATGAACGGCGGCTATGGTAATTTTGTGGTCATTGACCATGGTAACGGCTACACAACCCTCTATGAGCACCTCGACAAAGTGCACGTGGGTTGTGGAGAGAACGTTTTCCAGGGCAGTGTGATCGGCCTGGCTGGAACGACTGGAAACTCCACGGGACCGCATCTGCATTTCGAGATCCGTTATGCCAACATGCCCGTCAACCCCTGGGATTTCCTGCCATAGGAATGGTATAATTCCCAGTCCTGCCCCAGTAGCTCAATGGACAGAGCGAGGCACTCCTAACGCCTAGGTTGGGGGTTCGATTCCCTCCTGGGGTATAAAAAACCACCGAAAGGTGGTTTTTGCGTTTTGGAAGCAATCAATGACGATTCAGAATGTAAATCCGCACGATCAATATTGGAACGGTCGGTGCCCGTTCCGTACATAGGGTACGGCGGCACGCTCTTTTAAGCCATGCCTTATAGGGAGGCTGATGTCCAGACTTTGTCTGGTTCCGTAAGCGCAGTGCACGGGTTTGAGGATTGCTTTGGAATAATGAAAAAGGCAGATTGCCACGCTCCCTTGGGTTGATACTTCACAAGCAAGCAGTCGCAATGATAGAAGAAGGAGACCTGCGGTCAATTCGCGTGCTCGGTGAGGACACCGGCACGATCGAGAGATCAAAAAAGGAACGGTCGGTGCCCGTTCTGTACTTAGTACTATTTTGGCAGTTTTCTTCTAATACGGCAGGTCGTCGTTTTCGTCGAAGTCGTCAAACTCGTCAAAATCTTCGTTCTCTTCATCTTCTGAGTCAGTAAGCTCCCGGCGAACCCAGAGTAACAGCACGTCGCCCTCTTCCACGGTGACAGCTCTGGCGGCGATAATGGGGTCTTCTTGTTTCAGACCAATGCGGTCCTTGTATTCAAGGTACATGGTCTGTTTTTGAGTCCAGGCAGCCTGGCAGCGGTCCAACAGTTTTTGAGCGTCAAATGTGCGCAGGTTGGTAAAAGCAGTGTCGAAAAGATAAGGACCTTCCAAAATTCCGTTGACCCAGTTCAAGGAACCATCGTTGAAATTATGGTCAGATAGGGTCTGAAATTCCGGAGTAGGACCTTCGATGATAGTAATTTTATTGTTCATAGCGGTTCGAATGATACCATAAATGCTGATTGAATCTGGTTGTTTTTTCTACCAAGTTCTAGCCTTACTCAAAACAAAAAGAAGACCCACTTTTGGTGGGTCTTCAGACGAGTGAGGGATTGTTTACTAGTTCGCTGTGGAGTTCCAGAACCAGTTGTAGGCGTACCAACCACCGGTTTTAGCCTGGGTCCGGATGGCAATCCGTACTTCACCAGCCAGTTCTGCCGGGATGTTGAAGGTGGCTTCAATTGCTCCACCTGCGCCACTGTTGAATTCAGCGACCTGAACACCGTTGATTCCTTGCGTCCACATCTTGCCCATCAATACCGTGAAGTCGGTGTTGGCGGGGAAGTCGATGCCGCTGATTGTGACGGATGTGTCTTTTACGACAGCAGCAATACTAAAGCTTGGATACTTGACAACCGGTGCTGGAGTTGGCGCTGGGGTGGGCTCAACAGGTGCAGCCGAATTGTAGAACCAGTTATAGGCATACCAACCGCCGGTCTTGGCATCCAACCGAATAGCGATCACTTTTTCAGCCGCGAGATCAGCCGGGATCGGGAAGGTGGCTTCAAACGCACCGGTATCACTGGAGGTCACCTCGGCCGCAACAATTCCGCCGACGCCTAGTGTGCCATATTTGCCCATTCGAACAACAAATTCGTGGCTCTTGGGGAAGTCTTTGGCAGAGATCGTGACAGTCTTGCCGGCATCAACGGCTTTGATGCTAAAGGAAGGATATGCTTGAACAGGAGGCTGAGCTGGCACAGGAGGTGTTACACCAGGCCAGGTGCCATTTTCAGAATCATTCCAGAACCAGTTGTAGTAATAGTAACCACCAGTCAGGCTCTCAATGCGGATGGAGATCATCGCGCGACCTTTGAGGGCGGCAGGAATGTCGACGGTTACCTGGAAGGAACCGCCTTCTGCGGAGTTGAATTGGGCAACTTCGATGCCGTTTTCACCGCGGGTATTGTATTCACCCAGGAGTACTTTGAAGTCGTAACCCTTGGGCATGTCTTTTGTCAAAATTGTGACTGTAGCATCAGTCTTTACATCAGCGATTGTGAAACTTGGGTAAGCTGCCTGGACTTTGCTCACACCGAAGAATGCCGGAAGAAGCAAAGTAATTGCCAGAAGAAATACAAATAGTCGTTTAGTTTTCATTACCACTCCTTTACATAGTCATTAGGTAATTAGTCTTGTTAAAGATAGACGCAAGAACTTCCACAAAAGTTCCAACAACTATTGAAATTATACAACCTTGAAAGAGACGATTTCCAGTTAAAACCTAATACTAACTGAGAAAATTGCGCGTAGACATCGAATCTGGGTTGGTACTTGGATTGTGCCTGACGAAATCTGAATCCCTGATTCCGGGCGCAGGCTCAAGCCACAAGTTTCAGTCCTTCCAACTGCTTCGTACAACGCAATTCTCGGTGATGTGGGTTGGAAAGATGGTGTTCGTAGCGATTGCCGAACCTATCCACCCCATTACGCCCTTTACTGATTTCTCCGCCTGACAGGAAAGAAATTGAAAGAACGAAAGAATAAAGGTTAATTAGTTCGCATTATAATCAGGCGAATGCATACGAAAAGCAATAAAGCAATATGGATTATCCTGGCGGTAATTATTCTTACAACGCTGACACTTGGTCTTCTGTTTGGCAATAAGGTGATCGCTTATGTTCGCACCTGGGTAAGTGGGCGTAACAAGGCTGTCATGGATTACATCCGCCACCCGGAAGAACACAGTGACTGGAAGTTGGAAGCCCTGACCCACTGTGGAGATGCTCCCTTTGTTCTCCCTACACATGGTTTCATCGGCTATCTATACAAGGACTCATTCACCCCATTAAAGTTGCACACAGGGTTGGATATTTTTGGTGGAACTGCTGTCGGTGAGACACCCATATACGCCCCGTACGATGGTTTTCTAACTCGGGAGAGCGATTGGAAATCGAGCTTGATTTTGCGCGTTCCGGAAGACCCACTCAACCCTGGAGAGCAGATCTGGGTCTACATGACCCACCTGGCTGACGTACAGGGAAACTCGCTGATTGAGGCAACTTTTCCACCTGGAACCCATGAAGTAGCCGTCAAACAAGGCGATCTGCTGGGTTACCAGGGTAACTATTCGGGCTATCCCGGCTCGCCAACTGGAATTCATTTGCACATTTCAATCGTGAAAGATGACGGTAAAGGCAAGTATCTGAACGAGCTTCAAATTGAGAACACACTGGATCCCTCCCCATATTTCGGTATGCAACTGAATGCTGATATTGCAGCAAAATCAAGCCCTACCTGTAGCTCACAGCAATAGGTGGATAATTTTCGGAGCCTTGACTATAATTCCCGGAACTGGAGGAGAGCGATGAAGGAAATTGCGGCAGACATTTATATTGAACAGAATTCTCTCGGCTTGTTTACTGGTATCATCCAATCTGAAAAAGGAATGGTGTTGATAGATTCCCCTCTCAGACCACTTGAAAACGGATTGTGGAAGGGTTCGGTTGTCCCAGACGAGTGTTGTAAGCAGTGTTACATGGTCGTGTTGGACACCAATTATGACCGTTTGCTGAGTATCAAAGGAAGCGATTGCGCCATTGTTGCCCACTCCGCTGCCATCACCCCAATCCGCAGCCGCACTCCAAGAGTCAGTGAAGATTCCCAGCAACACCAGGATAACCCCGAGACTGTTTTAAGCGGAACCCGCATGTTGCCGCCGGAAATCATTTTTGACAGCGAACTCAGCCTGCACGTGGATGGTATTGAAGTCGACCTCGAGCATCACGCAGGTTCGAACCATGCTGGCATCTGGGTGGTGATTCCGGAGAGGAATGTTGTGTTTGTGGGCGATACTGTGGTGGTCGATCAACCTCCATTCCTGGCTTATGCCAATTTGGAAACCTGGGAAGCAGACCTTGAAACTCTTTCCTCCGAAAAGTATGCAGATTACCAGGTGGTTTCCTCGCGAAGTGGTGTGGTCAATGCAGATCAGATTAAGGCGATGATCAAACAAATCGCAAATATCCGCAATACTTTCGAAGCCCTGAAAGAAATTAATGCACCAATCGAGGATTGGCACGGCAAAATACCCCAATTCCTGGGAAGATTCAGTCAATTGGATCTTTTTAACAGTGAACTGTTTTACAACCGCCTGCACTGGGGTATTACCACCTACTACGAGTTTAATTGTCGCGAGAAAGGCTAACAAATGGATGTTTGTTCAGGATATGAACCCCTGGTTGAGTTGACCAGGGGTGGAATTGTTGAGAGTATTCACCTTGGTGCATTGGCTGCAGTAGATTCCGATGGCAATCTTCTGGCTGCCTACGGAAATCCTGATATGGTCGCTTTTCCCCGCAGCTCCATGAAGCCTTTCCAGGCGCTCCCCTTGGTAGAGAATGGCGGAATGGAAGCCTTTGGGCTGAGTGAGGAAGAACTCGCAATCATCTGCGCTTCTCATGCGGGTACCGATGAGCACGTGCGTGTGTTGAAATCGATCCATCAGAAGGTAGGACTGCAGTTGAGCGATCTGCAGTGCGGTGTTCATTGGCCAATCGATAAGGAAACTGCCTTTCAGATGCGCTTACGCGGTGAAGAGCCGGATTCGTACCGTCATAATTGTTCCGGAAAACATAGCGGCATGCTCACTCAAGCGAAATTGCTGGACCAGAGTCTGGATGATTACCTGGCACCGGTCCACCTGGTGCAACAAAACATCCGCAGAGCAGTTGCATCGATGTGCGGAATCCACAGAGATGACATGATTTTTGGAGTAGATGGCTGCAGTGCGCCAGTTTATGCCATGCCACTGAATAGTTTTGCCTGGGCGATCGCGCGCCTGGTGGACCCGATATATTTGGACGAAGGACGTCAAATCGCCTGCCAACGAATCACCAACGCTATGCTGGCTTACCCTGAAATGGTGGCAGGACCAGGACAACTGGACAGCGTTCTGATGCAAGTGATGAATGGCAAAGTGATTGCGAAAGGCGGCGCCGAAGGCTACCAGTTGATCGGTATTATGCCGGGAGCGATAGCTGAAAACTCCAAGGGTGTCGGCATCGCCTTCAAGATTGCAGATGGAGACCCCTCAAGAAGAGCAACGCAACGGGTTATTGTGGAAATGTTGAAAGTGTTGGGATTTGAAGCGGAGATGGCGTCTGAGGCTTATGCCAGTTTCAACCAGCCGACGCTGCGTAACTTCCGCGGAATCGAAATTGGCAAGATCCAACTTGCCAGACCGATCCAATTTTTCTCGTAACCATGGAACTGAGTGAAACAGATCTCGCCCGCGGGGTAAAGCTCGATCAGGTCAGTCACAGGCTGTTCGAATATTTCGGAGAGCCGGACTGGCACGACCCTTTACCGGCTGTCGACGAATTGGTATGCACCATACTTTCCCAGAACACCAACGATATCAACCGCGATATCGCTTTCAGAGCCTTGAAAGCACGCTACGGTTCCTGGCAAGAGGTGATGGATGCCGACCCAGCCGAACTGCAGTATGTTATTCGCGTAGCCGGATTAGCGCAGCAAAAGGGTCCGAACATCCAGGCAGCATTAACGGCGATACATGAGACAAACAGGGAATTTGACCTGGATTGGCTTAAAGAACTTGAGTTGGAAGAAGCCAGGCACTGGTTGGTCAACCTCAAAGGTGTGGGACCGAAAACAGCAGCCATCGTGATGGTGTTTGCGTTGGGTATGCCAGCCTTCCCGGTGGACACGCATATTTACCGGGTTTCTGGCAGGATTGGTTTGCGACCCGAAAAGTTAAGTGTCGAGAAAACTCACGAATACCTGGAAGCGATTGGCAATCCAGATGATTTTGGTCATTTGCATCTGAACCTGATCAGCCTGGGCAGGCAGTTTTGCCAGGCGAGGAAGCCAAAATGCGCCGGTTGCCCGGTTGTTGACCTGTGCGACTATCCTGATAAGCAGTTTGCATAGCGCATAGGTATTTGCAGTACCGAAAATCTCCTGACCGAAGGTCAGATAAATTTACCAAGTCAAGTACAGATTTGGTTTAAAAAAAGTACGGAGGGGGTTCATCTCCCTCCGCAAACAATCGTTTAGGCTAACTTAGCGGCTGGAGACACCCTTACAGGGCAATTGAGCCCCAGCCGTCCGAATCTTTCGTAGAGGTCCCAGGCAAAGGCGTTAAAAGTATGACCAAGGGTCAGATTATGTTGCCAAGTCAGGGACAGGTTTGGTTGAAAAAAAGTACGGAGGGGGTTTATCTCCCTCCGCTAACAATCATATAGGCTAACGTAGCGGCTGGAGACACCCTTACAGGGCAATTGAGCCCCAGCCGTCCGAATCTTTCGTAGAGGTCCCAGGCAAAGGCGTTAAAAGTATGACCAAGGGTCAGATTAAGTCGCCAAGCAGCGACCATGGTCCAGCCCAATGGATGCGGACATCGCGGATCTGACCTATCAGATCTTCGCTGCTTTCCACGAAGACCAGTCGGTTGGTAGGGGTGCGTCCACGCCAGCGATCCTTTGATTTGCCCTCAAACAGAACCGGCTGAATTTGTCCCTGGAATTTCTGATTGATCTCGCCCACCACCACTTTTTGAAGGTCTTCCAGTACCCGGAAACGGCGCATTTTTTCTTCAGCAGGCACATCGTCAGGCAGGAATTTGGCGGAATAGGTATTGGGACGAGGGGAGTAGCGTGCTAAATGGGCAACATCCAATTTGAGGTCTTCTAAAAGCTTGTAAGTCTGATCAAAAGCTGCTTCGCTTTCCCCGGGGAATCCAACAATAATATCAGTTCCAATCGAAACTTCAGGGATTCGGTCACGGATGCGAGCGACAAGATCGCGATAATCCTGGTTGGTGTAACCACGGCGCATCGCCTGGAGGATTTCATCATCGCCAGCCTGGACCGGCACTTCGATGTGGGGCATTACCTTGGGCAGTTTTGCGACTGCGTCAATCAGATCGTTCGTCATCCAGTTGGGATGAGAGGTCAGGAAGCGGATACGTTTTAGCCCCTCAATTTCAGATAACTCAGCCAGTAGTTGGGGCAAGAGCATGCCGTTTTCCAAATCGAGACCATAACGGTCGACAATTTGACCAAGCAGGACCAGTTCTTTGGCACCATGCTCCACCATCACGCGGGCTTCTGCCAGGATCTTTTGGGGGTCACGGCTTTGTTCTTTGCCGCGTCTGCCAGGGATCACGCAGTAAGCACAGGCATGCGAGCAGCCCAGGACAATTGGTAAATTTTCAGAAACTGTGTGGCGGGCTTCGGTTGTCACGCCAAATTCGGCATCCAACACGTCGTCCACTTGTTCGCGCCAGGTTTCAGATTCGCCTCGGTCCAACTTGTTGTCTAAAAAACGCAAGAAGGGTTCAGGGTCGGATGGGGCAGCAAAGATATCTACCCAAGGGTAACGTTTCTCCATCGCAGCATTGCCTTTGATCCCGACCAGGCAGCCCATCAGCCCAATGATCAGGTTGGGATTCTCGCGTTTGAGTGGGCGGAGGGAATTGAGGCGACCAAGGGCGCGGTCTTCGGCGCTCTGCCTGACAACACAGGTGTTGAGGATGATCATTCCCGCCTGGGAAGCATCAGTCGTTTCTTCAAGACCCAAAGTGCCTAAAGCGCGGGCAAGGCGGTCGCTGTCAGCGACATTCATTTGACAGCCTTCTGTCCAGATGTGATATTTCATAGGGCGCTATTATACCTGAGTTGAAGGACAGGATCGTTTCATTTCACGAGGTTTTGCGTTTTTTTGAGTTATCACAAGGGATGATGATATAATTTTTACACTAAACTGGAGGTTGTAAGCATGGACTTCAAAATCACCGATTATAAACGTTGCAAAGTGGTAAAAGGGTTGGGACGTATCGATAGTGCGACTGCCCCTGATATCGAAAAAGTTCTGAATGAGTTGGTCGAAGAAAGAAAGACAATCATTTTGGACATGTCTGACATTACCTTTGTCTCCAGCGCTGGCTGGTGGGCGATCATCCGGGCTTACAAGGAGCTTCAGAAGGGGAACACTGGGAAAGTCGTATTGGCTGGCTTGAACGAAAATGTGAAAAGTTCGATGGACCTGATTGGAATCTTGCCTTACTTCCCAACCTATGACAGCCTCGTCGACGCTATCGCTGATATTTAATCTTTTTAACTTTACACGAAAAAGGCGGCCACTATGACCGCCTTCTTTTTATTGATTGATTATTGTTACCGAACTTCGATCTGGTAGGTGGCTTTTTCCCGGGTAACGGGGGTTGTGCCAGAGACCACTACGGTGACTTCATCAGCCGAGCTGCCGATTTCAATGTCCAGGGTCAGTTTTTCTCCTGCTTGAAGCTGATATTGTTCAACTCTGGGTTGGTTACCAGAATGGATTACGCTGACTGCGAATGATTGAGGCAGAGTATTCTGAACCCGCACAAATCCTTCAGCCAACCATCCACCCTCATCCGTTTCCAAATCAGACGAGTAACCAATGGCATCAAGGCGAATGTCATCAATTGCCATGCCTTTGCCATTGACAGCTGCATCCGTTACATAATCGATTCGGATGGTCACCTTCTGTCCGGAATATTCAGAAAGATCGACTACTTCATCAATCCAGCCATCGGATTGACCGTTCCAACCACAGCCGTAGCTATTACCGGAAGGATTGAGGCTGGTGCAATTCTGAGAGTCCAGAATATCCCAGTTGGTGCCATCGACAGAAGCAGAAATGTAGGCGTAGTCGTAATCCTCTTCCAGATCATACCAGGTATTAAAACGCAGCTCTGCTGGTCCGCTGACCTGGCTGAGGTCAAACTCACGGGTCAGGCGCATGTTGGATTCATCGCCCAAATTTGACCAGAAAAAGTACTCGCCCGAGCTAGGATCAGTGAAGGGCAGCAAACTGACCACTTCGCTGCCGGTAAATTCCAGGGAGTAGGTTCCCGGGCAGGCGAGGGTGACGTAATCCACACCGTATTGATAGACATCTCCGGTGATTGATGTTGGGCATTCATAGTAGGTTTTCGTGTTGTCAATCGAGTAGGGCGAGTAACTGATGTAATCGTAGCGTTGGTTTTCGATACCGGTATCCTGGAGCATATTGGCCACTGCCCAATCTGCAAAAAACTCGTTGCCGGTGTAAACCTTCCCCGTGGTCGGATTCTGGATGTTCAAATCGGCGAAAACAGCATCCAGGCTGGCGAAACCATTTTCGTCATGACTGACAAAAGCTTTGGTAGCGTCCTCGCCAAAGCGATCGAGGAAATAAACCATGAACAGGAAACTGGCACCGTAGTGTGGACCGTTCTCACCGACATCGCCGCCCCAGTCGTTCAATTGCATGTCCGTGTTGCGCATATATTCCCAGTCAAATCCGCCGGTATCGTAGCTGTTGACGTGCTCTGCCAGCATAGAGAAACCTTCGTTGACCCAGGATTCTTCGTTTTTATCCTCGTACCAGTGGATCATATGTTGGAATTCGTGAGCCATTGTGCCGTAGATGTAGGAATCATTCAAGGGAACATTATCGGAGCTGAGCAGGAACATCTCGTGAGCGTTGGAAAAGGGATGGGCATCCGGATGCAGTTCATCTGCTGACGAAAAATAGCCAGCCAGGGCATTGCCCAAACCGCCGGCATACAGAACGTAAAAACGGGAATCGCCGTCCACACCGGGGTTCCATTCCTGACCAAAAAATTCCCGGTTGGTTGGGATGATTTCTTCGTCAAAAGTGCTGGCGAGGCGATCCAGGTCAGATTGGCTGAACTTCACGCCATCTTCGATCCAGAAATAGATATTGTCACCAACATACCTCAAAGTGGCACTCACCTGAAAATTCTCATTCGTATCTGTATTGGAAACCCAGAAGTCTTTTTGGGCACCGACATTGTAGGGTGCGTTTTCGTCAATCAGGACGTCTGGCACACCCGGTCTGCCGCCCAGTCTGCCGACCAGGTCGATGGGATCATTAATCGGCACAATGTTTTCATTGAGAACTTCCAGGGTGTCGTGGGCTTGTTCCAGCTGGTCGGGTTCAAGGTTGATTGTTCCGGGGTCAATGGTAACCTCGGGTGTGGGCTCGCTGGTCCAGGTGTCGGTCCAGGGTTCAGGGACGGTGAAATCAGACTGTTGTGTGCTTGTCGCTGTTCTGACAATGAAAACACCTGCTGCGGCAAGGCAGAGGCAGCAGAGACAAAAGACTAACGCAATTAAGACGATCGCAATGATCGGAAGTGACTTGTTGGAATTCATAAACCCTCGTACTTTCTGGTAATGTTCTACCCGGTTGATTATACAACCACTCGTTTGCAAGATATTGTAAGCACAAGCTTGGACGAGTGAGATAGATTTTCTAGCGATTCAATTGTTTGATTGTACGGAGGGGGCTTTGTTGAGACCTCCGGTAAAATCGCGCACTCGGCGAGGACGCCGGTGCGATCGGAACGCAATGACTCGGCGAGGACTTCGGTGCCTTCAGTTTTCAATCGGTTGGCGGATTGAGGACGGGTGAATGCTCATTTTTTACCGAAGCTTCGCCGTCCTCAATCACGCCCTACGAATATTTCCTCCCGCGTTACGATTGCGTCGTCTTTTTCTGCGGCTAAATCGTCTTCAGGTTACAATTTATCCTCTATGAAAAACGGGAAATTTTGGTCAAAACTTTGCCGCAGGGGCAAACTATTGCTTCTTTTTATTGCCATCGCGCTTCTGATTGCCTCTTCCGATATTCCCTTTGACGGATCACTATCATCCCTCAACAATCTTTATCGTTGGGATGAATTTAACTTTGTGTCCTGGGTGGTTTCAGCTCTTGTAGACAAGTTCTCTAATGCCACGCTGGGTCTGGAACACTTCATTGACGACGACCAACAGGCCGAAATCGTCCTCGGTTATTTGAATCAAATAGGAGAGGTGGAATCCCTTGAATCCCGCCTGGAAGAACTAAACTCCGATCCTAACCTGAGGAAGAGAACCGGTGAGATTGCCGCTGTCGATGCCCGATTGCAGGAAGAAACCGAACGCATGCACCAGTATGGACGGATTGCCGAATCGATCCTGCAAAACCAGACCGAACGCAGCCTGGTCGAAATGGGATTTGGAGTTGGAGGACAACTTCTTCCACCACTCCTCTTTAAAGTAACCGACTTACCCCTGAACCTGATCGTCTCTCCGCGAAACAGCATCAGCACGTTACGCAGCGTCAGTCTGAAAGCTGGCATGAATGCCCTGGAGAAAGAAGCTCTGGAAGAGGCGGTCTACAGGCAGTTTGATCTTTCCGCATTAGTCGAGCCTGTGGGGGGGCTTGGAGCTTACCCGACTATGGTCATGCGTACCCGCAGTATCAACTGGCTCACGGAAGTGATTGCCCACGAATGGTTCCACAATTACCTCAGCTTTTTCCCACTGGGTATAAGATATTTTGACAACGACACTATCCGTTCGGTCAATGAGACGACAGCTAACCTGGCTGGAAGAGAGGTGGGCAGACAGGTGATGATCCGTTTCTATCCAGCTTATGTCAGTATGTACTATCTGCCAGGTCGCGATCCTATGACGGTTTTGCCCGAGGGAAGGCAACAAGCTTTCAATTACCGGAAACAAATGCGGGAAACCCGCCTTGTGGTGGACTATTTGCTTTCGATCGGTCAAACTGAGCGCGCAGAAAGTTACATGGAAGAAAGGCGGGAATTCTTCTGGCAGAACGGATACCGTATTCGCAAGCTCAACCAGGCGTATTTTGCATTTTATGGCTCGTACAATGACACACCTGGGGGTGGAGCGGCAGGTAATGACCCGGTTGGTCCGGCGGTTCAGAAGTTGCGTGAACAATCGACCGGTTTGAAAAGTTTTATTGACAAAGTGAAACGCGTCAAGTCGTTTGAGGAGTTGATGGCAGAACTGAATTGAGGGAGAATTTTCGAGTTCTGGCTTTCACGGTTTATTCATTTATAATCAAGGCAACACACTAACAGAGATGAAAATGGACGAAAAACAAATGATCTTTGGCGCTTTACCAACCAACCCCCTGCTGATTGTTATCTCCGGTCCCTCCGGGATTGGTAAAGATGCTGTAGTCGGGCTGCTGCGTAAGACCAATCTTGACACCCATTTCGTGATCACAATGAACTCCCGCGCTCCCAGACCAGATGAGGTCGAGGGTGTCGATTACTTTTTTGTCAGCCGGGAAGAATTTGAAGAAAAAATCGCCAACGACGAATTGATTGAATACGCTAGGGTCTACTCCGATTACAAGGGCATTCCAAAATCCCAGGTGAAGGAAGCCTTCGCCTCTGGAAAAGATGTGATCATGCGGCTGGATGTGCAGGGAGCGATGACCATTCGCAAACTGTGCCCCGATGCCATCCTGATCTTCCTGACTGCCAGCAGCCGCGACGAATGGATCAATCGATTGCTCGAGCGCCGCAGTGAAACCCCCGATGAACTGGAAGTGCGCCTTTGTGTGGCAGCCAATGAGTATGCGATGATCGACCAATTCGATTACCTGGTGGTGAACTCGGACCGACATCTTGAGCAAACGATTGCTGACATACAGGCAATCATCAAGGCGGAGCACCTGAAGACGCATCCCCGAAAAGTAGAATTATGAGTGATTTTCAATCCGACCAGGAGAAACCTGAAAACCAGGTTCCACCAACCCCGCCAATTCCCCGCTTTCTTCAAGGACCAAAACGGGTTAAACCAATCCTGACCTATGTGCTGATTGGGTTGACAGTGCTTTTTTATCTTGCCCAGATGGTGGTCGAACAAATCTTTGGTTTTGACCTGCTTTTTTTCTTTTTGGGCAAGGTCAACGAGGCGATCTTGCTCGGTCAGATCTGGCGTTTGATTACACCGGCGTTTTTACACGGGTCAATTCTCCATCTTCTTGCGAATATGTATGCCCTGTACATTTTAGGGCGCTCGAATGAGACCATCAATGGTCATCTGCGTTTTGGTTTGCTGTACCTGATCAGTGCTTTTGGCGGTAATGTGTTGTCTTTCGTTTTGGGTAAATACAACTCTCTAGGTGCTTCAACTGCAACCTTTGGGCTTCTAACAGCAGAAGCTGTTTTTATCTGGCAGAATCGGGAGTTCTTTGCCAATCGCGGACGCAGCAACCTGGTCAATATTGCCATGATTTTTGCGGTGAACCTCATGATCGGTTTGAGTGCGGGGACGATGATTGACAACTGGGGGCATTTGGGCGGTGCGATCGCCGGTCTGTTTTTTGCTTTCCTGGCTGGGACGCGTTGGTCAGTTGAGAGAGTGAACGGCGTTCCAGCATTTGTGGACCAACGTAAAACAAAAGATGCCTGGTTGGCGTTTGGGCTGATATTTCTGGCTTTCGCTGTGATTGCTGCCATTCCCTTTTTCAACAGGTAAGAGGTTATTCGAGTGGATAATTTGTTAGAAAAAGATGCTGAGCTTTCACAGAAATTGCTCGTCGCACAAGATAAGCGCTTCTTACGCTCCTTTTTGGAAGCTATCAGTCATAGTTGTGATTCCTGGTATTGGCTGATTGGGCTGGTGGTCATTTGGGCAGCTACCGAAGGTAAACCCCGTCAAATAGCAATTTTCATGGCTTTTGGTTTGGTGCTTTTGGCAATAGTCGTGTTAGCTGCCAAATTCCTGATCAAACGCCCACGCCCGGAAGGTGAATTTGGACAGATTTACCGCATCACTGATCCACACTCTTTCCCTTCGGGTCACGCCGCCAGGGCGATGGCAATTGCGATCATGTTCTCAACCCTGGGAAACCCCTGGCTGACCTTACTGATTTTTGTATGGGTGGTTTTGGTCGGCTTTTCACGGGTTGCCCTGGCGCTGCATTATGTATCTGATGTACTGGTGGGCTGGCTGATTGGATTGGTGAGCGGTTGGCTGGCGATGCTGCTCTTCCCGCAATTTATTAGGTTGGTTGGAGAGTATTTCCCGGCTTTATTGTGACATAAGCTGATAGCTATTAGCTGATAGCCAGGACAAAAAAAGAGACCATTGCTGGTCTCCTTTAACAATTTTTCTTTTTTTCTATGCCAAAATCAAGCCGGTTTGAGCTGGTATCGTGATCTGGTTCAAAGCATTGTTTTCGACGGTATAGTTTCCGTCTCCGACCTGGTCCTGCAAAACGGTTTGCTCATCGAAGGCATTGTTCAGGTTGATAGTCACGGTTTGTGGACGATCATCTGCGTTGATAACCACCAGTACCTTCTCTTCAAAACCCCTGCGAAGATAGGCCAAAACCTGCCCATCCGTGTAGATAGGTTCGTAACTGCCAGTCCGCAAAACGGGCATTGAATGGCGGATCATGATCAGTTCGCGCACGTAGTCATGCAGATCCTGATTCCATTGGCTTTGATCCCAGGGGAAGCCTGCGCGGTTCAAAGGGTCACGCCCGCCCGTCATGCCAATTTCGTCGCCGTAATAGATGGTGGGCGCTCCGGGATAGGTCATCAGAAACAGGTATGCCAATCTCAGACGGCGGACATCGCCCTGAACCAGGCTGAGGAAGCGGGGCATATCGTGACTGTCCAGTAAGTTCATTTGAGCATAGGAAAACTCTTTGGGATACATCTCCAATAAATGAGTGGTTCTGGCAGCAAATTGACTGGCGTTGACTGCCTCAGGTGCATGTAGACCCATCATGCCTTCAGCCAGTTTTTGGTCGGTCATGTTTCCGCCAAAAAATGCCAGGGTGATATGGGTAAACTGGTAATTCATCACAGCGTCAAAAATTTTGCCGGAGTTGAGCCAGCGTTGAGCCTCAGTGGGAACTTCACCAACGATGTAGGCATCAGGGTTGGCAGTTTTCACTACTTCCCGGAATTCCTGCCAAAAGTCGTCGTCATCGATCTCGAAGGGAACATCCAAACGCCAGCCATCGATTCCTTTTTCAACCCAATAACGAGCTACGCCCATGATATATTCGCGCACCTGTGGGTTTTTTACGTTCAATTTTGGCAAGGCAGGCAAGTTCCACCAACAATCGTAATTGGCTTTGCCAGTGTATGCATTGAGCGGAAGACATCTGACATTAAACCAATCAAAATAGGGAGATTTTTCACCCAATTCCATTACATGATTGAAGGGAAAGAATCCGCGGCTGGCGTGGTTGAAAACACCATCAAGGACAATGCGAATATTACGTTTGTGAGCCTCTTCGAGCAAGGTGAAAAAGGCTTTATCACGACCTAAGAGGGGATCAACCTGGTAATAATCAAAGGTGTGATAGCGATGATTCGAAGCTGATTTGAAGATGGGGTTAAAATAAATCGCATTGATGCCAAGGTCTTCCAGGTAATCCAATTTTTCATAAACACCCATCAGGTCGCCGCCCTTAAAACCATCAGGGGTTGGCAGGCTGTCCCAAGTTTCAAAGTTGCCGGGTTTCAGGACTTTGTTGCTCCAGGCGAATCGATCAGGAAAAATCTGGTAGAACACAGCGTTTTTAACCCAATTGGGTGTGATGTTGTAGTGGTTACTCATTGCTTTTATGTTTATCCTTATTCGTAAAGAGTATGAATTAGTAAATGCATCAACTAATTTATCATAATGTATAGAAAAATACCAGATTGTAGAGGTGCTAATTTCGATCAGTCAGGTGTCACAGGAATGGATCAATCGTGCCATTCAGAGATGGGAAAAAGAGTAAACAATAAACTCGAGGTTGAAAAAAAAGCCCGTCTGAATTATCCTTCTTGCGGGAATGGTTAGGTCCTGGTGGGCTTCCTGGTCTTCAAAATCAGTGTCGGGTCGCAAGAGCCGAGGTGGGTTCGACTCCCATCCATTCCCGCTCAGTGAGGCATATTTGAAACAAAAGTATCTACAACTTCTAATTTTTATCCTGGTATTCAGCCTGATCTATTTAGCTGCCTGCACGACGCTTGTTCCAGTGGGTACGCAACCGGTTGAACCTACCATAGCGCAGGCAACCGCAACTCCTACGCTTACCCCAGAGTTGACGGAAGTCACTGAAACTACGGCGACGCCTGTTCCTACTATCGCAATCACAGATAAACTGTTGAAGGGATTGGATATCACCGTTCGGCATCCTTTCTATGATGAAACAGATGAGTTCAACAAGCTGGTACGCGATTTTAACCTGAACAATTTATGGGGAATTCATGTTTCCGCTATTGCCTCTGGAGGGACAGTCGGACTTGCTAACGACCTGAACGACGGTTTGGTGGATGATGACCTGGTGATCGGGATGGGTGCAGACCTGTTGGCTGCTCAACCTGATACGCAATTCTTAGCCCTGGATAATTATGCTCGCGATAGTAAATTTGGTGTGACCAGCTTTTTTGAAGCAGGGTCGCCTTTTTCGGAAATTGCCCCCCGATTTGGGGAATCGGTCCATTACTCCATTCCGCTCGCTTATAACGCCGGAATTTTGCTCTTCAACCAAACCTGGGCTGAGGAACTGGGCTTTACCAGCATCCCGACAGACAGAGATGGTTTCTTAAGCCTTGCACAGGCGGCCAGGGATGCCAACCTGGTTGACACCAATTATTACAATAGCGGCACTGGCGGATTGTGGCTCTCGCAATCTCCACTCTCTGCCCAAAGCTGGTACAGATCATATGGTGGCGAATTTCAGTTGCAGAATGGCGCATTCACGCCCCAACCTGAACCGTTGATGGCTTCATTCCATTTCCTGAAATCAGCCTTCGACGCAAACCAAAGTTGGTTGGGTTTGGAACCAACCTCTTACCGTTACTTTTCGGACCGCTATGCTGTGATCACAGAAGGCTCATTGGAAAGCCTGCCATTCCAGGCAGCCTACCAGGAGGTCGGAAATTTCCGGGATGCATGGACTACCCTCAGCTATCCCGGCTCGAATGGTGAAAATTACCTCGTCCTCGAACCGCTCTCTTTCGCAGTACAGCGCTCCGATTCCAATTCAGAATTGGCAGCCTGGATTTTTGCCAATTGGTTGATGGAACCCGCTCAGCAAGCCCGCCTGGTCGAGATCCATGGTCTCTGGCCTTCAACCGGTGATCCAATCGTGATTGCTCCCGATTATGCCAGCGCGCATCCTTATTGGGCAGCGGCCTTGGAAAGCGATCCGATAATCACAGTTGTGCCCGAGAGCCCCGATTGGGCAACTATTCGACTGGTATTTCAGGATGCCTATCAGCGTGTTTACAATCTGGACGCCGAGTACTTCCTAAGCATTTTGGATGTATTTGGGCAGACAACCCAGATCAACCAGGAGCAGCGACCTTGAACGCTTTACCCCAGGTGGAGATCCACACCGATGGGGCTTGTAGCGGCAACCCGGGTCCAGGCGGATGGGCAGCAATATTACGCTATGGCGGCCATGAAAAAGTGATCAGCGGGGGAGAAAAAGAGACCACCAACAACCGCATGGAGGTCAAAGCTGCCCTGGAAGCCTTGCGTTGTCTCAACAAACCCTCGCACGTGAGCTTCTATACGGATTCATCGTATCTTCTGAATGGGGCAACTTCCTGGCTGGAAGATTGGAAGAAACGCAACTGGAAACGCAAGCAGGGGCAGCTGCAGAACGTCGATCTCTGGAAGGAAATGGACCTTGAATTAGCGAAACACCAGGTGGAATGGGTGTGGGTCAAGGGTCATGCCGGAAATGCGTTGAACGAACGCGTTGATGAATTGGCGAGAAAAGCAATCCCTGGATAGCTCAATATTGCGACAATCTACGTAAGGTTGAGGCCTGCCTCAACCTTTTTTGTGGGGAGGAATGAGGTGGACAAGAGTCAACATTGTCAGATAACTGCACCCCACCTCACTATGCCAAAGGTGAGCCAACCCGATCGATGTTCGAGCAATTTATGTCGGAGTGAGACCGCGCAAAGTCAGGAGCAAACTACGCATACCAGCGGTCTCATTCCGACTTACACTTAAATTATCTATTTCTTCTCGAAATTCTTCAACCTCAGGCTATTGGTCACCACAAAAATGCTGCTCAGAGACATCGCTCCAGCCGCAAACATGGGGTGCAGCAATCCAGCTCCAGCTACTGGAATCAGGATGACGTTGTAAACAAACGCCCAGAACAGGTTTTGCCTGATGGTCCGCAAGGTGCGTTTCGAAAGTCGTACTGCTTGCGAAATCGAGAGCGGGTCTCCGCTAATGACCACGACCGATGCGGAGGCAATTGCCACGTCCGTGCCAGTGCCGATGGCAATGCCACTATCAGCCTGGGTTAGGGCAGGGGCGTCATTGATGCCATCGCCAACCATCGCCACTTTGTGACCCTTTTCCTGCTCTTGCTTGATGATTCCGGTTTTGTCTCCCGGGAGCAGATCGGCGTAGATTTCAGTGATACCAGCCTGGCTGGCAATCGCTTCTGCTGTAATGCGGTTGTCGCCGGTTAGCATACCGGTGGTCAAGCCTGCTTGCTGCAATTCTGTTACAGCTTGTTTTGAAGTGGGTTTGAGCGCGTCGGTAATTCCAAACAAGCCCTCGATGGCACCGTCAATGGCTATCAACACCACGGTTTTGGCTTCAGCCTCCAGGCCGCTCATCTTTTCGGTGATTTCCGTGGGAATCTCCAGTTTTTGTGAAGCAATGAAGCGGCTATTGCCAACTAAGATTGTCTTCTCATTTATTGTTGCACGGATGCCTTTGCCAGGATAGTTCCTGAAAGCGCTCAGTGCATGTAATGAAAGATTGCGCATAGTCGCTTCTGCCACAATTGCGTCTGCCAGGGGATGCTCGCTGCCGCTTTCGGCGGAGGCTGCCAGGTTCAGCAATTCCACCTCGCTGTACCGGTCTGATAGAGCCTTGATGTCAGTCAATTGCGGTCTGCCAACGGTCAGGGTGCCGGTCTTGTCGAATAAAACTGTATTAGCCCCGCCAGTTGCTTCCAGGGCTTCCCCGGACTTGAAGAGAATGCCGAGCTCCGAGGCTCTGCCGGTACCAGTCATAACAGCCGTGGGGGTTGCCAGTCCCATGGCACAGGGACATGCGATTACCAACACAGCCACCGTGTTAATAATGGCATTGGCAAGAGGTGTGATGGTGCCGTGCATGGTCTCTTGGACTGGCGCTGGAATTACAAAATACCAGAGCACGAAGGTCAGGACTGCAACCGCGATCACGATCGGCACAAATATGGCTGAGATCTTATCTGCCAGCTGTTGAATGGGAGCTTTGCTGGTCTGTGCGTCTTCCACCATTTTGATGATCTGGCTCAGGAAGGTGTCACGGCCTACTTTTGTAGCCTTAAAGACGATGCGTCCGTTCTTGTTGAGAGTTGCTCCATAAACCTCATCACCGGGGTTTTTATCGATCGGTTTTGACTCTCCGGTGATCATGCTTTCGTCGAGACTGGAGTTGCCTTCAACCACCACGCCGTCTGTAGGCAGTTTCTCGCCAGGACGAACGACAATCAAATCTCCGGGCACCAGGTCTCCGGAGTCGATCTCAACTTCCTGCCCATCCCGCAAGATACGGGCTTTGGTCGGTTTGAGACTGAGCAGCTTTTTGATCGAGTCGCCAGCGCCAGATTTTGCTTTCGTCTCCAGGTATTTTCCCAGCCGTACCAGCGTGATGATGGTGGCTGAGGTTTCAAAGTAAACCATGCCGGGTAGCACCCCAAACATGACCAGTACCGAGAAAAAGTAAGCAACTGAAGTGCCCAACGCGACCAGTACGTCCATGTTGGCAGAGCCGTTTTTCAAGGCTTTCCAACCGTTGACATAATAGGATCGTCCCACGTAAAACTGCACGGGGGTTGCCAATGCGAAAAGCACCCAGTTAAGCCAGGGTGCCATGCTTATGGACTCGGGCAGTAGTCCAAATTCGCTACCCATCTGCAGGATAAAAAGTGGAATCGTAAGCACCAGTGATATGGTGAGCAGACGCTTTTGCTCCTGGATGGCTCTTTGACGGGCTTTGGATTCGGGATCATCCAGGTCGCGGTCGGTCAGAGTAGGTGTAAAGCCGGCTTTTGCTACCAACGCCATGATCTCATTGACATTGGTGATAGTCGGCACATACACAAGGTTCAAAGTTTCAGCGACCGGGTTTGCCTGGCTGGAGATGATGCCCGGCTTATTTTCCAGGGCTTTCTCCAACCGCGAGGCATTGACAGGATCACTCAACTCCGGGATCGAAAGGACAGCTTCGCCCGTTGCCACATCGTAACCTGCATTCTGAATACTTCCAACCAGGTCATTGAGCACTGTCTGGCTGCCATCGTAGGTGACAGCAACGCGTTCTGAAGAGAGGTTGACCAGTGCCTCGTCCACCCCCTCTGTCCGTTTTAAGGCACGTTCAACCGTGACTGCGCAGTTGGCACAGGTCATGCCCAGGATGGGCAGATTGACGTGTTCTTTTTCGCTCATACTGTCGCCGGGTAACCAATTGCTTCCAAAGCCTGGCGAATGGTTTGGTCGTCCGCGGGTGCTTCAAAATCTACAGTCAGGGAAAGCGAAACCAGGTCGGCTTCGGCAAAATCAACGCCTTCGAGCGCCAGAACAGCTTGCTCGATGCGGTTAACGCAGTGCATACAATGAATATTTGGAATAGAATAGGTTTTAGTTTCCATATCTTCGCCTTTCGAAATCTTATTGCTGGTATTATCATTCCTGATTATATGAATTATGTATGTAGAAATCAATTAACTGTGGAACGACAATTAATGCAACTACCTTCTGCTGTGATACTGGATATGGATGGCACCTTCTTTTTGGGAGAGGCTCTTCTTCCAGGTGCACTTGAATTCCTGGCATGGCTCAACCTTAAAGGGATAAAGTTCACCTTTTTGACCAACAACACCTCCAGGGGTAAACAAACCTATGTAACGATGCTGACGCATCTGGGAGTGAAAAAGGAAGATGCCCGCATTTACACAGCCGCAGATGCGACCATCAGTTATCTGAAAACAAATTATCCCGGAAAACGGATCTTTTTGGTTGGTACCCAAAGTCTGCGCAGTAATTTTGTTGAAGAGGGTGTTGAATTGGTGGAAACAGACCCGGATGTGCTTGTTTTGGGCTATGACACCGAATTGACCTACCAGAAACTGGTCGATTTTTGCCTTTACCTTAGACAGGGCCTGCCTTATATCGCAACACACCCGGACCTTAACTGCCCGTCGCCACTCGGACCTCTGCCAGATATCGGTTCGTTTATGTCACTCATTCAAACCAGCACCGGCAGAACGCCAGACGTGGTGTTGGGCAAGCCAAATCCCGGTATCGTGTGGGAACTGGCAAAAGTTTGGAATGTAAAGGCGAGCGAGATGCTCATGGTAGGGGACAGGCTCTATACCGATATCGCCTTAGGCAAGACTGCCGGGGTTACAACCGGTCTGGTGTTGAGTGGTGAGACAAAGCGCGAAGATGTGAGTGATTCAATATTCCAACCGGATATTGTTTGCGAAAATTTGGCAGATTTATTGCAGTGTTTATCTAATTAATTATCTAATTGGAGGAAAAATGGAAAACATCGGCGGTGTTTTTGGAATTATCGGTTTGATTTGCATCCTTTTTTTGGCAACACGCCCAGTCATTCTGGCTGTCGTTGGCAAGTATCGTGAGGAAGGCAAAACGATACCCGATCCAATGAAAAAGGTAATGCAATTCGTGACGAAGTATCATCGCTATGCAGGATTTATGGCAGTAGGAGCGATTGTGCTGCACTTTTTCCTGCAGTACAGTAGATATGGTGTTGTTCCGGTGGCTGGTTTGATCGCAGGCTTGCTGTTAATGACTCAGTCTGTGTTGAGCTTTGGCCTGACCAAACAGAAAAACAAAGAACGACGCAAAAAAATGGCCTTATTACACCGAGCATTGGGAATGTTGATCGTCGCGGCGGTTCTGGTACACCGCGTTGTGGGGTCGTTCACAGAGTAAAGCACTAACCAATCTGCCTGCCTCCGTTGCCTAAATTCTATTAAGCTAAGAGGAAATACTTTTTGGGCAAGATAAGGCAAGCAGGGCGCGATTGAGGACATTTAGATGGTTGAATTTGGCAAGGCATTCCGTCCTCAATCCGCTGTTTGACCAATAGTTCGCATAGACATGCATCTTTGCACGATGGTATTGTTCTCTGGCGAATTGACAGCACGTAACTATTCCAACATGGTTGGGTATCCGGTACTGTCAATTTCGCCCTACATTGATTGCATCACGTTTGGCAGCGTGAGCATCTTAACCTTCGCAAGAAAAGCTCCTTCGCACTCGAAGAGTCCTGCGGAAAAAAGCTCAGGATGACAAGACTGCTGTCATTTTGAACGAAGTGAAGAATCTTGCCCTCCAACGAAAAGATCCTTCGCAAAAGAGGCTCAGGATGACAAAAGACCTACAAGATCCTTCGAAAAGGAGGCTCAGGATGGTATAAGGTCCAGAAGACCCTTCCCAAAAAGCTCAGGATGATAAAAAACCTACAAGATCCTTCGCACTCGAAGAGTCCTGCGGAAAACAGCTCAGGATGACAGAATTAAAGAAAAGGGGAATAAAAAGAGGCGACGATGGGAATTGAACCCATGATGAGAGTTTTGCAGACTCCTGCCTTACCACTTGGCCACGTCGCCTAAAAATAAGACTGATAACATCAGCTATCAGTCTTGAAAGAGCGGGCGATGAGGCTCGAACTCACGACCTTCTCCTTGGCAAGGAGACGTTCTACCAATTGAACTACACCCGCAAGTCACACGCCATTCTGTTCTGGTGCTGACGTGACCGAGATTTTAGCATAAGCATTTCCAAATGTCAAACATTTTCCGGTTGGTTTTGGAACCAATTTTGCCCTGTTTTTCTCACGGTCAACCTGTCAATGATATCATTATTTCGTGTTCTGCGCTTGCGATTTGAGTTCATTAACGCAGCTACAGAACGGATTGGTGACTATGAAAACCAAGAATGTGATTGTCAGCGCTTGGCAGCCGGAATGGCAAACCAGTTTTGACCAGCTCAGCGAAATGTTGTGGCTTCAACTGGAAGGATTGGCTTGCGCGATCGAGCACGTCGGCAGCACTTCGGTACCCGGGTTGGCAGCCAAGCCGATCCTGGACGTGGACGTGGTCATCCCCAGCAGCGAGGTTTTTGGTCAGGTCAAGACAAAACTGGAAGAGATCGGCTATTTTCATCGCGGAAATCTGGGAGTCAGAGGACGGGAAGTTTTTGGATACCTTGAAAAAACAGACCTGATGAGCCATCATTTGTATGTGCTGACAAAGGATGCTGAGGAACTGAACCGCCACCTGGGCTTCCGCGACTGGCTGCGTGATCACCCTGAAGACGCGGCTAAATATGCCAGGGTTAAACTTGAGGCGGCAAAACGTTTCCCTGAAGATATTGAAAGTTACATCGAGGCGAAAAGTGATTTCATTCAGCAAATCTACCAAAAAGCGGGATTGGTCGACCCGACGGATGTCTTGACAACTGCCTGGTCAGTACTGGTCAACCGCTATGGTCTGACTGTTAATGCCCTGGATTGCCAGAAGTTGAAGCCTGGAGTGAACGGCTGCTGGGTCTCTACCTCTGAAAGGGCTTTTTATCTGCTGGCGTGGGACAAAACCTTGATCAATTTTGAGATCGATGATCTTCAGCTTATACCAACTGCAACGGGCAAGTCGATGTGTGAAAATCCCCCATTTAGATTTGCACTTTTTGAAAGCGAAGCGCAAGCAAAGGAGTTCCTGAAAATGAACAAAAACGAAGAGAAAGCAGATAACACCCAAAAATTCAGCGGTAAAGCTGATGTTTATCAAAAAGCCCGCCCTGCCTACTCCCCCGACTTGTTTGCCTGTTTACAGCGGGAATTTGGGGTTGGACCGGGCAGCGAGGCGGCGGATGTGGGCTCTGGAACAGGCATTTTGACTCGCCAACTGCTGGAGATGGGCGTAAAGGTTTTTGCCGTGGAGCCAAATGCCGATATGCGCCAGGTGGCCGAGCAGGAACTGGGAAAAGTCGAAGGTTTTGTCTCGGTGGCAGCCACGGCAGAGCAAACCTCCTTGCCTGAAAGAAGCGTTGATTTCGTGTTCGCTGCTTCTGCCTTCCACTGGTTTGACCCGCTTGCCTTCGATGCTGAATGCAAACGCATCCTGAAACCGGGCGGCAGAGTCTTCCTGATTTGGAATGAGACCCAATTGACCGATGAAATTAGACTGGGCAGGAAAGCCATTTTCGAAAAATATTCTGGAAAACCCATGGGAGGTCACAAAGAAAAAATGGGTGCAAAGCAGCAATTTTTTGAGGGGCAGGTGGGTGAATTACACTTCCCCAATCCTTCGACCTACGACAAAAAACGCTTTGTTGACAGGGCGCTTTCCTCTTCATATGCCTTGACGGAAGCAGATGAGCATTACCAGGATTTCGTTGCTGAACTGGGTGAGTTGTTCGACCGTTACGCAGTGGATGGCTTGATCACCATTCCACAAGAAACAGTGCTATATTTCAAAATGTAGGCAACAAAAGTCTTATCCTGAGATTGAAAAGAGGTACCCATGATCGAGCTTCCTGAAGCAACCACCTTAGCTCAACAGATAAATCTTTCCCTAGTCGGTAAGTCAATTCAGGCTGCGATCGCAGCCCAAAGCCCACATAAATTCGCCTGGTACAACGGCGATCCAGCCGATTATCCTGCCATCTTGGAGGACGCCAACCTGCAGTCTGCCCGAGGTTTGGGAATGTACGTCGAGATCACCCTCTCAAACGGCTTTTTGCTTTTCAACGATGGCGTCAATCTTCGTTTTCATCCAACTGCCGGACCTATCCCTGCCAAACATCAACTGCTGATCAATTTCAGCGATGGCACCAGCCTGAGCGCTTCTGTGGCGATGTATGGAGGTGTGGTTTGCTGGGAAAAGTCTGCCACATATGACAATACCTATTACCAGACAGCCTTGAGCAAGCCATCCCCACTGACCAATGCGTTTGATTTCGCCTATTTTCAGTCCTTGATCGCTCCTCCGAATGTGCAAAAATTACCGCTAAAGGCAGTTCTGGCAACGGAGCAGCGCATCCCGGGTTTAGGAAATGGTTGTCTGCAGGATATCTTGTGGGTGGCTCAATTGCACCCGCGCCGCAAACTCAATACGTTGGCGGAAGACGAAGTCAGACGCCTGTTTTCAAGCACCAAAGACACCCTCAAAGCAATGACCGAACAAGGCGGAAGAAGCACCGAAAAAGACCTCTATGGTCAGGCTGGAGGCTACCAGGTGCATATGTCCGCTGTTACTAATGGCAAACCCTGCCCACGCTGCGGTGCAGAAATCAAAAAGGAAGCTTATCTTGGGGGAAGTATTTACACTTGCCCGAATTGCCAAAAATTGTAAACACGACAAAATCGAAAACCCCTGGTATAGAAGCCAGGGGTTTTTTTAATTTCCAGTTTTGATAAGGTCATCTAAGTGTCATCGGCAGGTAAATGAAGTTATCCATCAATTTTGTGTAGGTGACTTTGACTCTTACTGTTTTAGATTGGTACCCACCACCATCAGAAACGGTCACAATCGCTTCCTGGTAACCGAACGAGAGCTTGGTGGGGTCGACTGAGACCTTAAAACTCACATTGATCTGACCTGTGGCAGGGGTCATCGTAACCCAGTCTTTATTGGCACTTGCAGTCCAGGTCTGTCCTGCATCGCCGTTGGGTAAAATACTCGCATAGGGAATGGGATTTCCCTCGCTGAAATTAAAGGTTACCGAGGTTGGCGTCACACCAAAGGAGGAGAGGGTGAGGTTGACTGTAATTGGAATGATGCTTTGATACAAACCAGTTCCATCAACAACCATGAGTGATGCTGTCTGGCTTCCCACGCTGAGTTTCGCCTTGTCCACGCTCACGCTGAACGAATCAGGCACGTTTCCGCTGGTTTTACTGAGCAAGACAAAATCCTTATCGACCGAAGCTGTCCAGGTTTGCCCAGCAATTCCGGAGATGTCTACCTGGGCTGAGGGCATGGTTACATCGGCTGTCTTTACATTCAGGCTAATTGATCCCGGTGAGACAACAAAAGGAAGCTCGACCCGGATTGCATTCAGCTGATCGTAAACGCCGACATCAGTACTGAGTGTGGTCGTTGTTTTATAGTCGACCACGACGATGTAATTTAGGTTCGCAGGATTCACAACCCCAGTTAGGTTTACCGTTATGCTGAAATTATCAGTCGCTCCTGGTGCCAGTGAGGTGATCACTTTTCGGGCAGAGCCACGCCCGGCAAAATTGGATTTCGATTGGCGGTAATCCTCGTAAACAATGCCATGCACAGCAGCATTATTTGCGGTGGAGAGGGTCACTGAGCTGTTATTCGTAACTGTTGTGTTGAAGGTGACGGTGTTGCCGCTGCGTATGACGGTTGCACTAATGTCTGCTTGAGGCGTACGAGCCTGGGAGTTATTGATCATATCGCGATAGATACCGAGGGTTGTGCTATCGGCTCCAATTTCCATCAGCCTGGCACTGTCAACCATTGCCTCAGGAACATATAGACCATGGTCGCCTCCTGCTTCCGTGAGCAGGTAGACACGGTTTGAAGGCATACCAGAGTGCCATTCGATGAAGGCTGCTTGGTCTTCTGAAAATTCTGTTGATAACTGGTCAATTGCCGCACCGGCAGTTGTACAGTAAGGTCAGGTGGGGCTGGTTCGCAGTTCCAACACCGTCATCCTGGTGGTGGGATTTTGTGCTTCGACATGCGTTGATGAGATAGTTCCGCCCAATCCAAGAAGGATTGCGATCACAAGAAGTACAGACAACCTTTTAAAATTCTTCACTAATTTTCCTTTCTTGTCCAGCGACGATCGGCTGTTACTGAGTTCCAATAATTGGCAAATAGAGCCGGCTTAAAGTTTCTGTTGGTTCCCGTAGTTTGAATATGGTTACCGAAATCCCGGTGTGCCAGATGCCAGCATCGTCTATAACCATGATCGTAGCCGTCTGAAAACCTTCGGTGACGGCAGCGGTATCCACAGTTGGGACGATACTGTCTCCAGTCGTACCGGCTGAACGATCAATCGTCAGCCAGGGCTTGTCTACCGTTGCAGTCCAGGTCACGCCGGTATCGCCAAGAATGGTTGACTTAAATTCGGGAATAAAAGGGTCGGATTCGCTGATCATGAAATAGAAGCTGTTTGGCTGGGCAGATATGGCTGATGGCGTAGTGGCGGGTGTGGCAAAAACTGCCTGAAGCTGGTCATATTTAGCATCCGGTGCGGTCTGATAATCTACCAGGACGATAAATTCCAGATTTTCCCAATTTTGTGGATAAATATCAGGTATGGTGATGTGGAAGGTGCTAGTCTCACCCGGAGCCAGATCGGGGATTTTTGCCATACCGCCATTCAACCCAGGGTGAAGGGTGGTATGGGTGGGGTACTGCGCATAGGGTTCTTTCACTATCGCATGCACACCAGCATTGTTTGCAGATGAGAGCGTTATCGTGCTCTGGTTCGTTACAGTTGCCGTAATATTTACGGAATTCCCCTCTCGCCACCAGGTGGCGTAGATTTCAGCCTTAGGCGGCTGGAGAAGGGCATCTTCGATCATGGTTATATAGGCTTCGCGTGCTTCAACTGGTGTTTCTGCACCGCGGTGGTGCAGCCGACCGCTGTCAACTACAGCCCAGGTCAGACCTAGACCTGGCTCGCTTGCTTGGATAACATTCCAGCGGGCTTCGGGAGGAAAATAGGTAGGCAGGCCATCTTCCAGGGCCAAATCATAGTGATAGTCGAGAAAAACGACGGGTTGATTGGAGTATTCTTCAGCTAATTGGTTGATCACCGGCCCGGAGATCGCACAATGCCATCACTGAATACTACCGACGGATTCGAACACAACCAACTTTGGTTGTTCGGGTTCCTGGCTTTGAGCGGGACGGACCATCCCAGTGAAACTTGTCAGGAGCGAGAGGACTAGAAAATAGAGTAGCTTCTTGCTAAACTTCATATGACCTCCAGAGAAAAGTTGTAAATTGCCAATAAAAACGGCAGAACGAGCCTGCTAGGAATTGTAACAAACAATCCTTATTTAGCGCATTGATTTCACAAATTCTGGCGAATTTCCTCTACCGCGTCTCGCTAACTTGCCGGCTGTTGGTCCTTACGTGTGATTTTGAGAATGCTGATCTTGGTTGGATGATTGAAGGGTGCCGGGTCGGTTGGCGGTGTGACTGTGATGGTCCCAGGATAACCGCTGATATCCGCAGGAATATGGATGATGTTTTCCAGGGACACATAGCCACTTTTGGATAATTCGTTGATTTCATCGATGATCTGCTTACCGGGTACATACAAGGCATTATTGATCACGATCAGCCTGCCTTCATTTGCGACCAACGGTCTGACTTTATTGATCAGCTGGATGTGCTGTTGTTGCAGATCGACTTTGCCATAGCGCGTGCTGGAAAAGAAGGGGGAATCAAGAATTACGGTATCAAAGAGTTTGTCCGACTTTTTCAGTGCGTTGACCACACTGAAGAAATCCCGTTTGAGCAGGGTCATCCCTAGTCTAAAACCATTCAAGGTATGTGATCTTTCTGCCAAAGCGAGCGCTTCGCTGTTCAGGTCAGTCTGGAAAAGTGCTCTTGCTCCTCCAGCCAGGGCTGCGATTCCCAGCGAGCCGGTGTAAGCAAAACAGTTCAGGATGGATTTGCCCTGGCTGTTTTGCGCCAGCCAGCTGCGCAGATTCCGTGTATCCGGGTAAAAACTATCATCCTGGTTGAGGCGCAGGTCGATCGCATAGCGGATGCCATTCTCACTGATGGCTTGTGGAAGCTGTTGACCATGTAACAAGCGTCCTTTTCTTTCCTCTGGTTCGCTTGAATGACGGGTTTTGAGCAAAATCGATTCTACCCAAGTGAATTCGTCCAGGCTAAAGCGTACAATCGGGTCGATGGTGTCGTTCAGGCTTTCGGGCTGTCGGCTGTGGTTGCTTATAACGATTGTATTGGCATAACGGTCGATCACCAGACCAGGTAAACCTTCGTAGAAACCGTTGAAAAGGCGGTAGGCATCACAAGCGGACAGGGTGGAGTCTTCCTGGCGCAGTTGAAAGCATTGTCGGAGTTGGTTTACTAAGTCGTCTTCTGTCATTTCGATTTACCTGCTGTCAATTCTATACTGATTGTGGAAGAATGCGAATGTCTTTGAGGAAACTTGATCTCGGATCCGGGTTCAGAAAATTCCGATTCCTGCACGTTTTCTTGAATGGATATTGTTATAATCCATTGATGATTTTATGACTGGGAGCAAACAATGATTGAATTCTTTAGAAGTCAAAATCCTTACATGCAGGCTCTTTTTGCCACGCTCTTTACCTGGGGATTGACTGCCCTGGGGGCAGCTGTTGTCTTTATCGGGAAAAAAGTGAACCAGAAGTTACTGGACGGCATGCTTGGGTTTGCTTCGGGTGTGATGATTGCTGCCAGTTTTTTCTCACTGTTAGCTCCTGCTATTGAACTGGCGAAGGAGGGTCCTGTGCCTTCCTGGGTGCCGGCGGTAGTCGGTTTCCTGTTTGGCGGTGGGTTTCTCTATGCAGTCGATAAATTACTGCCCCATCTGCATCCCGGAGAGAAAAAGCCGGAAGGTGTAAAGAGTTCATGGCAGCGCAGTGTCTTGCTCGTTTTGGCGATTACATTGCACAACATCCCTGAAGGGCTGGCGGTCGGGGTGGGCTTCGGTGTCGCTGCCGCAGGACTCCAAAACGGTTACCTGGCATCCGCTATCGCCCTCGCATTGGGTATTGGTCTTCAAAATTTCCCTGAAGGAATGGCGGTTTCGCTCCCTTTACGCAAGGAAAAGATGAGCCGAACAAAAGCTTTTATGCTCGGACAACTTTCTGGTATTGTTGAGCCGATTGCTGCTCTGATCGGAGTTTGGGCTGTTTCAATGATGAGAGGTCTGCTGCCTTACGCGCTTTCCTTCGCTGCAGGTGCCATGATATACGTGGTCGCAGAAGAACTGATCCCCGAATCGAAACGGTCAGCGGCGCAAGGTCACTCAGATATTCCTACAATTGGGGTGATGTTAGGATTTGCGTTAATGATGCTTTTGGATATCGCGCTGGGTTAGTTTACCAGTTTGAATATGAAACAGTCTCTCACTGATTAAGGTGGTCCATTCCAAAATTATCAGCTGCCTTCGTAGGGAACAGGCCTGCCTGTTCCGTGATTTTGGTCGAGGCTTGCCTCGACCCTACGGATTGGTCTGGTCAGCTCTATGTAAGGATGCCATTACGGAACTTTCCTCCAGGCCTGGTAAAGGGCGAGATCGCCTTCTTTTCCATCTGAAAAGAATTCCTCTCCTAATTTGAGACCGGTTGAAACGCCGGTTTTTGTTAATATTTCAGCATCATAATGATGAACATAGCGGTAATGAAGGGGTTGGTTAGGGTCCGCGCGCCAGTCCAGCAGCAGGTCGTCCTCACTGAATTCTGAACCGTCGATATTCAGGGCTGACCAGGGTTGAATACGGTTACTGAGCCTTTGGCTGTTTTTCACTTGCCAGGTTGAAAAGAGAAGTATTCCACCAGGCGTTAGGTTTCGTTCCACAAATTCAAAAAACCGAACCAGGTAAGGATCGAGAGGGAAGTGATGGATCACAGCAAAACAAGCGATGGCATCGTAACCAGGTTGGTCTGAGAGAGCTTCGAATGGTGCAGAAAGATCCACTTGTCGAAAGGTGAACCGGTCTCTCTCCTCTTCGGGTATGGCTTCTACTGCATCTTCTAAGAGGGATGAGCTATTATCTACTCCGAGGTAGAGCCCTGAAAAGCCAGTTTCAAGAAGAACCTTAGCCAGATTCCCGTTTCCACAACCCAGGTCTAACAGATTCTGTGATTTGAGAAGTTGGGGAAGTAGACGGCGGATCCCAGGCTGGATGGAGTAGCGGGTCGAGGAGAACGACTTCGCGTAGGCGTCGTAAAAATCCCGGTTTAGGTTGAGGAGAAACTCGAGGGTTTCCTGTTTCATAGAGTTGATTTTATCAGGCGATTTGATCAGTGTCACATTATTGCTTTGCCGTTCTGTCCTTTTGACCGGCTGGAGGAATCTTTCCTCAAAACTATCTCCGATGGAGAGGGTCCGTGAACGAAGTGAACGGTGGCGAGGCTTTGATTATCCGCTTCAGCACCGAAAGCAGACTCTTTTCTTCCATGGGGAAAGTTAAATTTCCTTTAGCTGCTAACAACCATGCGTTTGGAATTCATTCTGGCTTGATGTAGAATAACCCCTATGACAGAAGACGAACGTGAAATTTGGCGGCAGAAGCGACAATACTCCGACGAGGATATGGCGCTGGCGCAAACAATCCTTGAGGAAATCAGGCAGGGAACGGATGCCTTGAAAGCTCTGCGTTCCAACCCTTTGCCAGGTGGCAGAGGGTTTATAGCCAAGCATGCCCTGGTGGCTGCCTACCGCGAAAAAGTGAGCCTGGGTGAATGGGAAGAAGACCCACTTCTCCTGGCGAAGATCCGCATGAAGCCGATCCGGACCCTTTCTGGTGTGACGACCATTACAGTGCTTACCAAACCGCACCCTTGCCCAGGCGAGTGCATCTTCTGCCCCACGGAAGAGGGATTACCTCAAAGTTATCTTTCCGATGAGCCGGGAGCCAGGCGAGGGGTGGAGCATGCTTTTGACCCCTATACCCAGGTTTCATCCCGCCTCAAAGCTTTGCATGAGGTGGGGCACCCAACCGATAAAATTGAACTGCTCATCTTGGGCGGTAGCTGGACGGCTTACCCGGCCAAGTACCGTGAATGGTATATCCGTCGTTGCTTCGAAGCGCTTAACCAGGAAAATCCCAACGATGACATGGGAGAGGTTAGCCTGGCAGAGGTGCAAAATACCAACAGTCAGGCACGCCATCGTAATATTGGCTTGGTGATCGAAACCAGACCAGACCTGATCACAATTGAAAATCTGAAAGAACTGCGCAAGCAGGGGGTCACCAAGATGCAGTTAGGCATTCAGAGCATGGATGATCGCATTCTCCAGCTGAATAGACGTGGTCACACCGCAGAAGAAGCCGAAGAAGCGATCCGGATGGTGAGGGCGGCCGGTTACAAAGTGGTGGTCCATTGGATGCCGAATCTTTTGGGAGCCACTCCGGAATCTGATCGGGAAGATTTTGCCCGCTTGTGGCGGGAAGGTGGAATCAACCCTGATGAAATGAAGATCTACCCCTGCCAGCTCCTTCGAAATGCCGAACTTTACCAGTATTGGCAGCGGGGTGAATATAAACCCTACAAAGAAAAAGAATTGATCGACTTGCTTGCCGATATCAAGCCTACGGTCCCGCGTTTTTGCCGAATTAACCGTGTGATCCGTGACATTCCTTCCAACCACGTGGTGGAAGGCAATCGTAACACCAGTTTAAGGCAGGATGTTGCCCTGGAAATGAAAAAGCGAGGCACCGTCTGCCAGTGTATCCGCTGCCGGGAGATTCGTAAAGGCAAAATCGATGACCGAAACCTGGTATTTCATGATCAGGTTTATAAGGCAGGCTGGGCGGAAGAACATTTCCTTTCTTATAACACCCAGGATGACCATATCCTCGGATTCTTGCGGCTTTCCCTTCCGGATAAAAACCACTTTTTTCCGGTGGAAGAGCTTCAGAATGCCGCCATCATCCGCGAAGTGCATGTGTATGGTCAGTCGATCGAGGTGGGTGGAGAAGATTCTGGCTCAGCGCAGCATCGCGGGTTGGGAAGCAGTTTGGTTGAAAAAGCAGCGGAAATTGCATTTTCAAATGGCTACCGAAAGCTGACAGTAATATCAGCAGTCGGCACACGAGAGTACTACGCGGCGAGGGGTTTTGAGTTGGGTGAGTTTTACATGGTGCGAGAACTGTAGCTTACAGCTGTAGAGGCGTGTTCCAAACCCGCCCGTGCATAAACAAACTGACATAAAAAACCGGGTTGATTACATTCAACCCGGTTTACGAAAAAATTACATTTATCCGCTTTTGTGAGGCATGAAGCCCATGATTCGGGCGGCGAAAGAGGCAGTGTTCAGCGATTGCAGCCAGACTTTGCCTGGTCCTTCCAAAACACTCAGGAACAATCCTTCTCCACCAAAGAAGATGTTTGTAAAGCCCTTCACGGTTTCAACGTCGTATTTGACATTAGCTTCAAAGAAGGCAATATTGCCTGTATCTACCTTGATGCGCTGTCCGGGCTGAAGATCTATTTCCACGATGGAACCATCCAACTCGAGGAAAACCATGCCCTCTCCGCTGAGACGCTGCATCAGGAAGCCTTCGCCACCGAACAGACCAGTCTTGAGTTTATTGACAAAGGTGGATAACACCACACCTTGTTGAGCGCAGAGGAAGGATGATTTTTGAGCTATGTATTGTTTCTGCCCATCCAACTGCAAGGCACGGATCTCACCAGGCATTGCAGAGGTTAATGTGATTTCAGCACCGCTTGTTCTCGCGGTATAGGTCGCCATGAAGAGAGATTCTCCGGTCAACATTCGACCAAGACCTTTCATCAGACCACCACGTACATTAGTGTCCATCTGGAAATTGTCGGACATCCAACTCATTCCACCAGATTGGGTGTAAATATTTTCCCCGGCATCGAGCTGCAGGGTTAGACCAGGTAACTTGTCACCAAAAATTCTATATCTCATTTTTTCTCCAGTTTTAATTTATTCCAGAAGGAAAAAACCTTCTGGTAAACGCGATAAATGAAGCTTTCAGGGTAGATCTGAGCCTTCAGTCGGGGGCTCAAATGGTTGCGTTTGATGAACCTCATTACTAAAAAGCAAATTTCGCTGTTCGATGCGCGTGATCATGTCTACCCGACGTTGGTGGCGTTCGCCCTCAAAGGAAGCGTTCAGCCAGCCCTCGGTGATCAGCGTTGCCAGACCACCTGCCACAACCCGTGCCCCAAAACAAAGTACATTGGCGTTGTTGTGCCGGCGGGCAAGGATAGCAGAGTAGGGTTCGCTGACCGCAGCTGCACGAATCCCCGGGAACTTGTTGGCGGCAATCGACATGCCGATACCGGTGCCACAGATCAAAATTCCACGGTCAAACTGACCCGAGAGGATGGCTTTGGAAACCAACTCAGCGATGCGAGGGTAGTCTGCACTTTCGCTGGTAAACGTGCCAAAATCTTCATACGGGATCATCCTGCTATCCAGGTAGTTCTTGATTGTCTCTTTAAGTGCCAGGGCTGTGTGGTCACAGCCGATTGCAATTTTCATGGTCACCTCACATTTTGTTTGTAAAATTATAACTGTAAAGATTGCTGTGCAAGAAAATATATCATCTTCCATTAGGTTAAGTTTTAGTAAATAATCGTTATGGTTGTAAGGTTAAAAGGATGACATTTCTCACTATACCAACACATCTGCCATTGATAGAATGCTAATTGAAGAGTTCATGTCTATTTTACATAAAATAGCAGCTTTTTATCTGTTCAACAACTACTGGCTAAACGGATTCGCACAATTAAACAGTAGAAAGGTAATGGAAGAAAAATGATTTTAGTTACTGGCGCTGCTGGTCACATTGGAAACGTATTGGTCCGGGAATTGGTCAGAAAGGGGTATTCTGTAAGAGCTCTGGCACTGCCAGGAGAAGATCTCAGCCCCTTGTCAGACTCCAAACCAGAGATCGTTGAAGGAAATATTCTTGATTATCCAGCTCTGAAAGCCGCAATGACAGGCGTAGAGGTGGTCTTCCATTTAGCATCGCTGATTGCGCTCGTGCCGGAACAGTACGAGTTGATGCAAAAAGTAAATATTGAAGGGACCGCCAATGTTATCAAAGCTTGTCGGGAGAGCGGCGTAAAGAGACTAATCTATACCAGTTCGATCCATGCCTATGGTCGCCCGGACGAAAATGTGGTGATTGATGAAAGACTTCCTTTTGACACCGAAATTGGAGGGGGAGGTTACGACCAAACAAAAGCCAAAGCTTCAAAATTAGTTTTGGAAGCTGCCAAAACTGGGTTAAATGCGGTTTTACTTGCTCCAACCGGTATTATTGGTCCCTACGACTTTAAACGCTCCGAAATGGGCGAAATGACCAATTATTGGATGAAGAATTCACCCACATTTAGTCTGGATGGTGCCTTTGACTTTGTAGATGTGCGTGACGTAGTGGAAGCTCACATCAATGCCATGGAAAAAGGGGAAGCAGGTGAGGCTTTTCTGTTGCCTGGTCACCGTGTGAGCGTTAGAGAGTATCGCCAGTTGGTTCAGGATGCATGCACTGATCGTGGTAAAGAAATTTACATACCGATGAAATTGGCACGCCTTTTCGCTCCCCTGGCAGAATGGTTTTATCGCATTTCAAAAACTCGCCCTCGCTTTACCCGTTATTCAATTGACACTTTGATGAGCAATTCAGTGGTAAGTGGCAAAAAAGCTATCGACGTACTAGGTTACAAGGTCCGGCCTATGATCGAAACGGTGCGGGATAGCGTGCGGTGGTGGCAGGAAAATGCCCAGGCTGTCAAACCAAGCCTGCGTAACGCGATTCCTGCGAAATGAGCTGTGAAATGCCTTTTTACAGTGAAGAAAGCTTGATTTCCTAAGAATCGATTTTTTGGCAAACAGGACAGAAGTGGGTGCCACGTTGCCCCACTTTTGTTTTTTCGATGGGATGTCCACATCGTGGGCAAGGATTGCCTGTCTGCTGGTAGACCTGGAAGTAATTTTGAAAATCTCCACCCCGATACACCCAGTCAATACTGGCACCTTTCTGGTCAATTCCTTTGGTGAGTACGAAACGGATCGACTCCAACAAACTCTCTGCTTCTTCCAAAGAAAGGCTATTACTCAACCGTAGAGGGTGCAGACCAGCTCTGAAAAGAGCTTCGTCTGCGTAGATATTGCCAACTCCAGCCAGGAAGCTCTGGTCCATCAGGAGCGGTTTGAGCTGTCTGGAGCGCTTTTGGAGCATCTCAACAAAGATCGTCGATGAAAGTCGTTCGTCAAAGGGTTCTGGACCGAGATTTGAAAAAAGGTCAGTAGTATCCCGCAGCAGCCAGACACGGCCAAACTTGCGCATGTCGTTAAACACCAAACGCCAGGAAGATTCAAAATCAAGCCAAAGCCGATCATGTTTGCTGTCCCGGAAATCGCCTTTTTCCTCCTTCTGTTCCAGGTAGAGATCTCCGCTCATTCGCAGATGTACCACCAGGTAGGCATCGCTCAGGGTAAATACCAGGAATTTTGCCCTGCGATCCACCGCCAATACTTGCTGCCCAGGCAGAAAGGCGGAAAAGGTTTCTGGGTCAGGTTCAGAAAGCGTACCAGGCCAGAATAGTCTGACCTGGTTTATCGTTTGACCAATAATCGACGGACTTTTATCGAAGCCCTTGATCAAGCGCTGGCGGATCGTTTCAACTTCAGGTAATTCAGGCAACTGCCATCCTACTCGTTGAACATGGCTCCGACACTTGAGCCTTCATTGGCACGCTTGATAACCTCTCCTAAAAGTGGACCGATGCTGAGGATGGTAATTCGATTACCAAACAGTTTCAACTTCTCATCCGGGATTGGGATGGTATTGGTCGTAACAAAATGCTTTACCGGTAATGCTGCCAGCCGTTCTGCCGCATCAACCGATAGAACAGGATGGATGAAGACTACATACACATCGTGCGCGCCATTGGCTTTTGCTACAGTGACAGCTTCGCAGATGGAACCGCCGGTGTCAATCTCATCATCAATAATTAAAACATCATGATCTTTTACATTACCAATCAGATTGAGGGCTTCGGTGTGATCTTCGTTGTCAGTGCGTCGTTTCTCAATAAAGGCGAGGGGAATATCCAGTGCCTGAGCATAGCGACGACCGTGCTTGGCAAAACCCAGGTCAGCTGTCAGGAGGACAGGTCTGGTCATTTGCTTGATCTTATCTTTCAAGTACGGTTTTAGAATGTGATAAGCAGAAAGAACGTCTCCTGGCACATCGAAGAAGCCCTGGATCTGACCTGCATGTAGGTCCATCGTGATGTAGCGGTCTGCGCCAGCAATCACCATCATGTCGGCAACCAGTTTGGCTGTGATGGGCACACGCGGTTGGTCTTTTCGGTCAGAGCGACCGTAGCACATGTATGGAAAGACCAGCGTAATGCGACCGGCAGAGTCAAGCATCAGGGTTTGCGCCATGATCAATAGTTCCATCAAATTGCGATGAACTGGTGAGGAGGTGGTTTGGATCACATAGCAATCCTGCCCGCGCACCGAGGAGTGCAATTTCACGAACAAGTTTTCATTGGTGAACTCATGGATATCCACTCCGCAAAGTTCCAGACCCAGGTAATCAGCAATTTCTTTTGCCAATTCCGGTGAACCAGTACCGGCAAACAAGCGAATATCCCCATAGAGTGAACTGCATTCTCTTTTTCCTCCAGACATGAAAATCCATCCTCCTACGGGTTTTGCACCCAATCTGTTTTGACAATACTCATAAAATCGACATCCCAATAACGACCCTGGTGATAGCGAGCCTGGCGCATAGTGCCTTCATAGACAAAGCCAACCTTTCGGTAGGCATTCTTTCCTCGTTCGTTGTCTTCAAATACCCGCAAAAAAATGCGGTGCAGGTTCAACTCTTCAAAACCATACTGGCACATACGGCGCATGGCTTCAGTGCCGTAGCCTTGGTCCCAGTATTGTTTTTCGCCAATCATGATTCCAATTTCAGCCGAGCGGTGGACGGGATGAATCCCCATGAAGGAGAGATTGCCAATCGGGATCCACCCGTCGCTATCTGGTTGGCGGACCTCAATTACCAGGGGCAATTCAGATCTAGGACCGGAGGAAACGCTCTCGAACCAGGCTTCTTCGTGGATGCGGTTAAGGACTGTGTAATGCTCCAGGAATTCGCAAACTTCCGGGTCATTCACCCACTTCAGGAAGAGGGGGATATCCTCTTTTTCTGAAGCACGCAAACGTAGTCTCTGAGCATACAAGATAGGCATAGTTACTCCTAAGGCTCCAGTCGGTTTGGTCCTCTGAACAGGTAAACAGCCTCTCGAATCGAAGGCAGGTCAAGCATGACCATCAACAGGCGGCTCAAACCCATGCCAAGACCTCCATGGGGAGGACAGCCATAGCGGAAATAGTTGAGGTAAGTCTGGATCGGTTCAAGGGTCAAACCTTTTTCGAGGGCTTGTTTTGCTAGTACCTCATAACGATGTTCACGTTGAGCGCCGGTTGTGATCTCGAGTCCTCTGCCCAGCAGGTCAAAGCTCTTGGTCAGGTTGGGGTTGTCCTCGTGCAGCATGTGATAGAAGGGACGAACAGTGAAAGGCCAGTCGGTCACAAACACGAAGTCGTTTCCATAACGCTCTTTGACGTAATCGCCCAAGGCGCGTTCCGCACCTGGGTCGAGATCACCTTTTTTCTCGGGAGGCAGTTTGTAATCCATGCTTTTAAGAATCTGATAGGCTTCAGCCATGGTCATGCGGGGGAAAGGCGTTTGGGGAACTTCCAGGTTGACACCAAAGTGTTCCTGGATGGCGTCGTGATGTTTCTCATCGACAGCCTTGTAGGCAAATGCAAGCCAGTTTTCGGCGAAAGCCATCACGTCCTCGTGACTGTCGATCCAGGACATCTCGAAATCGATGCCGGTGAATTCAGTCATGTGCCGTGAAGTAAAGGATGGGTCAGCCCGAAAAACGGGACCGATCTCGAAGATTCGTTCAAAACCGGCTGCTTGAGCCATCTGCTTGTAAAACTGGGGCGATTGGGCAAGGTAGGCAGTGCGATCGAAATATTCCACTTTAAAAAGTTCTGCGCCGCTCTCACTGGGCGTACCCATGATCTTGGGAGAGTGGACTTCGATAAAGCCGTTTGACAGCCAGTATTCGCGCATGGCTTGCTCGAGTGTGGTCTGAATTTCAAAAATGAGGCGATTGCGTTCGCGTCTCAGGTCCAGGTAGCGCCAATCCAGGCGGTAATCCTGGTCTGGCAGGGTGTCATTGAAAGGTTCGAATGGCAGCGGCAGTTCCGCGTTGTTTTCAACTTTGAGCGATTCCAGTTGAATTTCAATCCCACCGAGTTTGACCACATCATTGGCGACGACTTTGCCGGTGATGGTTAGGGCAGATTCGGTTCCGAGGGTTGAAATGAGTTCAGCCAGGTCGAGATTGCCTTTTTTCCAGTGGGCAACCTGGGCGAGACCAGTTCGGTCCCGCAGGATGAGGAATTGCATACTTTTCTGGTCACGCAGGGTTTGCAGCCAGCCTTTGAGGGTGACCTGTTGGTCAATCTTCTCCCTCAGGTCTTTAATGAGTGTTCTTTCCATATTTACTCCGAAAAATGCGATTTAATACCGGTTTGATTATACGCCAATAATTCCCTGACTACCGTGGTTGGTGAGATTTCCCGCGAGACGACCTTAGTCATCATTTCATCAAGAAAACCTTCCGGGAGTTGTTGAAAGAAATCGCGTACCAAAATTGCTTCGATGCGCTTTCGTACGATTTCACGCAGGGTCCAGGCTTCTTTAAGCTGCCATCTTCCAGTGGTTTTAAGAAATTCCTGGTGTTTGAGGATTTCTGTGACCAACTCCTCGATACCGACAAACTCGCGCGCAGTTGTTTTGAGGACAGGTGGGAGCCATAGATTTGAGTGATCATCAGATTTGGCAGCTTCTGTTTGTGGGAGTGACTCTGCCAGCTTGTGTTTGCCGGCTGAGCTGGCGAGGGGTCGGTAACCCATATCGATCATTGATTTCAGGTAGCGAAGGCTCTGGTCTGCACCGGGTCTGTCGGCTTTATTGACAACCAAGATATCGGCGATCTCGAGTATTCCGGCTTTAATTGACTGGATATCATCTCCAAGCCCCGGAACATCAACAACGATGGTTGTGTGAGCCAGGTTGACAATGTCCACCTCTGACTGACCAGCACCAACGGTCTCGATCAGGATAAAGTCATAGCCAGCAGCGTCAAACACCTGGCTCAGGGCTTCAGTTTGGCTGGAAAGCCCTCCCAAGGCTCCCCGGGAGGCCATCGAGCGAATGAAAATGCCTGGATCGCCGTGTAGATCGAGCATGCGAACGCGATCTCCCAAAATTGCTCCTCCAGTGAAGGGACTGGTGGGGTCAACAGCAATTATGGCCACACTTGGTTCACCTTCTAAAAGGCGTAACTGCTTTGCAAGGGCATTGACCAACGTGCTTTTCCCTGAACCTGGCGGACCGGTGATCCCGATTTTATGCGCCTTGCCCGTGTACGGGAAGAGCTCATCAAGCGCTTGAATACCAGCAGCAGTGTTGTTTTCAACCTGGCTTAAAACACGAGAAAGGGCGATTCTGCTGCCCTCTCTCACGGATTTACTTAGCGACATTATTCCGCCTGTTTGACTTCAACTGCTTCGCGGATGTCCTTACAGACCTGGCGGGTGTCTGTACCTGGACCGTAGACCTTGTAAATACCCGCTTCGAGCATGCCCTGGATATCAGTTTCGGGGATGATGCCGCCCAGAAAAACAAGCACATTCTCCTGCCCGTTTTCTTTGAGCTTCCTGATGATTTGAGGGATCAGGGCATTGTGAGCTCCAGAAAGAATGGAAAGCCCGATCACGTCAACGTCTTCTTGTAAGGCAGCTTCGCTGATCATATCAGGGGTTTGGCGAAGACCGGTATAGATGACTTCCATTCCATCATCACGAAGCGCGCGAGCGATAACCTTGGCACCGCGGTCATGTCCGTCCAAGCCAGGTTTGGCAATCAGTACACGTATTTTCTTTTCGGTCATTATCTCTCCTGTCTTGCCTGGATTATATCGTGAGAGCTGGTTTCTGAGCAGGGTTTTTACAGATGTAATTCATTTGCTTTGGGTCGTTGACTTGCGTCTGTGAGGGGCTTGTCTCCTCTCTCAGGGTTTCACACACCTCGAGCCACGGAGGGAGGCGAGCCCCCTCCGTACGATCAGAACCTCAATAATTTTTGATGGGTTGCCCGGCGCTTCTGTAAAAATTCAGCTATCAGCTAATAAACTTTTCCGTGCCCAGGATTGCTACAATTTCGCCATAGTAGACGCGATGGTAATCGTGTTTGGGATAATTCCTTTCAATGGTCGGGTCGATGAAGCGCGCTGGGTCAAAGTCGGTGCTATAGATGGTGCGACACTCGATGGTCAGCTCAGCCTGTTCAAAACTGGGTGACTTCACTTTTAGGGAAGCAATCGCTTTTAGGTTCGTCTGAATCAACTTGTTTCCATCCCGACCAGAACGGGTACCCAGGTAGGATAGCGCTCTTTTATATTCGCTTGGAAATGCACTAACCGTGAAATCCTCGTAATCCTCCATGAAACCGTAGGTGAAACGGGTTGGTCTGACCACGACCTCGATATATGGCTTGTTCCACGTTGTGCCAATGCTTCCCCAGCCAATCGTCATTTCGTTAAAATCCCCGGTAGAAAAATCACCTGCCGCTAAAAGCAATGTTTGTCTGTCAAACAAGTGGTGGGGGTTGATCCTGAGGTCATAAGGGTTGATTTCTAACTTTTGCATTCGTAAACTCCTTCGTCTGATTCTTCTTCACAATTGTAACCAATCCATGAGGTACCCTCTTTCAAACTATTTACCGGTTATAATTTTGACGATGATAGCCAAAGACGAAGACAGCATATTGGCAACTATTTAATCCCAAACCGTTTACAAGCAATTATTGTCCAATTTTCTGCAGCGTTCGCCTCATAACTGAACCGCTCAATACAAGAAAAGATATCCTTTGCTGTCCAATTTTTGATAGTCGCAATGTAACGAATCGATAAGGTTATCTATAATATAATTGTGCTATGTCCCCTTTGGCAAAGCAAAATAAGCAGCGTTTGAACCTGATCATCCGTTGGGGTGGAACACTTCTTTCTCTAGGGATCATGATCTATCTCCTCGGACGGGTTGGTTGGGGGGAGGCATGGCAGACCATCCGTTTGCTGACAGCCTGGCGGATTGCTCTTGTGCTGGTGCTTGTCTTTGTTTCGCGATTTGCTACTTTTGGCAGGTGGTACACACTGCTAAAAGATCAAACCCCCACGCTCGGTCTTACCGATACCCTTAAGCTTACTTTTGCGGGTCTTTTTGCCTCGAATGTTCTGCCCACTACCATCGGTGGTGATGTGCTTCGCCTGGCGGGAGCTGTCCGGCTAGGGCTGAGCACTAGCCTGGCTGCTGCTTCCCTTGTGGTTGATCGCCTGGTCGGAATGACGGGTATGGCACTGATGCTGCCTTTTTCCCTGCCCGGACTGAGCACTTATCTGCCTTCACGTACTTATTCTTCGCCAGCAGGGAGTATGGCAGTACCGTCGTTCAACTGGGTCAAGAAGGGCTTCCAAAAGGTACTTGAAAACCTGCGCTTTTGGTCAAAACACCCTTTCATCCTTCTCAAGGCACTCGGATTCACGTTGATCCATCAGGCAGCCATTTACCTGATCATCCGCATCCTGATCGAGGGCATGGGTGAGACACTCAGTTTTTGGGAGATTGCCGGTATCTGGAGCCTGACATACTTCATTACCCTTCTCCCAATCTCCATCAATGGGCTGGGGCTTCAGGAAGTTACCATCACCAATCTCTACACCTTGCTCGGAGGTCTATCTTCTACTACAAGCATCGGGCTGGCGATTGTCCTGCGTTTGATCTGGTTGATCGGGAGCCTGCCAGGCGCATTTTTCATCGGTGAAGTGTTAGCGGGCAAATCTCCAGCTGAAGTTGAAGAATCGCTCCCGGGAGAAGCACTATGAATTTGGAAGAAACGCAAAAATTTCTGCGTCACTGGCTACTGCTTATGGGCGCAGCCTGTGTTTGGTTTTTGTGGGAAAGCCTTCATGTGCGCAACATCTGGTTCATGGCGATGGCTGGATTCACGCTCCTCTGTGCCATATTATTTTTCCTAACCTGGAAGCTGACGCAAGGTTTTGTGGACAAACTTCCATCTCTTGAGAAAAGAGCAGCAAGTTGGATTACTTTTTCACTGATTGCTCTGGCACTGACCGGGCTATTCTTCAACCTAAAGTTTCACATTTTCAGCTACGGAAGCGGTAGATTTGCCATTGCCGTTGGATTTTCGGGCCTTTTTGCTATGCTCCTGTCGCGCAAATCAGAATCATCACCCTACATTGCATTTGCCAAATGCCTGCTGGTGTTCGGGGTGCTGCACCGTGTAGCGGCATTTGTACCGGAGATACAAAGTGGACCTTTCGCCTTGGGCTGGTCGGAAGGTAGTCGGTTCTACAACGCGTCGCTCTTCGCTTCTGAAGGAATATACGGTTTCAAATTCCCTCTGCCAGTGCTCCACCCAAGCCGTTACCTGATGCAGGCGCTGCCTTTCTTCGTTGGTATTCGTTCCATCCTTTTCCACCGAATCTGGCAAGTGGTTCTCTGGCTGGGGATGACGCTTTGGGGTAGTTGGCTCTTGGCAAAACGTTTCAATGCCTCCGTAAAAATTTCAATTTCATGGCTCACTGCCTTGTTATTCCTTTTCTTTTTCCAAGGCGCGGTTTATTACCACCTGATGGTTTGCGTCGTGCTTGTTTTGTTGGGCTATAAGAAAGAAAAGCCTGTACGCACGCTGATCTTCGTTCTTCTCGCCTCACTTTGGGCGGGCATCAGTCGTGTCAACTGGATGCCGGCGCCAGGTCTGATGGCAGTCGCGCTCTACTTGCTGGATACACCTTTCGATGGCAAGAAATGGGTCGAATACCTGGTTTGGCCAATCATCTGGGTGATTAGTGGTTTTGCTTTGGCTTACTTTGCAAGACAGGGTTACATCGCTATCTCGGGTGAAGATCCGGCACTTTTTGATTCTGCCTTCACCTCTGCACTACTTTGGCGGCGATTGTGGCCTAACGCGACTTTCTTCCTTGGCATTGTGCCAGCAATCCTGCTTGTGATGCTGCCTGGGGCAGCACTGTTCTGGCTGAGGTTCCGCGAAAAGACCTTGCCTGCAATGCACTGGCTGCAATGGCTGGGTCTGGCTGGCATTCTCGTCGTGTTCCTGGCTGGTGGGTTGGTGGTCAGCGTAAAAATTGGAGGTGGGGGTGATCTTCACAACCTCGACGGCTTTCTGGTTTTCTGGGCTCTGATCGTGGGCGGAATCCTGGCGATGAGTTCGAACGTGACGATACCAGGGAATGAAATTGCAAAAACACAATCGTGGAAATTCTGGTTCGCGATGGCGGTAATCATCCCGGCTTTCTTTGCTTTTATGCGCTCCGGATCCTGGTCTTTTGGGGCTGCGAAGTCCCAGGGCACTGAACTAATCGACCTCAAACGCGCCATTACTGTGCTTGAAGAACAAGGTGGTGATGTACTTTTTATCTCAGAACGCCAGCTGCTTACCTTTGGTGAACTGGACTTGCCGGTTGTACAAGAATATGAAAAAGTTTTCCTGATGGAAATGGCGATGGGCAAAAATCAGGAATATTTGAGTGTTTTCCGTGAAAAATTAGCAGATCATGCTTTTACTGCCATCATAAGCGATCCGCTTTCAACAAACATCCAGGGCAATAATCGCGGTTTTGCTGATGAGAATAACGCCTGGGTAGAGCAAGTAGTGCTGCCAATGTTAGCAGAATACGAAAGTGCACTTTCCTGGCGCAACGGAGAGATCAACCTGCTTGTCCCCCAAGGTGAGACTGAATTGTTCCAACAATTATTGGAATCCCAGCAACCTGGAAATTAAATACTTTTTTCCGGATCAACAACCTCACGGATGGCGTAGGTTTTCTTATCTTGTGATTCGTAATAAGTGCGCATTACCAACTCAGCAATCAGCCCGAGCAGCACTGCCAGGAACCCCAGAATAAACATCATCACGCTGATCTGGAACCAGGGTGAACCCAAAACTGACACGGCAGACACGATCCGGCGGATCGCAAGCCAAAGGAAAAGGGCTATACTGATTCCCATCAGTCCAAGACCGACCCCACCGAAGAGATAGATCGGCTTTTGCGAGAATTTCATTAAAAATTGCACGGTGAACAGGTCCAATATGACCTTGATAGTGCGTTCTAACCCATAATTTGCTTTTCCATGTTTGCGCGGGTGATGGCGCACTACGACTTCACTGATCTTTCCTCCCGCTTCCTTGGCATAGACCGGGATGAAGCGGTGCATCTCACCGTAAAGGTTGATGGATTCCAATACTTCGCGCCGATATGCTTTTAGCGTGCATCCATAGTCGTGCAAATGGACGCCAGTACTGGAGGAGATCAGTTTATTTGCCAGGTGTGAAGGGAGGTTGCGAGTCAACTGGTTGTCTTGTCGGTCTTTGCGCCAACCGCTGACAACATCAAAGCCTTTTTCCAATTCTTCGAGCAGCAGTGGAATATCAGCCGGGTCATTCTGCAAGTCGGCGTCCATCAGAATCACCACTTCTCCATCGGACTCATTGATACCAGCGCTAATAGCAGCGGTTTGTCCGTAGTTTCGGCGGAAAACCACCATTCTGACCCGTTCGGGTGCCTGCGCATGCAGCTGACGTATCACTTCGACGCTCGCATCGCGACTGCCGTCATCAACAAAAGTCATATCCCAGTCCATCTCCAGCGGCTGCATAGCTGCAACAATCTGGTCAAAGAGTTCAGGAAGGTTCTTTTCTTCGTTGTATACGGGCACGACAATTGAGAGTTTCATAGTTGCTCCAGGCGCATTAATTACTCGCCTGATTATAATGCCTGTCAGGGGTTACACGAGAAAGTCGGTTATAATTTTTGCGATGATAGCCAAAGACGAAGACAGCATTCTGGCAGCCAAACGATCGGAAGACAGCGTAGATCTGGCTTTGCGCCCCACCACGTTGAACGATTTGATTGGTCAGCAGGGTGTCAAAGACAACCTGCTCATCCAAATCCAGGCTTCCAAACAACGCGGAGAAGCGCTTGAACATGTGCTCTTTCACGGTCCTCCCGGGCTAGGAAAGACCACCCTTGCACATATTCTCGCCTCTGAAATGGGCGTCAACATCAAAGTTACCTCTGGTCCAGCAATCGAACGCGCTGGCGACCTGGCTGCTATCCTCACTAATCTGCGCGCAGGTGACATCCTCTTTATTGATGAAGTGCATCGACTTGGCAAATTGGTTGAAGAGATTCTTTACCCAGCCATGGAAGATTATGCTTTAGATATTATTATCGGCAAGGGTCCGGCTGCCAAGTCGGTGCGCCTTAAACTACCTCGTTTCACCGTTGTGGGTGCCACAACCCGCCTTGCGCTGCTTTCGGCACCGTTACGTGCGCGTTTTGGCGCAGTCTATCGAATGGATTACTATGACCATGAATCACTGGCAGCCATAATTCGGCGTGGAGCAGGGTTGCTGAAGGTACCCTATGATGAAACCGGAATCCAGGAAATTGCCAGGCGAGCTCGCGGTACTCCCCGTATTGCCCTGCGTTTACTGCGCCGGGTGCGTGATTATGCCGATGTACGGGCAAACGGAAAGATCACCAAAACCGTCGCCGAGGAAGGCTTGGGCATGCTCAGTATCGACCCACTCGGACTGGATGAGATGGACAGGCGTGTTCTGCTGGCAATCATTGATAAATATGACGGCGGTCCAGTTGGTTTGAACACGATCGCAGCCTCTGTCAGTGAAGAAGCCGATACGATCATGGATGTGGTCGAACCTTACTTGCTGCAATGTGGATTTATCGACCGGACAGCCCAAGGCAGGGTTGCCACCCAACTGGCTTATCAACACTTCAACCGTGAATATCACCCCTCCACAACTGCCCAGGCAACCCTTTTTGACGAATGAAAACTGAAGAATTTAATTACGATCTACCTGAGCATTTTATTGCCCAGGTTCCAGCTGAACCACGCGACCATTCCCGTCTGCTTGTGCTTGACCGAAAAAGCGGAGCAATTGAACACCGCCATTTTTATGACATTCTTGAATATTTACAACCAGGCGATTTGCTGGTGGTCAACGAGACACGCGTCATCCCTGCCCGACTTTTTGGGAAGAAGTTGCCCGGAGGCGGCAAAATTGAGGTGCTGCTGCTCAACAAACTGGACGAGTTGAACTGGGAATGCCTGGTTGGCGGAAGCGGTATGGACGCTGGACGTGCTTTTCATATAGATAAAGGACCTGAAGGCAAGGTTGTGACTGTTTTGGAAGGTTCAAAACGCATTGTGCGTTTTGAAGAACCCATCGAAGTGTATTTTGACCAAGCTGGGCACACGCCTTTGCCTCCCTACATTCACAATTATATTGGTGATCCGGAACGCTACCAGACCGTTTACAACCACACGCCAGGTTCAGCTGCCGCACCTACGGCAGGTCTGCATTTTACGCCGGAATTGTTGGCGAAAATCCTCGATATAGGAGTGAGTTTGGCGAAGATCGAGCTGCGTGTCGGGCTGGATACCTTTGCGCCTGTGACCGAGGAGGTGGCTGAGGAGCATGTGATCCATCGTGAATGGTGCCATCTGAGCGTGGAAGTGGCTGAAAGGATACGGCAAACCAAGGTTATGGGTGGTAGGGTGATCGCGGTTGGAACAACCAGCGTACGCACGCTCGAAAGCGCCTACCGGAATGGTCAGATTGAGGCATTCTCAGGTGAGACCAGTTTGTTCATCACACCCGGTTACACCTTCCGATGCGTGGATGCCATGATCACGAATTTCCATTTGCCAAAGTCGACTTTGTTGATGCTGGTGAGTGCTTTTGCTGGAAGAGAGAATATTTTGCACGCTTACGAGCTTGCAAAGACAGAAGGTTACCGCTTTTTTTCTTTTGGCGACGCAATGTTGTTGAAGTGATGGGCGCGCTCTTAGACCTTGGCTAACATTGGAATAGATACCTCTGCAAACTGGGTCGAAAAACGCAACCAATTCTACGAAAAAACGACTGCGCTATATCAGGGTATAAATTAAGCAGCTATTGTATTCTCGCTCTGCCTTGAAAACCTTTGGCAGAGCAAAAGGAGTAAAAATGAAAAAATCAAACAGATTGATTGTTGTGTTGGCACTCCTGGGGGTTCTGATAATTTCTGGTTGTGGAAAACAGGAGACTGAGACCCCAATGCCAACCAGTTCCGGCAATATGACCGCCAGTTCGTGGATAGACCAGCCGATCCAATCTACCCAATCGGACCTGACATTTGAATTGTTGCACGTCGCAAAAAGCGGGGACAACCTGGTATTCAGAGTGAAGTTTCCCCTGGTTGACTGGCGAAACTGGTACATCAGCAAAGTCAAACTTACTCTGGCAGGCACTGAGGTTTATACCAACGCGCAAACTGAATTCTTCGAGCGGCTCTATCAGAAAAGCACCGGCACCTACTGCCTGTATCAACCCTCCTACAACGAGATAGAGAAATGTATTCCTGCCGAGGATCTGGATACTTACCAAATTGTGAACCTCATTTTCAGTGACTTGCCTGCAGATTTTGAAAGCAAACAAGCCGTCCTGGATATTTTGGAACTCTCAAGTGGAGTTACCTATTGTGAGGATCTGCGCATTCCACACATGGAAGAAGTCCTGTCAAAGGATTTCCCTGGATTAACTTTGGAGTGCGAAGCTGGACAGAATGCGGATACCTATATAATTTCGCAAGCCTCAGGCTTTGCCGACAATCCGGAGGCTCAGGCTGCGGTTGAGGCTTTGGTTGCTGAAGCGAACAGCGGTGTTATCACCGGACCGTGGACGTTTGAAGTATCAAAATAATCCGAACCATATTAAGTCACAGGCTAACATGGAGAGCAAAAGCACTCCATGTTTAGCCTACAAAGAATTCCGTTTTTCACTAATTAATCAATTTCTAATACCCATCTTGTACACTAATGTCTGGAACAGTAGTTGCACCATTTAACATGATGCATACAACAGAAAATAGAGGAAAACAACATTATGATGCGTTTTGATAAATTTTCGGAGAGAGCGCAGGATGCTGCGGCGCGAGCAGCAGAAATCATCCAGCGTTACGGACACAACCAGATAGATTCTGAGCATATCCTTCTCGCTTTGATTGAGCAGCCTCAAGGCTTTGTTACCCAAATTCTAGAAGCCTTAAACGTGATTCCGGGAGATCTGGTTGATCGTCTGGACAATATTTTGCGAAACACTCCCAAGGCCAACATTTTTGGTGGACCTGCCGGACAGGTTTTTCTGACGCCGCGCGTCAAAATGGTGGTCGATATGGCGAAAACCGAGGCAAACCGGTTGGGTGATGAATACATTTCCACTGAGCATCTCTTTTTGGCGATCCTTGCGGAAAGAGGCACCCAATTGGCGCGGACCCTGGAGGAGTTTGGAATCAACCGTACCAACGTGTTGGGGGTGATCCAGGAGCTTCGAGGTGGTCCTCGGGCTACTCCACGTGGTAAATTCGAGGGGAATTACAAAACCCTTGAAAAATATTCCCATAACCTGACTCAATCTGCCCGTGAAGGCAAACTCGACCCTGTCTATGGTCGCGAACCTGAAATCATGCGCCTGATCCAAATCCTTTCCCGCCGCACCAAGAACAACCCGGTGCTGATCGGTGGAGCTGGTGTTGGCAAGACAGCCATCGTGGAAGGATTGGCGCAAAAAATTGCCAACGACGAAGTACCGGAAATTTTGGCTAACAAACTTGTCTATTCGCTCGATTTGGGTGCGATGGTGGCTGGCACACGCTTCAGAGGTGAATTTGAAGAACGTCTCAAGAACTCCATTGAAGAGATCCAGGAGAGCGATGGTGAGGTGATCCTGTTCATTGACGAACTCCATAACGTCGTTGGTGCCGGTGCTGCTCAGGGCACAATGGATGCCTCCAATATGCTAAAACCTGCGCTTGCGCGCGGCGACTTACAGTGTATTGGCGCGACAACGATCGATGAATATCACAAGTATATCGAAAAAGACTCCGCTCTTGAACGTCGTTTTGCCCCCATCTACGTGGAAGAACCGAGTGTTGAGGATACCGTCAGCATGTTAAAGAGCCTTCGTGACCGCTATGAGGCGCATCACAAGGTTAAACTTTCTGATGAAGCGCTTGAAGCAGCGGCTAACCTTTCCGACCGATATATGACTGGCAGAAAGCTGCCCGATAAGGCAATTGACCTGATGGACGAGGCAGCCGCAAAGCTGCGCGTAGCTTTATATTCGTTGCCTGAGGATCTCAAGAAAGACCGTAAAGAGATCGACCGGCTTTTGGCTGAAGAAGAAAAAGCCAGCCTGGATCGTGAGTACGAACTGGCTGTCAAGCTCAAATCTGAGCGATTAAAACTGGAAGAAAGCTTCAAACAGCGCCAATCAACGTGGGAAGCTGAAAACAAGCTGGACGACGTCGTTGACGCTGATGACATCGCCGAGGTGATCAACCAATGGACTGGCATTCCGGTCACGCAACTGTTGGAATCTGAAAGCCAGAAACTGCTGCACATGGAAGACCGTTTGCATGAACGAATTATCGGGCAGGATGAGGCAATTAAGGCTGTTTCTGATGCCATTCGCAGGGCTCGCTCCGGTTTGAAGGACCCCAATCGTCCGAATGGATCCTTTATTTTCATCGGTCCCTCTGGTATTGGAAAGACCGAGCTGGCAAAAGCATTGGCAGAATTCCTGTTTGATGACGAAGATGCGCTTGTGCGCCTGGATATGAGCGAATATCGTGAGCAACATACGGCATCACGCTTGTTCGGTGCTCCTCCTGGATATGTTGGCTACGAAGAGGGCGGTCAGTTGACCGAAGCTGTTCGACGCAGACCATATCGTGTCGTATTGTTTGACGAAATCGAAAAAGCACATCCGGAAGTCTGGAACGCGTTGCTGCAGATTTTGGACGACGGTCGTCTGACCGACGGTCAGGGCAGGGTGGTGGACTTCAAGAACACTGTTCTGATCATGACCAGTAACCTGGGTACTGAGTTTGTCCGTAAGGGCGGTGCGTTGGGCTTCCTGGCAGAAGGTGATGATTCGCAAGAGGTCAAGGACTCCCAGGCAAAGATCGAGAAAGCGCTTAAGGATGCCTTCAGACCTGAATTCCTCAACCGTATCGACGATATTATTGCCTTTGCGCCCCTTTCGAAGGATGATGTGGTCAAGATCGTTGACCTTCAGGTGAAGGAAATCAGAGACCGTTTGAAAGGCTACGGTGTGAGCCTGGTGATTGATGAGTCTGCCAGGTACTGGTTGGCGGATCAGGGTTACGACCCACTCTTTGGAGCCCGACCGCTCAAGCGTGCTTTGCAGAAGTACGTAGAAAGCAAACTTGCTATACGATTGTTGGAAGGCGATTTCAAGGCAGGCGATGTAGTTCATGTGAGCAAGGTTGATGGTGAAACTGAATTGACTTTTACCGCAGAAGAAAAAACCGTGGCTGAAGATTCAGCTGTTGAACAAGTTCAAGGATGAACTAAGGATGCCGACTTCGAGCGATAGTTTCACCCAGTTCCTTCGGGAAAGTGCCCTTTTTAGTGCACTTCCGGATGAAGATCTATCACCAATTGCAGATGCGCTGGTGATGGTGGAACTACCCTCTGGAGAGATCCTTTTCGAAGAAGGCGAAGAAGTTGACGGATTATTCCTGGTCGAGACTGGAAAGTTGATTGGTTTCGACCAGGAACAGCAATTCTCGCGACCGTACCAACGAGGGGACATCCTCGGGCTGGCGACCAGCTCTTCAGGCAACCAGCGCCAGGAGACTATCCAGGCACAGAGCAATAGCCGGGTATGGTTCATTTCCGGTGCGAATATTCACCGGATAAGCGCTGACCGACCCGAATTTGCAGAGACCCTTACTGTGCTGGCAAACAGCCAGGTGATGATCCGCCGGCTGCCCATGCCCTGGTTGGAAAAGGATGAAAAAGTTAGCCTGATCACCCGTAAACATCCAGTATTTCTACTTTTTGCGTTGACACCTCCCTTGCTGGTTTTTGTTGCCACATTGCTTGGATTGAACATTTTACAGGCTCAATTTACCATGCTTGCTCTGATTGGAATGGTTGTTGCCTTTCTGATTTGCGCCATCTGGTTGCTCTGGAATATCAACAACTGGGCTAATGATTATTACCTTATTACCTCCAAACGCATGGTTTGGGTGGAACGTGTCTCTGGCTTTTATGAAAGCCGCCAGGAAGCGCCCCTTGCAACTCTCATTTCGGTGGGTACAAAGACTACCCAATTGGGAGCGTTAATCGGATTCTCTGATGTGATGGTACGTACCTTTATCGGTGATATTCGGTTTGAAAGGGTTGCGCATGCCAAAACGATTGGCAAACTAATTGAGAGCTTTTGGACGAAAAGTAAGCATGTCGATCTGGAGCTGGATGCCAGGGAGATTCGAAAAGCCCTGCGCGAGAAATTTGGGAAGTCGCCAGAAGATGTCACCTCGAAAGAACTTGAAGAGGAATACGGCATCGACAGCGAAATGCCACGGGTTGAAATTGGCTTTTTTGAATGGCTGTTCAGCGACTTTTTGAAAGTGCGTTACGAAATGGGCGGCGCGATTACCTATCGCAAACACTGGGTCATTTTGATCAAAAAGGTATTTCTTTCCCTGATGGGGATGCTGCTCTCAGCTGCTTTCATCATCGCCTTGGTGACACGAAACATCACCGGTTTGAATTATGGCATGGCTATAACCCTGGCTTCTTTTCTGATGCTTGTGTGCTTTTTGATTTTGATTTATCAATATGTGGATTGGCGAAACGATGTTTTTCAGCTCACACCCAACCAGGTGATCGACCTGGACCGCAAGCCTTTTGGGCGGGAATCGCGCCGGGCAGCGCCATTGGAAAACATCCTGAGTATCGAATACGAACGCCGGGGAATTATACCCATGATGTTCAATTTTGGCACGGTGTACATCACCGTAGGCAACTCTCAACTGACCTTCAATAATGTCCATCAGCCTTCCAAAGTCCAGCAGGACATCTTCAGCCGGATTGGCAAGCATACCCAGGAAAAGGAAGACCGGCAGATCCTACAGGAGCGCGATCGGATTGCCCAATGGTTCAAGGTTTTCCAGGAAGAATCCCAGGAACTGCTGGCAAGCAAAGATGCTACCTCACCTTTGAATCCGCCTCCTGGATAAGGTAAAATTACCCTTAAATAAATTTGGAGTTGATATGGCATTAAAGGAAATTGTTACTTTTCCGGACCCATTTTTGCGTCTTAAAGCAAAACCGGTGAAGAAATTTGATAAAGAATTACAGACACTGATCGACGATATGTTCGAGACCATGTACAACGAGCCAGGCGTGGGTCTGGCTGCACCTCAGATTGGTGAATCGCTTCGCCTGGTCGTAATCGAATATGCTGAAGAACCTGAAGACGAAAACGCTCCAGAACCGAAGCCCAAGCGTTATGTTTTGGTCAATCCTGAAATCATTGAAAAATCGGAAGAAATGGTTGAGGGCATGGAAGGCTGTCTTTCAGTACCTGGATTGATCGGTAAAGTTGACCGGCACGAGAAAATTACTGTCAAAGCATTGACGCGCCACGGCAAGCCTCAAAAAGTGAAAGCTGAGGGCTGGATGGCACGCATCATTCAACATGAGATGGATCACCTTGATGGCATTCTCTACATTGACCGGGCCAGCGAGATTTATGAGCCTGTCTCTGACGATGATGCTGAAGAGTTTACTGAGTAATGTACCTAACCCGTCTTTCTCTGAGCAACTTTCGCGTTTTCTCCCGTCTGGAACTTGATTTTCCCAGACGGGTGATTTTATTCCACGGCGCGAATGCCCAGGGAAAGACCACTATTTTGGAATCGGTCGCATTTTTGGCGCTTTTTACCTCCTTTAGCGCCAGTACAGACCGCCAACTGCTCAATTTCAACCTGCCGGAAAGCGAACCGATCAAGGTCGGACGTATTGTCGGTGAGTTTGAGCGAGGTGGGAGGAAGAACACCCTGGAAGTACGACTGATCCAGGAGCCGAATGGCACTTTTGGCACCACTCGCTTTAGAAAAGAGGCATTGCTCAACGGTGTCAACCGACGTTTCAGCGAACTGTACGGACAGTTCAATGCGGTGTCATTCCTACCCCAGATGGCGAAAATTTTTGAAGGTGGGCCCTCCGACCGACGCCGCTACCTTGACGAGATTTTGTGTCAAATCGAACCAGGATATTCCAAGCACCTTTCCAGATATAACCAGGCAATGACCCGCCGGAATGCCCTTCTAAAGCGTCTGGGTGAGGTAGGTGGTGCGCCAGATGAACTGGAATTTTGGGACAATATGCTGGCAGAACACGGTGCTTTCCTGGTCAAGGGACGCATCGGCATGCTCGGACAGCTGGAGGGTTTTTCCCGTCAGAGTCATGAACAGATGACCCAGGGACGCGAGGTGTTGAGACTTGAATACCAGCCTTCTTTTGACCCAACCCGTTCACTTTCAGGGCAAATCGCTTTACCAGGTGTGCAGCATTTGGAGGAAGCCAGCCAGATCGAGGTCAAGGACATCGAAACAGGCTTTGCGGGCGAATTGCGCAGACGCCGAAAAGACGACATCCAGCGCGGGTCCACCAGCGTGGGACCGCATCGGGATGAGCTTCGTTTTTTGGCGAACCAGGTCGACCTGGGGGATTACGGCTCCAGAGGTCAGATGCGCACCGCATTACTCTCACTTAAGTTCGCCGAAGTCGAACTGATGAAACACCGCAGTGGCGAATGGCCGGTACTTTTGCTGGACGAGGTCATGGCTGAGTTGGACCCAATTCGCCGAGGCGCTTTGCTTGGCTTATTGGACAAGGTGGAGCAAGCCTTTGTCACCACTACTGACCTGGAAATGTTTGAGCCGGACTTTTTGGCTCAGCATGAAGTCTGGAAGGTTCAGCGAGGGGTGGTTTCGAAAGAAGCGCTGGTATGAACACCAGGACCCAGCTTCGGGAATGGATCGCCAGAGTTTTGATCGGTCTCGTGCTGGGGATGAACCTGGCTTGTGCGATCGATTTCATCGCCCGCCCAAATCTCTATCTTTCAGCCTATGAACTCAGCGGTGAGGTTGGCAGAGCTGTCATCATCGGCTACGGCATCCTTTTTCTGATGTGGCAGGTTCCCTATTTCTTTGCCCTGTACAACCCAAGACTACATAAGGTTTCATTGATTCAGGCAGTTTTGATGCAAGCTGTTGGCTTGATTGGAGAAAGCCTGCTTTTCCGGACCATCCCGATGGAAAACTCCGTTCTGCGAGGCTCGATTTTGCGTTTCATCTGGTTTGATGGGGGTGGGCTGGTGCTGTTGGTTATTGCAATCATAATTGTGTCACGAACGGACTGTAAAAAAAATTGACTAGTGCACGTAGAATCAAGACTTGCCTGAAATAAAAAATTGGCCTTATGTAGGGTCGAGGCCTGCCTCGACCAAGAATTAAGATAATTGGAACAGGCAGGCCTGTTCCCTACGAAAACGGAGTCGAATGTGATGTAGGGTCGAGGCCTGCCTCGACCAAGAATTAAGATGTTTAGAACAGGCAGGCCGGTTCCCTCCGAAAACGGAGTCGAGTGTGATGTAGGGTCGAGGTCTGCCTCGACCAATTACTTTGATAATAGGAAAAGGCAGGCCTTTTCCCTACACAAACAAGGAGATACTATGAACTTTTCTGAACTGGTTCTCAAGAATCGAAGTTACCGTCGCTTTGATCAGGGTAAGCGCATTCCTAAAGAATTATTGGTGGAGTTGATTGGACTGGCACGCATTTCCCCCAGCCCGGCGAACCTTCAGGCACTCAAGTTTTGGCTGGTGAGTGATCCGGAAGAGTGCGAGCAAGTTTTCAAAAACGTAAAGTTCGGAGGTTACCTAAAGGAATGGGGCGGTCCAGCGGAAGGGGAGAAACCAAGCGGATACATCATCATCCTGGGTGATAGCGAGATTAAGCCGATTTTCGAAATCGACGCTGGTATCGCTGCACAGACAATATTGTTGGGTGCGGCTGAACAAGGTTTTGGTGGATGCATGGTCAAGGCTTTTAAACGCGAACGCTTGCGTGAGTTGCTTGGATTGGGTGAAAACCTTGAGATCGTGCTGGTGATCGCCCTAGGCAAACCTGCTGAAATCAGTGTGATTGAAGATTACAACGAAGCCAAGGGCATTGAGTACTACCGGGATGAAGCCGGCATCCACCATGTTCCCAAACGAAGCCTGGATGACCTGATTGTTCATTGGTGACGTAGCTGAAAGCTGAAAGGTAAAAGTTCGTAAGGAATGGTCTCTATTGCCCTGTAAGGGTGCACCATTACCTCGTCTAATGAGACATTCAGTCAATTATAAAAATCAATATCGTTTATGGTCGTTCTTCCCCAGGACTTGGAGTGTTAGTTACAGTGGGTGTGAGCGTTCCGGTCATGGTAAGAGTTGCTGTGAATGTGCTGGTTTGTGTAGGCGTAGACGTAGGGGTTGAGGTGAAAGTGGATGTTGGAGTTGCAGTTTGAGTGGGCGTTGATGTCGCTGTCGCTGTTGGTGTGGCTGTTCGTGTAGCTGTCGCTGTTGGTGTGGCGGTGGCTGTTCGTGTAGCTGTCGCTGTGGGTGTGGCGGTTGCTGTTCGTGTGGCAGTCGCGGTCGGTGTGGCTGTTGGAGTGGATGTTTGAGTTGAGGTGGGAGTGGGGGTTGGGATCCCGATCACCACTTTCAATTCCAATCCGATCAAACTGCCCTTCTCAGTCTGGATCTGCCAAACTCCTTCGTAAGGGCCATGGTAACTTGGGGCGGTCATTTCCAAAGAGAGGTCAAAGGTCTCACCAGCTTGAATAGTGCGCAAAGGTGATGGGGAATTGCCACCCATGCGACTTCCGCGTACATAAACCAGCTTGTAGCCTTCCCATGTACAGGTTCCATTGTTTTGCAGCCGCCAGGTCTTTGTAAATGGTTGACCGGGCTTCAGGATCGTGCCTGCAGGAATAGTGACATCGCCCAGCAGGACTGCAGAGATGGTGCAGGGCTGAGCCGTTGTTGTAATGGTTGGCGTCTGGGTTGGCTCTGAGCTGGGGCTGGGAGTTGCTGTTAACTCCAGGTCGGAAAGTGCCTGGACCAAAACCGCTACCTGGTCAGTGACGTAGTTGCGCCCGTCTTCATCGTAAAGGTTTACCATGACCATTACAGCGCCTTCTTTGGTTGGAATCCAGGGTTGTTCGACCACAATCGTATCGCTTGAGTAGTTTTCTGAAAGATCCAGGCGGATGGGCACAGCATTTGCCAACAATTCCAGGCGCGACCACTTGATTCCAGCAGGGATAACGGATTGGACAATAACTTCATTATTGAGCGCGACCACCTGCCCGGAAGTGGGCGAAAGGATCTTTACAGCCAGGTCGGCCGGGTTATTCGCGCGGTTACAGGAAACAACAACTATTGAGATAAGAACGAAAACAACTGCCAAAGACAGCAATATCCACTTTTTCATAAAATGTCCTTCTATAGTGTTAACCCCAAACCAACGCACAAAGTTCCATTCTCAGGTCAACCGGTAAGCCGTATTCTGTCGCGGGTGCGCATCTATCTCGACAATCTGTCACCAGACTGCTCATGCGGTCTACCCGGAGATCGAACGAGCCGAGCAGGCTCTCTCTCCTGTTTGACCTTGCACCGGATGGGGGTTACCTGGCCGTCTCTGTTACCAGAAACGCCGGTGGTCTCTTACACCACCTTTTCACCCTTGCTCTTGCGAGCGGTATGTCTCTGTGGCCCGATCCGAAAGCTTACGCCTTCCCAGGGGTTACCTGGCATCCTGCTCTGTGGTGTACGGACTTTCCTCACTGATTCAGCGCGCGCACCTGGTTGACCTGAGTAATTTGATGATACCATTAAGGCGTTGGAGATTTGTCAAGGAATTTATTCATAGAAGGCAGTCCGCTGTCAGTTTTTATCTTTCGGGTTGTATTACAATGAGAATTCATTGGAAAACCTGTAAAATTGCCTTATCAATTTCTGGACAATTACTGTTTTTAGTGTAGAATAATCGTTTGGAATTATGAAGTTTTAGTTTGGAGGAAGAAGTTGGCTAATATTAAGTCTCAAATCAAGCGTAACAAACAAAGCGCGGCAGCACGCCTTCGCAATCGTGTCTATCGTGGTTCTGCCCGCACCTTTGTGCGCAGAGCGCAAGTCGCAGTTCGTACTGAAAACACGGAACTGGCTGAAACCGAAGTCGTCAAGGCGATCCGCGCCTTGGACAAGGCTGCTGCCAAGGGTGTTATTCACAAGAACAATGCCGCACGCCGCAAATCTCGCTTGATGGCCCATTTGAATTCGATCAAGAATTAATTACCAATCGTCTTTAGTTCAAAGGCGAGGTTGTTTGCTACCTCGCCTTTTTGTCGTTTAACACACTTGATCAGCGGGTCTAAAGGCTGTTGACATGTAGGGAATGGGCATCGACCATTCCATTTCTGCTAACGGAGCAGTCGGTGCCCACTCCGTATAAAAAGAAAAATCCTAACATAGTACACTTCGTGTCACTGCGTTCAGGATGACGAGGATACCGATGACAAGAAACACACAAACGGCTGTGCTTCCTCTTTGAGATGATATAATCCAGTCGAAAAACCTGAGGAAAACTATGTTCGAAGACGTTAAGAACCAAATCGCTCAAAAAATTGACGAATATTGCCTGCAAAATGGTCTCCCCACTGGCAAAGTTGAGTTTCGCAGCATCCCTTTTTCCGGTGAATGGGGCATGGCAGCTCCGCTTTTTCCCTTGGCAGCTGCTGACCCAAACAAGACTGGTCCGGTACCGCAGCACGCCCAGTTTTTAGCTGAAAAAATCAGAGATATCGTCGGTTTACCTGCAGGTTTTACCCACTCGGAAGCAGTCAGAGGTTACCTGAACCTGTACTTTGATACTGCTCTGTACGCAGCCGACGTGGTTGACCAGATCAACGAGCAAGGTCCTCAGTTTGGCAATGCCCAACCAACCAATCAAATCTTCATGGTTGAATATTCCAACCCCAACACGCACAAACCCTTACACGTCGGGCATTTACGTAACGTGATTTTAGGCGGTTCAGTCTGCAATATCCTGGAAGCAAGTGGAAAGAAAGTTATCCGCGCTAATTACATTGGCGATATCGGATTGCACGTGATCAAGTGGATGTGCAATTATGAAATGTACCATGCCGGCGAGGAACCTGGCGCAGACAAAATGCGCTGGATGGCGGACCTCTATTCTGAGGCTGACCGTCGATTCCACGAGCAGGAAGGCTTTGAAGAGATTGTCCGGGCTTACTTTGCCCGTTGGGATGCAGGCGATGAGCATATCCATGATTTGTGGCTGCAGACCAGGCAGTGGTCCATGGACGGCTTTGCCCAGGTTTACGAACTATTGGGCGAGCACTTCGACCGTATTTATTTCGAGAGCGATGTGGAAGATTCCGGCAAGGTGCTGGTTGACCAGTTGATCAAGGACGGGCTTGCTACGGATGGGAGACCGGAAAATCCGGTTATTGTCGACCTTGACACCCTCTTGGGGACGAAAGAAGAATATCGCGTGGCAGTCGTTTTACGTTCTGATGGCACTTCTCTGTACGCCACCAAAGAACTGCCTTTGGCGATCATGAAATTTGAAGAATATGCCCTGGACGAGTCCATCTACGTCATTGACGTGCGCCAGAGCCTGCATATGAAACAGATGCAGAAGATCCTTGAATTGATGGGCTACGACTGGGCGCGCCACATGCACCACCTGGCGTATGAAATTGTCAACCTGCCGGGTAATGTGATCATGTCTTCACGGGACGGTACTGTCGTGCTGTTGGATGACTTGGTTCGCGAAGCCACCCAACGCGCTCTGGACGTTGTAAGCGAGAAAAATCCTGAACTTGATGAAGCAACGATGGTGGATGTTGCTCAAAAAGTAGCCCTGGGTGCCATTAAATATCCGATGATTTCACGCGAGAACACCAAAATCGTGACCTTCGACTGGGATAGCGCCCTGGATTTCAACGGTCAATCGGCACCCTATATCCAATACGCCAACGTGCGTGCCAACAGTATCCTGCGCAAAGCAGGTGAGCTTGAAGGAATTGAAGCAAAATTTAACCACGTGTTGGAATCCAGTGAAGTCAACCTGATCGAGCTGCTTTCCAAACTCCCGGATGAGGTCAATAAATCTGCCAAAGAATTCAAACCCTCTTCGTTGGCTGCTTATGCTTACGAACTGGCGAAAGCATTTAACGATTTTTATAACCAATGCCAGGTGCTGAAAGTGGAGGGCGATCTGCGAAGCTCGCGACTCGCACTGGTACAGGCTGCCAAGGTCTGTCTGGAAAAGACACTCAACTTGTTGGGCATTCAAGCCCCTCAAGTGATGTAGAATAGTAGAAACCAATAGGAAAAAAGGAGAATTTTATGAGTCGTATTCGTACAATCATCATGGGAGCTGCCGGTCGTGACTTCCACAATTTCAATACCTATTATCGTGATAACGATAAGTATGAGGTTGTCGCCTTCACTGCCACCCAGATCCCCAATATCGAAGGTCGAAAGTATCCAAAAGAATTGGCAGGAACGCTGTATCCCAACGGCATCGACATCTATCCTGAGTCTGAACTGCCCGAACTGATCAAAAAGTTCGATGTTGATGAAGTTGTTTTTGCGTACAGTGATGTGCCCTATGACTATGTCATGCACAAATCTGCCCTGGTCAATTCCTTGGGAGCGGATTTTCGTTTGATGGGTACAAAAGCGACCCAGGTGAAATCCACCAAACCAGTCGTCGGCATCTGCGCTGTGCGGACCGGTTCTGGCAAGAGCCAGACCACTCGCCGTGTTGCCTCCATCCTGCAGGGGATGGGCTTGAAGGTCGCGGCAATCCGTCACCCCATGCCTTATGGTGACCTGGTGAAACAAAAGGTTCAGCGCTTTGCTACCTATGCCGACCTCGACCTGCATGAGTGCACCATTGAGGAACGCGAAGAATACGAACCCCACCTTGATAATGGTGTCATCGTTTTCGCCGGCGTCGATTACGAAGCGATTCTGCGCGAAGCTGAAAAGGAAGTTGACGTTGTTTTGTGGGATGGTGGAAACAATGACTTCTCCTTCTACAAAACTGATCTGCTCATTACAGTCGCCGATCCACTTCGCCCCGGTCACGAGATTGGCTACTATCCCGGTGAAGTCAACGTTCGCATGGCTGACGTAATTGTGATCAACAAAGTCGACACCGCCAACGGCGATGATATTGTCAAAGTTCGTGAGAACATCCACGCTATCAACCCGAACGCAGTGGTTATTGAAGGAGCCTCTCCGATTTATGTGGACGATCCCGAAGCCATTCGCGGCAAGCGCGTTTTGGTCGTGGAAGATGGCCCGACCCTGACACACGGTGGTATGAAGATCGGTGCTGGTTGGGTGGCTGCCCGTCGCTTTGGCGCCGCTGAAATCGTTGACCCCCGACCGTTTGCTGTTGGTGAGATCACCGCAACCTACAAAAAATACCCCGAGACCGGTTGCATTTTGCCCGCTATGGGTTATGGCGACCAGCAGGTGCGCGACCTGGAAACCACCATCAATTCTTCTGATGTCGACCTGGTTGTGATCGGTACCCCGATCGACCTGACCCGTGTCATGAAGATCGACAAACCGACTCAGCGCGTTCGCTATGAACTCGAAGAAATCGGAAAACCTGATCTGGAAGACATTCTCAAGAAAATGATGAATAAGTAATTTCGAAAGTAATTCGTAAAGAGGTCGGGACTGCCCGACCTCTTTTTCGTGTTAAACTTCTTTCACCAAAGAAAGAGAAAGTATATGTTCATAGATTCAGTAGTGATCAATGTTGCCTCCGGAAAAGGTGGCGATGGCTTGGTGCATATGCACCGGGAAAAATTTAGACCAAAGGGTGGTCCAGATGGCGGCGATGGCGGACGCGGAGGTGATGTGATTCTCAAGGTCAACCCGACTTTGAACACCTTAAACCGCTTCCATTACAACCAGATTTTTGCTGCTCAAGCGGGCAAAAACGGCGGACCTTCCAACCGTTCCGGTCGCTCTGCTGACAACCTGGTAATAGAGGTCCCACCGGGCACGATTATCTACAATGATGAGAATGCTGAATTGATTGGTGATCTTGTGGGAGCGGACCAAACACTGGTGGTTGCCAAAGGTGGGCGCGGAGGAAGAGGCAATCAGCATTTTGCCACCAGCCGCAACCAAATGCCATTGACTGCCGAGCGAGGCGAACCAGGCGAGGAACTCACCCTCAAGCTCGAATTGAAACTGATTGCGGATGTTGGGCTGGTTGGGCTGCCAAATGCCGGGAAATCGTCCATTTTAGCTGCCACAACCAATGCCACACCCAAGATCGCCGATTATCCTTTCACAACGCTAGAACCCAACCTGGGTGTTGTCCAGCTGAACCTGGATACAACCATGGTCATGGCGGACATCCCTGGTCTGATTGAAGGGGCATCTGAAGGGGTGGGGCTGGGATTTGAATTTCTACGGCATGTGCAGCGCACCCGCATCCTCATCCACGTGTTGGACGGGCTCAGCGAAGACCCGCATGCTGATTTTGAGGCGATCAATGCTGAGTTGGACATGTTCGATGAAAGATTGGGTGCCTTACCGCAGATCGTGGTCCTTAACAAAATGGATCTTCCCATGGTTGCAGAAAAATTTCCTGATTTGAGCCACCAATTTTCGGAAGATGGCTTTGACCTGATGCCCATCTCTGCAGTCAGCCACTTGAATTTGAAAGAACTGATGTGGAAAGCCTGGCACGAGCTGCAGGAATTGCCGGTTGAGCCGGTTGAAACTGCTCTGCCTGTCTATCGAAGTGATGAAGACCCGGATGCATTTGAAATCGAAAAGACTGATGAAGGTTATATCGTCACTGGCAAGCGCATTGAACGGGCTGCTGCTATGACCTTCTTCGACCAGCCCGGCTCGGTCAGACGATTCCAGAAATTTATGGCTGGCATCGGGGTGGACAAAGCACTGAGAAAAGCCGGAATCCAGGAAGGCGAAAGTGTTTTTGTTGGTGACTGGGAATTAACCTGGCAGGATTAGAATTCCATCTTATCACCCCCTCTTTAGAGGGGGCAGGGGGTGAGAGAGTATCTGTAAGGGAGACCCCTGCCCTGGTAAGGGTCCACGATCTCCCGTTCACGGGGCGGCGTAGAAGACGTTCCCTACTTTGGTTCAAATAGTTCCAGGTTTGTTTTTGTCTCGATACACTGCTCCATCGCATTGACAATTTGCTTGAAATGGTCAGGATTATTGACAAAATCGAACCGCTGACTGTTGATTGTCAGTACCGGGCTCTCAGCGTACTCTTGGTCCCACTGTTTGTAATAAGAATCCAGTAAACGCAAATAATCAGGATCGATTGTGTCTTCAATCGAGCGGGCACGACGTTGAATTCGGTCCACAAGTGTCTCGACTGGCGTCACCAGGCGGATAAGCAGGGTGGGTTTGGGCAGGGTCTTAAGCACCAGGTCATATAACTTGAAATAAGCCTGGTAGTCGCGGTCTGATAAATTGTTCATTTCATGCAGAGCGCGCACAAAAATATGGGCATCCTCGTAAATGCTGCGGTCCAGCACGGCAGAATTGCCGGAATTCGCCAGATTCTCAATCTCCTGGGCCCGGTTGCCCAGGAAGTACATTTGCAGATGAAACGCCCAGGTCTTCATATCCGCATAGAAATCAGCCAGATAGGGGTTGTTGTCAACCGATTCATATGAGGGCGTCCAGCCGAAAGCCAGGCTCAGCAGTTGGGTCAACGAGGTCTTGCCGCTGCCAATGTTGCCTGCCAGAACGATCATTCTTTGATTTGGTTGCAATTGTTGGCTCATATTAGCACTCACTGTGTCCACAGGTGTAACACTTTTTGCAGCCTTCTTCGTTGATCAAGGTCGCTTCGCCGCATTCCGGGCAGAGCTCACCGATGGGATGAAAGGCAGGTTGCTCCGCTGAGAGGGGCAAGGGTGTGCTTGCCATCACTTGTCTGGGAGGTTCAGGCTGCTCTTTTTCCTGGAAAAGATACTCATCCAGTGCTTTTGAGATCCCGTCAGGAAGCGATCGCACACGGTTGATGCCAAATCCAAGAGAGCGACCGCCACCAATCCCAGCCAGCTGGTCCAGAATGATACGCAGGCGTTCACGCGGTTCAACCGGCGAAAGGATGCGAAGATTATACGAAATCAAGCGACCGATCGCTTCGGAGTGCGCGGCTGTCTCAGAGCCGGCTTTTGCCGTGTTGATAAATACTTCAAACGGTTGACCTCCGCCATTTTCATTGATGGTGACAAAGGCTTTACCAAGTGGTGTTTCAATTGAATAGGTATACCCTCTGAGTGCACGCGGACGTGGTTTCTTGCTTTCTTTTAAGAAGCTAAGCTGACCGGCGGAATCCTCTCCGTAAAGTGGGATTTTTGCCGCATCAGGGGCGGATTCTTTCTTTTCCATCGTTTGCTTGGTTTCCAGCACTACTTTTTCACGCGATCCGGTGATATAGACGGTTATTCCTTTACAGCCCAATTTCCAGGCTAATTTGAAAGCTTCCGCCACTTCTTCTTCGGTGGTTCCAGATGGGAAATTGATGGTTTTGCTGAGACTGTTGTCTACAAAACGCTGTAGTGCTGCCTGGATGTAAATGTGTTCATCGGCAGTGACATCAGAAGAGACCACGAAGACGTTTCGGATATGCAGCGGTAGCTGCTCGATGTGCTGGCAGGAGCCTTGTTCGAGCACTTTGCTGATGATTTCTTCTTTTTCCGTATCACTCAGGTCAACCGCATCCAATGCCAGCTGGAAATACGGGCTGACGTAATTGAGAACCAGGTCATTGCCTTTGTCGTTGACATGGCGGACGTAAGCCAGCGCAAATACCGGCTCGCAGCCATAACCTTCCACGCCAGCCACGGTACCGATGGTGCCGGTGGGTGCGATGGTGGTCTGGGCTGCATTGCGAATGCCGTGGGCTTTGATTCCGTCAGTGATCAAGCCCCAATCCAGGTAAGGCCGTTGCCAGTTACGGGTATAAGCAGAAAGTGGGGTGGGGGCTTCCCATTTCAGGTCCTGAGGGTCATAGATGCTACCGATGATAGCCGGGAAAGGACCGTTCCGTTCAGCCAGTTCAATGCTGGTTTCCATGGCGAAATAGCGTACATATTCCATCACCTGGCCGCAAAATTCCAGCGATTCCTCAGAACCGTAGCGCACACCACAGTGATACATCAGGTCAGCCAAGCCCATGATCCCCAAGCCAATTCGGCGGGCAGACATGGCTGCCTGGCGTAATTCCGGGACATCCGGAACGTAGGCGTTTTTGTCGACCACATGGTCGAGGAAGAGCGTGGCGGTCTTCGTTGTCTGGCGCAGTTTGACCCAGTCGACTGTGCCATTTTCACCAAAATGTTGTCCCAGGTTGATTGAGCCGAGACAGCAGTTCTCGTACGGACCCAGCCATTGCTCACCGCATGGATTGGTCGCTTCCAGCTCATAGAGGTGCGGGACGGGGTTCTGACGGTTGGCGGCATCGATGAAAAGAGCACCTGGCTCACCATTGTGATGGGCTTGTTTGACAAATTTACCGAACAGAGTGCGGGCTTTTACGGTTTTATGTATCTTAATTGGTAAGCCAGCTTTTTCTGCCTGGGTGATCGTACCGTGGAAAGTTTTGTAGGCAGGTTCGTGGATATCCGGGAAGCGCAAATCCCAGTCAGTATCTTCTTCCACAGCCTTCATAAAGGCGTCCGTGATTGCCAGGGAGATGTTGAAGTTCGTAATGGCGGTTTCATTGGTCTTGCAGGCAATAAAATTCTCCACATCCGGATGGTCCACGCGCAAAACGCCCATATTGGCACCCCGGCGTGTGCCGCCCTGGGCAATTTCGCCAAAGGCGTTGTCATAAACCTTGAGGAAACCAACCGGTCCGGTAGCCTGACCAGCAGAGGCGTTCACCAGCGACCCCGAAGGGCGCAATCGTGAAAAATTAAAACCATTTCCGCCACCAGTCTGCTGGATGAGAGCTGCGTTTCTCAATGTGCTAAAAATGCCGTCTTTGGCGCGCCCCATGTCGTCCGAAATGGGGAGAACAAAACAGGCAGCCAATTGACCAAGAGGGGTACCCGCACCCGTGAAAGTTGGGGAATTGGGGAAGAACGATTTACTCACCAGCATGTCATAAAACTCCCTGGCAAGTGCTTCGTGGTCTTCTTCACGCTCAGGAATGTCGGAAACATGCCAGGCGATCCTCCAGAACATTTCGTCTATTGTTTCAATTGCCTGCCCATCCTTACCGTGGCGAAGGTAGCGTTTGGCAAGGATCTGGCGGGAATTTTGGGTCAATTCGATAGACCGAAGGTCTTCCGGTATGGGAGGTGTTGGGTACAACCCCAAGCTATTGGGTGTCTCATTATTCATAATCAATCCCTCTATTAGTTATTCTTCTTCGGTCAATAAACGGTTAATTTCATCACGGATTGTGTGCAGATCATCCATGCGAAGGTAAACAATTGCGTAGCGAATGTAAGCGATATGGTCGATTTCTTTGAGAGCTTTAACAGCCATATCCCCCACCAGGCGAGAACTGATTTCGGACCGCCCTTTTTTCTGTAATTCTGCTTCGATATTATCAACAAGCTGTTCGATCATGGCGGCAGAGATGGGTCGTTTAGAGCAAGCCATACGCAAGCCGCCCAGTAATTTTTCGCGATCGAATTCTTCGCGGGTGCCGTCTCGTTTGATGATCAGGGGAGTTGCCAGGATAGGTCTTTCGTACGTGCTGAAGCGTTGATGACAAGACTTGCACTCGCGTCGACGACGGATGCCGCCGTGGGTATCTTTTGTTGTGTCAATAACACTTGTATCCAGATTCTGGCAATACGGGCACTTCATGAAAAAACTCCTTGTACCCCTATATATTGGGGTGAACTGGGATAATGTACTAGATGTAGTGTCTGATTGTAGCACGCGCTGAAGTATTGGACAAGCAAAAAAAGCTGTTTAAATCTTAAATTTTGAGGTGGTTTTTGCTTCCCAAAATATACACGCAAGAAATAGCGACTCAAGTAAGTGGAAGTGGGAATTGCTTGCTATGGGTTGGAAAAATGAAAAAATAACCTGAAATCGTTAACAAATGATTTATGATGCAAGAATTAGAAAATGTCAGAAGAATGCGCGTAGGGAACGTTTTTATGAGGAGAAGCATCGGACCCCAAAGCAAATTGGATTCTGAAAAAGACGATGCGTCTGCAAAGCGTCTTTTGAGACTGTTGGCGGATTGGAAACACGCAACATTCCCATTCCACAAAGTCACGATACTTCCAATACACTACGGGCACTTCGTCTCGCTCTAGGCAGGAATGTTGCGAATGTGGCTAAAGGGTAAGTTGGTTACCAAAAAGACCGCACCGTTTTGGTAAAATCTGTCCATGCCAAATTATCGACGGAATTATGTGCCCGGTGGCACTTACTTTTTCACCCTGGTCACCTTCCATAGAAGAAGGTATTTCGATACATCAGAAAAGCTTGACCATCTTTTAAGCATAATCAGGCAGGTTCAAAGATCCAAGCCGTTTGAATTGATTGCCTATTGCCTTCTCCCGGATCACGTTCATGTATTGTTGAAACTTCCCGAGAAAGACAGCAATTTTCCGATAAGAATACGGGAAATTAAGCGGTTGACGACCTTATGGATGAGGAAAGAATTAAAGGGGGATGCTGAAACAATTTGGCAGGACAAGTATTGGGAACATACGATCAGGGACGAGAGGGATTTACAGATTCATTTCGATTATGTTCATTACAATCCAATAAAACACGGCTTTATGGAAACCTTTGATGGGTGGAAATGGTCAAGCTTTAGGGATTATTTTAATGGCAATTGTGACCATCTTAAACCAATTGATCAGGAGTATTTCAAGAAGAATAAGACAGGTTTTGGCGAATAATTCTTAGGGCAAGAACCCGTAGGGCGTGATTGAGGAGGTTGTTGCGCTGGGGTGGTTGGGCATTCGTCCCTCCTCAATCCGCCGTCACAATACCGAAGAACTGGTGGTGTACCAATGAACCGGTTGGCAATTAGAGAGCACAATGCTTTTTTTGTGTCGTGCTTATACCAATTGATCCAGAATGTTTCAAGCAGAAAAAGACAGGTTTTGGCGAATAATTCTTAGGGCAAGAACCCGTAGGGCGTGATTGAGGAGGTTATTGCGCCGGGGTGGTTGGGCATTCCACCCTCCTCAATCCGCCGTCACAATACCGAAGAACTGGTGTACCAATGAACCGGTTGGCAATTAGAGAGCACAATGCATTTACATTGTGTTGTCTATCGGCGGATTGGAAACACAGAAGGTTTGCGTGACACATATGTGTTGGTGTTTCCAATCTCGCCCTACAAGAGAGTCTACTAACACACGTAAATCATTCGAGGTTTTAGAAGTGAAGAAGACGGCTTGAGCTCGACCAGACTCTGGAGTGAGGGCAAAACACGTTTCCCAAAATAAACTTAGCATTGACCTCAATATTCAAATGGCTCTTCGTCTTGCTAAGGATATATCAGTCTAAGCAAACGAATCATAGGTAATTCTCCTCCCTTTTAACAAGGGAGGAGATTGAGTTATTTAGGCAAACCGTAGAGGAGTCCGACAGGAATTAACGTGAATTTCTGTTTTTACGGAGGAAGGCAGGCATATCTACATCGACATCACTGGTGTAGACATACTGTTCCTTTGGGGTTGTCCGGACCGATTGGGTTTGTTCGTTTTTCTGCTGTGTTTGCTCAATGCTGCTGAGACGATCTACTGGTTTTTGCGACGAAGTTCCTCGAAAAAAACTTTGCTCTCCCTCCGTGGAAGAGACGCTCCGGTCAAATCCAGTAGCGATCACGGTGATGCGGATATTATCACCCATATTCTCATCCACCACAGCGCCAAAGATCAGGTTCACATCAGAGCTAGCCGTCTCCTTGATGATGGCGGCAGCCTGGTTGACCTCAAACAACGACAAATTCGGACCACCGGTCACATTAAAGAGGATACCCCGGGCACCGTTGATGGTGACATCCAGGAGTTGGCTGGAAATAGCTTGTTCAGCAGCAAGGCGGGCACGGTCCTCACCAGAAGCCTGACCGACAGCCATCAGGGCTGCGCCACCTTCGGACATGATGGTGCGAACATCAGCAAAGTCAAGGTTGATCAGTCCAGGAACGGTGATCAACTCGGAAATACCCTGGATACCCTGGCGCAGGACGTCGTCTGCCAGGCGGAAAGCATCGTTAAGTCCGATGTTCTTGGTGACGATCTGCAGGAGGCGATCATTGGGGATCACGATCAAGGTGTCAGCATGCTCTTTGAGAGCCATGGAACCTTGTTCAGCGGCTTTTGCGCGGTGAGAGCCTTCAAAAGCGAAGGGGCGGGTGACGACGCCGATGGTTAGTGCGCCGATTTCTTTGGCGATCTGGGCAACCACAGGGGCTGCACCGGTTCCGGTTCCGCCGCCCATACCAGCAGTGACGAAGACCATGTCGCTGCCCTTGAGCACTTCGTACAGATCTTCAGCGGATTCTTCTGCCGCAGCTTTACCGATTTTTGGATCGCCGCCAGCGCCAAGACCACGAGTGGCTTTGTCGCCGATGCGTACGCGATATTGCGCCTGTGATTTCAACAGCGCCTGGGCATCAGTATTGATGGCAATAAACTCAATACCCTGCAAACCTTCGGCGATCATACGGTTCACGGCATTGCAGCCGCCTCCGCCAACGCCCACGACTTTGATTCTTGCGAATGATTCAGATTGTTTTGCTTCCATTTTTATCTCCTCTAGTTAATGGTTTTGAAATTAGGGTAATATGCGTTTCAGCCAATCCTTCAACCCATCCGCTTTGGGTTTTAGGTTCGACCGTTTGCTGCTTCCAGAACGCTCGGGAGCGATCTGGTTTGTTTCACTAAATAGGATGCCCCAATTGAGCAGACCAACACTGGTCGCGTAGGCAGGGCTGCTGATTTGATCGGTCAAACCGACCATTTTTTCCGGTTTCGCAATTCTGACCGGCATATTAAGGATATTGGCTGCCATATTTCGAATGCCTGGCAGTTGCGCGCCTCCGCCGGTTAGCACTACCCCGGCAGGGAGCATGGAATCGTACCCGGAACGTTTGATTTCCTGCTGTACCATGATCAGGATCTCTTCGGCACGGGCTTCGATGATGTTGACTAACTCACGTCGATCAACTTTTGAGGCTTGTTCTGAGCCAAATGCTACGATATTGAAAAATTCATCTTCCTCGATATCTTCGAGTAAGGCATATCCATGCTTGAGTTTGACCTCTTCAGCCACGTCCAGGGGCAAACGCAATCCCTGGGCTATGTCAGAAGTGATATGGTTGCCGCCCACGCTCAGGACGTTGGCATGAAACACATCGCCTTTGACGTAGATGGCGATACCGGTGGTGCCAGCGCCAAGATCAACCACAGCCACTCCCATTTCTCGCTCGGTCTCGGAGAGGATGGCTTCGCTGGAAGCCAACGGGTTGAGAACAAACTGGGAAACATCGATCCCAGCCATCGAGACGCACTGTCGCAGGTTTTCCATGGTTGAGGCCGCACTGGTGATAATGTGGGCTTCTACTTCCATGCGATAGCCGTGCATGCCAATCGGCTGGCTGATATCTTCCTGACCATCAATATTGAAACCACGCTGGATCACATGGACAATCTCCCGATTATGGGGCACCGCAATCGCTTGGGCAGAATCCAGGGCGCGGTAGACATCTTCCTGGTCGATCACGCGACCTGAGATTCCAACCGCTCCTTTGCTGATGGTGGAGGAAACCTGAGTACCTGCCAGGTTGACGATGGCACTGTTGATCTCAAAGCCTGATGTGCGTTCAGCTTTTTCAATCGAGCGCGCAATGGCTTCTGAGGCGGCATTGATATCGTTGACCGTGCCCTTACGAATGCCCTGGGAAGGTTCAATACCAACCCCGAGGATGCGTAGATTTGCTCCATTTTCGACCCTGGCAACGAGGGTACATACTTTTGACGTGCCTACATCTAATCCAACAACAATTGCTTCTTCTTCCATATTAAGGCTCCAAACGATAAAAAGGTGCGTGTAGAAATTCCATACTGATTAATACTGGTTGCAAGTTTTTGTCCAGAATTGCATCAACGATATGGCTGTACTCCAATAATTTCATATCAATATCTGCCGTGCGAGTGCCAAAGTAGACCTGCCAACCGTGCGGGTCGGTCCAGCCCAGACCATTTTCCCCGTCATAGAGCATGGGGGTGTCAGAGGGTTTGATGGCATTGAGCTTTTGAACTGCCTGAACGAAGGCCGGGTCAATGGGGGGAACCAGCTTGGCAGGTTCTTCCTCTTCTGTTGTTTGCTCGGCAACCACTGCTTTCGGATCAACATAGCCAAGCGCATAGGGTGGGGTGGTATTCGCATAGACACGAATGGGCAAGTTGGCATCACCACGTACGCTGAAGGTGTAGCCATCCTGGTCGATCCAGAATAATTCTTGTTCATTTTCCAACCAAAGGATGGCGGGGATGCGTTCTTCGATCACCACATTGAGGGTGTCGGGGAGGGCTACATCCACCTTGGCAGACTTGATGTCGGGGAAGGTTGCCAGAATTTGTTCCTCCACCTGAGAAGGTTTGACATGAATGATCGAACCGCCACTTACATTCAAGGTTGCTAAAACTTCTTCTGAAGGCACCCGAATGCCACCGCTCAAATTGACTGTACTCACCTCGAATTTGCTGGAATTAAGCATCATATAGAGTAAAACGACCATTCCGACAGCCAGAACAATCGAAAGCCAGCGCCAACTGAAACTGAGGCTAGGCAGAGTGGGCAGACGCAATCCTCTTCCAGGTGTGCCCGTAGGCAGATAGACCTGCCGGCGTTGGCGGTTGGAGCTGGTATACGATCCCGTGGAATGATAGGTGTTGTGACGGGAGACCACACGTGAAGCGTTGGATGCATCCCTCGAAGTGCGATCAACAGGGCGGGGGATAGGCTTGCGCTGTACCTTCTCGATTTTTCGTCGAGCGCGAACCTCGTCAGCCCGGGATACGTCTCTGGCTTTATTGTTCATTGTCGACCTCGAACTTCCTGAGCGTGCGCCCCTGATCTGCCTTTCGTTCCAATCCAAGTTGAATCAAGCGGTCGATTAGCTGCTTGTAAGTCAAACCACTGTATGCCAGCAGCTTGCTGTACATGCTGATCTGTGTGAAACCAGGCATCGTATTGATTTCATTGAACCAGGCTTCACCGGTATTTCGGTCGATCAGGAAATCCACCCGTGCCAAACCAGCACCGTCAATCGCGCGGAAAGTCTGTACTGCCCAGGTTCGCAGTTGTTCGGAAACCTGTTCGGGTAGAGGCGCAGGGATGGCAGTTTCCGGGTCGCCGGAAAGATACTTATCCTTGTAGGTGTAAAACTCGTCGCCCGGCACAATTTCGCCTGGTTGCGAGACCATAATTTCTTCATTGCCAAGCACGCTGATCTCGATTTCACGGGGTTGGATGCCACGTTCCACCAGGATGCGGCGGTCGTAGCGCGCAGCCAGGATCAGGGCATCCTGCAGCTGTGCGCGGTTTTTAGCTTTGCTGATTCCGACCGACGAGCCGAGGTTGGCCGGTTTGACAAAAACCGGATAAGCGCTAATCTCTTCCGCAGCTTCAACTACAGACAGCAGATCATTCTCGATTTGCTGCCGGCTGAAAACACTGTAGGGCAAAACAGGAATGCCAGCGTTGGAGACGATGTCTTTGCAGAGCGCTTTGTCCATCGCTACTGAAGAGGCTAAAACTCCAGCGCCAACATAGGCGCAATTGTGGATCTCGAACAAACCCTGGATGGTGCCATCTTCCCCGAAAGTGCCATGCAGAACCGGGAAAACAATGTCAACAGTGGTTACTTCAGCCAGCTGACCATCGATGAGTTCGTAGAGATAGGGGGTCTCATTTCTTGACAAAATAAAGGCTTCATTCAGGCTCTCTGCCTGATCGTTTTTGAATACTTCCAGTGCATTTTCAGCAAACGTCCAGCGACCTTCGCGGGTGATGCCCACCTGGAATATGTTGTACTTTTCAGGGTCAAGAGCGTTCAAGACAGAGGTTGCTGACATCAAGGAGACAGCATGTTCTCCGGATTTGCCCCCAAAGATCAAGACAACGTTGAGCTTAGTTGACATCTTCGAACTCTCCTAATAATTCAATTTCGAGATCCAGTTGCACGCCAAACTGTTCCATCACGCGTTTCTGCCCCTGGCGGATCAGGCAATAGTAATCCTGGGCTGTGGCTCCACCGTTGTTTACGATGAAATTGGCGTGAACCGTGCTGAAGGAAGCTCCTCCACAGGTAACACCCTTCATTCCGGCTTCTGCCAGGAGTTTTCCGGCAAAGTTGCCGGTAGGATTTTTGAAGGTTGATCCGAAGGAAGGACCCACAGGTTGGGTTTGGCGGCGCTTTTCTGTCAATTCGTGCAGCAGATTCATACAATCTTCAGGATTAGATTTTTGACCAACAAAGGTGGCTTCCAGGATTGTTACGCTCTTACGCTCGCGCTTGAACAAGCTGGAGCGATACTGGTAGCCCATGTCTTCGTTACTCAGAAGCTGTGTGCCGCCTTCACGGGTAAGTATTAGGGCAGATTGCAGCATTTGCGAGATATCGGTTCCGTGTGCTCCGGCGTTTCCATAAACCGCACCGCCGACTGTGCCGGGAATGCTGTTTGCCCATTCAAAGCCAGAAACACCTCTGCGGGAGGCGAGCTGAGCTACCTGGCCCAGGCTGGCACCACTTTCTGCAATAACCAGGGGCGGGTCGACTTTGGTGTTGACTTTCACATTGTGACTGCGATTGTGCAGCACGATGCCGTCGTAACCGCTGTCGCTGATCAGGAGGTTCGAGCCACTGCCCAGTATATAGTAAGGAACATTCAATTCCCAAAGGTTGGTCAGGGCGAATTCCATCTCGCGGGCAGAATTGATCGAAATCAAACCGGTCACAGGACCACCGACACGGGTCGTTGTATAATTGGTCATCTGAACGTTTTCCTGTAATCGTTCGCCAAAAATTTCCTCGAGTTTGATAAGAGGTAGTTTAGTCATTGGATGCCTCCAATTGGAGTGCTGAACATAACTCGCGTGAGAATTCAGGACCTTTGCCTGCAGAAAAAACGATCACCAGGTTTTTCTCATCCAGGTTATCCAGAATGTAGGCGATGGCATCTTTATTCTCGGGCAGGTAAATACACTTCTTATCGCTGACCTCATCTGCAATCGAGCAGGGGCTAAAGGAAGGATCTTCTTCTCGGGCTCCGAAGAGTTTCAGGATCACGGCATGTTCTGCCTGGTTGAGCGCTCTTGCGAATTCGTGTTGCAAACGCTTGGTGCGGCTGATGGTGTGGGGTTCCCAGACTGCCCAGATGGCGTGGTTGGGGTAACTCTGCCGGGCTCCCTGGATCGTCTGAAGAAGCTGGCTGGGGTGGTGTCCGTAATCATTGAAGACCAGGATCTTCTCGTTTCCGCAGACCTGTTCGAAGCGCCTGCTGGTGCCTTCAAATGAACTCAATGCATCTGTGATCTCGCTTAGGTCGATTCCAAGTAGGTGTGCCACTGCCAGGGCTGCGGCTGCGTTGCTTACATTGAATTTCCCGGGTTGATGAAGAGTGAATGGTCCGACCTTCTCGCCTTCAGGCAAACGCAGATAAAAACTCTGCTGACCCTCACCGGCTTGATATTCCACGATCTGGTAGTCGTTAGCCGGTTCAAACCCGAATGTCTTCAACTGGTCAGCAGGGAAAGTGAGGAAGGTCAACAATTTTCTGACACCCAGATCATCCCTGCCAAGTAAAACAAAACCATTCTCTTCGGTTTTACCCAGGAAGTTCAAAAATGCCCAGGTGTAATCGAGAGGAGTAGGGAAGAAGTCGGGGTGGTCATATTCGATGTTGGTGATAACACTGACCGAAGGGTTGAGCCCCAGGAACATGTTATCGTATTCATCTGCTTCGATGACGAAATGCTTGTCCTTACCAGCGTGTGCGTTGGTATGCTGACCCTTGATGTCCGCACCAAGAATAAAACTGGGGTCAAGGTTTGCTGACTTCAACAGGTGAATGAGCATTGCGGTAGTAGTGGTCTTGCCATGCGAGCCAGCAATTGCCAGTGTTTGTGAGCCTGCCATCAGTTGGGGCAGAAACTCAGAGCGCTTCAAGACCGGGATACCGGCATTTTTGGCGGCTACAACTTCCGGGTCATCGTCTTTGACTGCCGAAGAGCGCACCACGATGTCTGCCTGAAGAGCAAGATCAGGATGATGACCGAGTTTTGTGATCGCGCCCAGGCGGGTGACTGCATCGAAATAGGGGGACGTGTGCAAATCAGTACCGCTCACCTGGATGCCTCTTTCCAGAAGCAGCCTGGCAATGGCTGAAATGCCTGTTCCACCAATTCCGATGAAGTGCACTTTATTCATCAAAGCATCACCGCCAATACAATCGCGACCGCAGCAGCCAGTCCGATATAGAGCCAGTTACCGGTCAGCACGTTTGGAAAGGCATCATTCAACAGGTTGATTGCAGCCTGCCCTACAGCTGTGTTTGGGTCTGGGGCAGAGATCCAGCTAAAGGGATAACCTGCTTTTGCCAGGTAGAACCAGGCTGTTGAGAAGAAAATATAGCCATTGAGCGCGCCAGTTAGACCGCCTAAAATCAAATCGAGCAAAGAGTCGCGTTCAAATCGGCCGGATTCGTTAAAGCGTCGGAAACTGGGCGTCTGGTAACCGAAGAATGCACAACCAAACAGAACCATCAGGTCCATGATCAGTACTTTTGTGCCTTCAAGCGATCCGAAAATCTTGGGCATAACAACTTCGATGATAAAAAGACTCAAAATCCCGGCAACTGTGACCACGATCTCTTTGCGGAAACCGCGGATCATGCCGATAGTGGCAAAAAGAACCAGGAAAATGTAGAAAAGCACATTCAGACTGACCATATCTTCCTCCTATGCCTCCGTCATTTCATAAAGCAGCTCGGTGATGCGCTCAGCAGCCATTGGCTGAGAGAGTGCGCTCATCGCGCGGCTCATGTGAGCAAGGTATGCCGGATTCGCCAGCAGATCATTGATTACTGTCAGCAAATCGCTCTTAAGGTCCTCGTCGCGCAGCAAAACTGCTGCTCCCCGCTCTACCAGGTAATCGGCGTTGACTTTCTGGTAACGCCAGGCGTAGGGGTAGGGCACCAGGATGGCGGGCAGACCGAAATAGGGGTATTCTCCCAGCGTGGAAGCGCCGGCTCGGGAAACTGCCAGGTCCGCGGCTGCCATGGCTGCACCAATTTCGTGCAGATAGGGGAAGGGATGATAGCGATCACTTGCGTTGACAGTGGCTGCCTGAATGGTTTCCCAGTCCAGGTGTCCGGTCAGGTGAATAACCTGGTATTTTTCCAGGAGTTGATCCAGGATGGCGAGAACTGCCTGGTTGATCGAACGAGCACCACTGCTGCCACCGGTGATTAGAATGGTGGGTACTTCGGGCTCAAGTTTGAAGTATTCCCGGGCTTCTGATTTTGCCCATTTTTTGAAATCGTCGCGTAAAGGATAGCCAGTAACTGTCATTTTTGTCTTTTCACTAAACCATTTTTTAGATTCAGAAGTTGTCAGTGCGATGTGGTCGGAAAACCTTGCCAGCGTCTTTAGTGCCAGGCCCGGCTCAATATCAGGCACGTACAGCAGGGATTTGAGCTTGCGACCTGCTAATGCCATGGGGATGGCAACGTAACCACCGGTAAAGAACATCACATCTGGTTGAAACTCCTTCAAAATTTCCTTCGATTGTTGATACCCTTGCACAAGTTTTGCCAGGTTGCTGGGCAGTTTGGTAAGCGAAACGCCATGCACGCCGGCTGCCTGGATCGCTTTGAATTCCAAGCCTGTCCGTGCGACAAGGTCGGCTTCCATACCGCCTTCGCTTCCTACCCAAAGGATCTGGTGCTGGTTTCTATCCAGCTTTTCCGTAACGGTCAGCGCCGGATACACTCCGCCGCCAGTCCCGCCTGCGCAAATCAACAGTCGCACTGGTTTGACTCCTTTCCTGGATTTTCAATCCCGCTCCCTGGCGGGCAATGTTCAAAATAATACCGACGGCAGCCAGGTTGGTGACCATGCTGGAGCCGCCTGCACTGATAAAGGGCAGGGTGTTGCCGGCAAAGGGGAAGAGACCCACAATAACGGCGATATTCAGGAGGGCTTCGATGACGATCCAGCCAGTCAGACCGAAAGCCATCAGAGAACCGAGCCGATCAGGTGCTTTTTGAGCGATTTTGTAACCGCGCCAAATCAGCAGGATGTACAGCGCAATCAGGATAAAGGAACCAAACAAGCCGGTTTCTTCTGCCAGGACTGCAAAAATACTGTCGGTATGGGGCAATGGCAGACCGGTGAACTTGGTATTGGCTTTGCCCAGACCGACTCCAAAGAAGCCACCTTTGATCACAGACTCAAAGGTTCTGCGGATGTGGTAGGAACCCAATGAAGGATCCTCAAGTCCCTGCAGGTATTCAGCTACGCGGATGCGACCAGTTGTATAAAATCGGATCGCAATCAACCCAACGACAGCACCGATACCACCGAGCATCAAAATGTGCCGCCAGTTACCTCCACCCAAATAAAACATCATGATTCCAAGGGCAAGAATGGTGATAGAAGCACTGATGTCAGGTTGAAAGAGAATCAGAGCAGCTACTGCAGCGAGGATGATCAGCAATGAAATCAATCCACTCTTGAAGTCGGCTAATTGATCGGTATTTCGTTTTGAGAGCCACACAGACAGGTAAAGAATCACCGCGACTTTTGCGAGCTCACCTGGTTGGACCGAACCGTTGAAAAGGGCGCGGGATGAGTTAAACTGCACCTCATTCCGTACCAACACTGCTAATAGCAGTCCCACGACGACCAGGGCGAAAATGACGACCAGTTTCTCGTAGTTATGATAATCAAAAAAGGTCAGGAAGATCATTGCTGCCAGACCAAGTGCAATCCACATCACCTGCCGTTGAAAAATGTAGCCGGGTTCCTGGTTCATACGCAGGGAGGCATCCAGGTCGGTGGAATATACCATCATCAAGCCAAATACCAGTAAACACACCAGGGCAAGCACGAATGGAATATCGATCGAAAAACCTTTCACGGTTCTTTTCTTGGTTTTGGGGGTAGTTTGATTGATCATAGTTGATTCACCCAATCTCTAAAGAACTGCCCGCGCTCTTCAAAATCCTTGAAGGCATCGTAACTGGTGCCCCCCGGCGAAAGCAACACCACTTCTCCTGGCTGAGCCTGGATTTGAGCTGTTTTCAGGGCTTCGGCGAGGTCTTTGGTAGTGACCACCGACTTCAGGTATTGATTATGTTTTCGAGTACCAATCGCCTCGTTGATGATAGGAGCAGCTTCGCCAAAAATGATGACTCTTTCCACTTTGTTTCTGACGATTGCTGCCAGTTTATCCCAGGGTAGGTCTTTGTCTCTGCCGCCCAACAGCAGCACAATTGGCTCTGAAATGGAATCGAGAGCGGCAATGGTGCGCTCAGGAGCTGTGGCGATGGAATCGTTGATCCAGGTGACGCCGTTGACTTCCCGGACGGTTTCGAGGCGGTGAGGGATTCCTTGAAATTCTTCAACTGCTGATTGAATAGCAGGCAGTGCCAATGTTGCGGCTGCCGCGATAGCCGAAGCAGCCAGGACGTTATAAAGGTTGTGCCTGCCGCGCAGTTGGATCCACTCCACCGGGAACATCTTCAGTTTTTCCCTGCCAATCTGCAGCCAAACCGAATCCTGGTCAACGTAGGTGCCATTAGAACGACTATCAGGTTTGTTAAGACCAAAGCTGATCAAATCGCCTTTGATGTCGGGTAGCAAACCCCAGGAAACCTCGTCATCCCGGTTCAGTATGGCGATATCGTCTGCTTTTTGGAACCATAGGATGTGCGATTTGGCATCGATGTATGCGTCCATGCTTCCATGCCGGTCGAGGTGGTTGGGGGTGATGTTGAGCACGGCTGCAATTTGAGGTGAATTCTTCATCAGTTCCAGCTGGAAACTGGAAAGTTCCATGATTGCCAGGTCATCTTCCCCGATTTCATCGAGATAATCGATCAAGGGATTGCCAATGTTGCCGCCCACCCAGGCTTTTTGGCGATTGGATTTCATTTCGAAGGTGGTTTTAGCCATCAAACCTGCCAGGGCGGTGGTGGTGCTTTTACCGGCTGAGCCAGTGATGCCAGCCACCATGCAGGGGCATTCTTCCAGGAAGATTTGCGAATCGTTGGTTAGAGGAATATGGCGGATATGGGCTTCCCGAATAAAAGGAATGGTTAGCGGAACGCCACCCGAGATACAGACCAGGTCAGCACCATCCAGGATCTCCGGATGATTTCCACCCAGATCGAGGGACACGGGCAAGTTTTGGAGAACTGCCAGTTCTTCGCTGAGTTGCTCTGGTTCACGGGTATCGGTCAGAATGACCTGGGCACCACGTTTGCTGAAGAAACGCGCCAATGCCTGTCCCTGGCGGGCAACTCCGATAACAACAATCTTTTTTCCTGAATAGTTTTTCATAATTACCTTATAAATGTCAGGCTTAGCCCGAGCAACGCACCGACCAGTTCGATGATCCAAAAACGGATCACGATCTGGCTTTCGGTCCAGTTGATTTCTTCAAAATGATGATGAATAGGTGTGCGTTTGAAAACACGCTTACCTTTGGTGAGCTTGAAATAGCTGACCTGGATGATCACACTCAACAATTCTGCAGCTGGGATGATGGCGATCAGCGGCAAGAACAACCAGCGACCGGTCATGAGGGCAACCACAGCCAGCGAAGCACCCAAAGCTTGTGAGCCTGTGTCTCCCATGAAGAGGCGGGCTGGGTTGCAGTTGTACCAGAGGAAACCAGCCAGTGCGCCCACCACAGAAAAGCAGAAGCGACCCAGGTAGACCTGACCCTGGATCAAAGCAATGATCCCGTAGATGCCGAAGGCGGTCATGGAGATGATGCTGGCAAGTCCGTCGATGCCATCGGTGAAGTTCATGGCGTTTGCCATTCCCACGATGATGATCATGGCAACCGGGATATAAACCCAGCCAAAATCGAGAGGTGCGTCGGAGGCAGGCCAGAATAGGTGCGGCACCTGGAGAATATCTTTCATGGCATAAGCCAGGACGAAAGCTGCGATCACCTGGAGAATAAACTTGGTTCGAGCAGTCATCCCAAGACCTCTGCGGGAGCCGCGAATACCTTCCCAGTCGTCGATTGCGCCAATGATCGCAAATGCCCATAAGGCTGCGAGAGGCACCAGGATGGAAGACCCAATCAATTTGGAGCCAAACAGAGACACTGCATTCAGGATCACTGTCAACAAAGTGATCGGCACAAGGAACATAAATCCGCCCATGGTAGGGGTGTCTTCCTTCTTCCGATGAGTGGCTGGTTGATCTGCTTTAATGCGTTTGCCGATGTTGAATTTGGTGAGCAATTGAATGAAAGGCTCACCCCAGATGGTGGAGAGCAGAAAACTGATTCCGCTGATCGCGATTGCTAAGGAGAAACCACGCATTAGATTTTTTCCTCCAATGCCGCGATGATTCTTTCCATATGCATGCCGTGTGAACCTTTTACCAGGACAGTCTGACCCGCCCTCAAATCTGATTGCAGGAATTGGGCCGCTTCAGCTGAGTCAGCAAACCAGCGCACATCCTCTTCCGGAAAACCAGTGTCCACGATGGTATCCCGGGTCAACATACTACGCGGTCCAACCAGCACGATCTTCTTTGCAACCTTGGCCGCTTTACGACCAACTTGCTGGTGACCTTCTGCTTCGTATTGGCCGAGTTCGAGCATATCGCCAAGTACAGCGATCTTTCTGCCTTCCAACTCATCCAGTAATTCCAGTGCTGCAATAGTAGAAGTGGGGGAGGCGTTGTAGCTGTCGTCGATCACTAAAGCACCGGTATGGCTGGTGAAAACACGCACACGCTGCACCATTTCCTGGCTGCGGAGTGCGGTTTCGATTTCATCCCAATTGAAGCCAAGCTCAATTGCGACGGCAATTGCGCTGAGCAGGTTGTAAACTGAATGTTTGCCCAGCAATTCGGAGACAATCGCGTGCGATTTGCCTTCGTAATGAGCGTTGAAACGGATACCTGAGAGACCAGAGGAGCGAATGTCATCCGCCCACAGATCAGCTTCGGGTGTGAGCCCATAGGTGATCACGCGGGCTGAGGTTTCAGCAACCATGGCTCGTACGTGAGGATCATCATTGTTCAAGATCGCCAGACCTTCAGGCTTGGCAGGTAAGGCTTGCACAAGCTCGGATTTGCCCTTCGCGATGGTTTCAATGTCTCCAGCACGTTCGGCGTGCACGGTTCCGATATTGGTCACAACCCCGATACGAGGTTTGGCGATTTCGCAAAGTAGATTGATTTCCCCTGGAACATAAAAGCCCATCTCAAGCACAGCTGCCTGATGGCTTTCGTTGAGAGAAAGCAGTGTCAGAGGCAATCCGATCTCATTGTTCATGTTGCCCTTGTTTTTGAGCACTCTGAACTTGTATCCCAGCAGGGCTGCCATGGTTTCCTTGGTCGAAGATTTACCAACACTGCCAGTGATGCCGATGACCGGTAGTTCAAACTGGGCTCGCCACCAGGAAGCGATTTGCTGGAGTGCTTCCAATGTGTTGGGTACGATCAAGGAAAACGGTGGATTTTGCAGATTGTCAGGTTGGTCATTCAGGTTGAAAACAGGGTAAGCACTTTTAATCTCGTGATCAATCAAGGCTAAAACTGCACCACTTTCAAGCGCCTGGTCGACATAAAGGTGACCATCAGTGTTCTCGCCGCGCATCGCAATAAACAGGCTCCCATTAGTTGCCTGGCGTGAATCGACGCAACCACCGGTTACCATCTGCTGGCAACCGCGTGGATCTGCATCCATTCCGAGAGCGCGTAGAACTTTACTGACCGTCAACATTGCTTTATTCCAATCCTCACTGTCCAGTCATCAAATTGCTTCCTGCCAGGCGAACACTGTCAGGGGGAATATCCATCAGAACAACCAGTTTGCCAACCAGATCAGAGAAGACTGGTGCAGCAACTTCGGAACCCCAGATGGAGATCGAGGGTTTTTCGAGCCAGACATAAACCAGGAACTTCGGATCTTCTGCCGGACCCCAACCAACGAAGGAAGCATTCGTCTCTGAGGAAGAATAGCCATAAGGGGTCGCGATTTCACCGGTGCCAGTCTTTCCGGCAACTGAGTAACCTTCGACCAGGGCATTGGATGCTTCATTTTCAAGCGAGTTCACCAACATTGCGGTGAGCGTATGAGCAGTATCTGACTTGATTGGGTTACCAACAACCACAGGGTCGACATCATATTGTTGACCGTCGATGACCATTGCCTTGACAAGATGGGGCGCCATCATGCGACCATCGTTAGCAATTGATCCGACTGCCATGACCATTTGAATTGGTGTAAGCGAAATACCCTGACCGAAACTATTGGTAGCCAGGTCAACTTCGTACCAAAGGCTGTCGCCCGGCAGTTTCAGCGGCCAGTTACTCTCACCACCGAGGTCGATACCGGTTTTGCGATCGAGCCCAAAGTTTTTCAAATATGTATAGAAGGTGTCAGGACCCATTTCCGTAGAGAGCCAGCTCATACAGACGTTCAATGAATATTGCAGACATTCGGTCATATCAACATCGCCCCAGGCACCCATATTCCAGTTGTAGACGGTGGTGCCACCAATATTGAAAGCACCAGTATCCTGGAAGCGTGTGTCGGGGTCCACCAATCCGGAATCCAATGCAGCTGCCATGGTGAGCACCTTGAAGACCGAGCCAGGCTCGTAGGTTTTGCTGATGGCTGCATTGTAGGGTGTTGGATTAGGGAACAGTTCGGCATATTCCCAGTAGTTGTTTGGGTCCAGGCGTGGAGCAGTTGCCATGGAAATCACGCCACCGTCTTCAGGATCATAGACCAGGATCGTACCGCCTTCTGCACCAGACCACTCGATTGCTTCGTCCAGCGTTTTTTCAGTTAAAGCCTGGATTTCACGATCCAAAGTCAAAACCAGGGTTACACCTGGTGGAACTTCTTCCACTGTGCTGAGTCGTTGAGGATCGAAGGCAAGGTAGACCTCTTGCGGGGTTCCGGCAAGTTGTGAGTCGTAGGCTTCTTCCAGCCCAAAATAGCCGATCCCGCCGGTTCGGTCGAGATAGCTATAGAACCCAAGAATATTAGAAGCCAGCGTACCTTCCGGATAGGTGCGTTGGGAATGTGCGGTCCAAAGTAAACCGTCAAGATTGGGCAGTACTTCATTCCCTTTAGCTTTACGGCTGCCATAATCGGCTTTGATCGTTTCGAGCTCAATAATTTTGTCTTGACCGACGAAATCGTCCAGAACCTGGTAGACAGGATTTCCATTTCCAGGAGTCATTTTCGCATAGCCGAGAACCTGGGCGTAATCGAGACCAAGCACACTGGCTGCAATACTGGCAACGGTTTCTGGCTGGGAAATACTATTCAGATCCAGACCGACTTCGTACGATGTTTCGTTGCCTGCCAATAAACGTCCTTTTGAATCGTAGATATTACCACGATCAGGATAAATGACTCTTGTGACGCCCTGGTAGTTAACGCTGGCGTCCAGCAAGCGTTGTGCGGCTTCGGTGTTTTGAATGCGGATCATCTGGAGACCGACAATACCTGCCACTACTGTGCAGATCACACAAATGACAAAGAAACGGGTCTTAATGCTTTCACTCATGGCTGCACCTCGATGGTGGGGGTGGGGCTTTGGGTTCCCGCCTGAAGTTTTGAAGAGATCCATTCAAGGAAAGTGCTGGTAAACTCGGGCAGCAAGATGGGCGTGCGTTCTTCCTTGATGGTGGGAGGAGGGGCAAAAGAGGGACCTTCTGCAGGGACGTAACCGGGAACTTCCAGGTAAAAGGCTTCATTGGGGGTCAAAGGGCGCATTTTAAGGGAATTAATGCGTTCTGAAAGAGCACGTTCTGATTGGATTTCACCCAACCTGGTTTCGAGGTCGTTGTTTTCTCTGTGCAAGGCGGCTAATTCGCTTTCCAGGTTTTGGATCCGGCGACCAGTGGCAGCGGAACGTCCGCTGATGTACAGGTACAACCCAGCGACAGTAGCCACAGCCACAACAACCAAAAGAAAAGCTCCCACCCATTGTATTTGGGTGCGCCAGGGGGCTTGTTTGTAGGCTTGTAAGATGTCTTTTTTCATTTCCGCACTACGTTTGCTTTCTTATTTCTTTTCAGCTACTCTGAGCTTTGCACTGCGAGCTCTCGGATTTTCCTCAATCTCCTTTTCCGAAGGACTGATCGGTCGAGGGGTGATTAGCTTTATCGTCGCTACGTGCCCGCAGGTGCAAATGGGTTGCTCAGGTGGGCAGATACAATCTGAACTCTCTCTGCGAAAGGCTTGCTTCACCAACCGATCTTCCAGTGAATGGAAGCTGATGATTGCCAGGCGCCCTTCAGGCTTTAAAAGTTCAATCAGGCTCGGGATTGCCTCTTCAATCGTTCGTAACTCATCGTTGACCGCGATTCGGATCGCCTGGAAGGTGCGGGTAGCAGGGTCTATTTTGCTGTGGGCGCCTCCAATTGCCGAGCGGACCGCTTCTGCCAGTTGCGTTGTGGTCAGAATGGGTCGTCTCTGCACGATTCTTCGGGCAATACGGCGGGAAAATCTTTCCTCTCCGTATTTCCAGATCAGGCCTGCCAGTTCCTTTTCATCCAGGTTGTTCACCAGGTCTGCTGCTGTAGCCCCTTGGGTGGGGTTGAAGCGCATATCCAGGGGAGCCTCCGTTCGAAACGAGAAACCGCGTTCCACCTGATCGAGCTGCATCGAAGAAACTCCCAGGTCCAGAACGATTCCGTCAACTTTGTCCCAGTCTTTTTGTTGCAAGATTCTCGCCGCATTCAAATAACTATCGTGAACGATTGTGGCGCGATCTCCGAAAATACTGAGGGTTTCAGTCGTGAGTTGTATGGCAGTCGGATCAAGATCGATGGCGATCAACTGACCCTGAGGAGAGGAAGATTCAAGGATCCCAAAGGAGTGTCCCCCTGCACCGGCTGTACAATCCAAATAACGACCTAAGTTTTTTGGAGCCAGATATTCAATTGTTTCTTGGTAAAGTACTGGGCGGTGAGGCTTTTGGGCCGATGGCACCGCTTCCATCAATTTCCTCTAGTTGTCGTGATGTTCAGCGAAGCCCAGGCTTTGGCTTGAGCTTCTGGGTCGCTGGTAGCCTCGTATGCTTCCAGGCGGTCCAAATCCCAAATCTCAAAATATTGCCCACTTCCGACGATAGTCACGTTTTCCTCAATTCCTGCCAACTTCCGCAAGTGTAGCGGGATGAGGATACGTCCTGCCGAGTCATAAGTCAGTTCTGCTGAATTACCTAATATTTCACGCCTGAAAGAACGCAGGTTGGGGTCGGTGATGGAGATGCCATTCATAGACTCAGCGAAGATATCAAATGTCTCTTTCGCGTAGACCATCAAGTTTCCATCCAGGCCTTTGGTAACAACAACACCATCAGGACTCTCCTCCCTATATTTGGAGGGGACTGTCATTCTGCCCTTCTTATCGATGTTGTATGCTGACCTTCCGTAAAACATTTGTTCTATTCCCTTTTTTAAGCAGTGAAGCGCCTCTCTTGGCGCCTCTTTCTCAGTTGTTTTGACACTTACTGACACTTTATGACAATCTTTCCCACATTATAGGTCTTTTCACTTAAAAAGGCAAGGGTATTTTGGCACGAATATCGAAAATTCGTCTGACAATTAAGCTATTCCGGGAAGCTGGTAATCACGAGGAGACCGACCAGTTTGATCAGTTAATGCGGATAGATTTCGGAGGTTCGTTGACGGGGGGATTTGCATTATAATCACCGCTATGGAGATGCCAAGCCTTCTAAACGATCGTTACCAACTCCAGGATACGCTGGGCACTGGCGGTATGGCCGTGGTCTATAAAGCCAGGGATTTAATGTTGGAGCGTAACGTGGCAGTCAAGGTCCTGCGTGAGGATTTCTCCAAGGACCCTGCTTTTCGTGAGCGTTTTCGCCAGGAAGCCCGGGCTGCTGCCAACCTTTCTCATCCCAACATTGTCACAGTGCATGATTTTGGACTGGATCAAGGGCATCTTTTCATTGTTATGGAATTCATGCCTGGAACCGACCTAAAAACGCTGATCAAACAAAAAGAGCGTTTTTCTGTAAGCGAGGCTTTGGAGCTGATGATCCAGGCTTGTGGAGGTATCGGCTATGCTCATCGCGCTGGTTTGGTGCATTGCGACGTCAAACCCCACAATATACTGGTTACGCCTGAAGGACGTCTTAAAGTGACCGATTTTGGCATTGCGCGAGCGCTTTCCACTATCTCACCTGATGAACAAAGCGACGTGGTGTGGGGATCTCCGCACTATTTCTCCCCCGAACAGGCTGGCGGGCGTCCGCCTTCCCCAGCATCGGATGTCTATTCCCTGGGAGTGATTTTGTATGAGATGGTCACCGGTCGGCTGCCTTTTGTGGCATCTGATTCGGCGGAATTGGCGCGTATGCACCGTGAAGATAAGCCGGTAGCCCCACGTTACTACAACAAAAGCATTCCTTCTGCGCTGGAAGAGATCATCTTGAAAGTACTTTCCAAAGAGCCCAGCTCGCGTTATCGCACTGCTGATCAATTGGGAAGATTGCTGCTTGGGCTGTACGACACGAACCCCGATTCCAACCAAACCATGGCGTTTGTTCACGATACCTTCCAGGGCCCACGCATTCAGCAGCCCCCTCTGAACCCAGAAAAGCAGGAATTTACGCCACCTCAAACGCCAGCTAAGGTTCAGCCTGTGATCAGCCAGCCAAAAGTAGCTGAACCACAACCTGTGGCTCCCGTAATTGTTGAAACGACCACTGAAGTATCTGAAGATGAGTATTATGAGGAGTACTGGGAAGAAGAGGATCAAGATCCCATCGACTGGAAAACCTGGGTGCTTGGAATTCTTGCCAGCCTTTTGTTGATCGGCCTGATTCCCTTCTGGTTTTACATCTACATTGTTCTCAAGCCCTGAGAGGTAACTATGAAAGCCATCATTTCCCCGTCCATTCTATCAGCCGACCTGAAAAACCTGGGTTCCCAGGTGCGCGTTGCCCAGGAGGGTGGGGCGGATGAGATTCATGTCGATGTGATGGATGGTAATTTTGTTCCCAACATCACCTTCGGACCGGAGATCGTACGGGCGTGCAAAGATTCCTGTGATCTGCCCATCGACGTTCATTTGATGATCGTTGAACCCGAAAAGCACCTCAAAAACTTCATCGATGCTGGTGCCGGTACAGTCACGATCCATTACGAGACCTGTCCGCACATCCACCGCAGCCTGCAATCCATCCGCGAACTGGGTGCAAAAGCCGGACTGACCTTTAACCCAGGAACGCCTGTGGATGGGCTCAATTACCTTACCGATGTGGTGGACCAGGTGTTGATCATGTCGGTTAATCCGGGTTTTGGCGGACAAAAATTCATACCCTCCGTGCTGGATAAAATTTCATTGGTGAAGTGGATCCTGGAGGAAAGTGGTTCTGAAGCGATCATCCAGGTGGATGGTGGCATTTCTGTTGAAACGATCCTGGAGGTTTACCAGGCCGGCGCCAGGAATTTTGTGGCTGGCACGGCTGTCTTCAGGCATCCTGAAGGGATTTCCGCGGGCATTGCCGCCTTGAGAGCAGCCCTGGGTTAAAATCAAAAAAGCCGCATAGCGACTTTTTGATGTTTGTTTTAGGTGGTTAAACTAGCGATAAGCCTTGGTCAGGGTTTTGATGCAGCGTGCGCAAAGTACTTTGCGAACTTTTCTCCCGCCTTCCATTACGGAAACCTGCTGCAGGTTGGGGCGGAATTTACGTCGGGTTGCGACGAGTGAGTGACTGCGATTGTGACCGAAGGTGGTGGTTTTTCCACACTGATTGCACTTTGCCATCTCAATACCTTTCTTGCATTATAATATCGTCTGTCGCGTAACCATTTGCACGCGCAAGCGTTTATATTACCAGAGATTTCTGAAATAATCAAGGTGAATCTTGGAGAAAGAGCCTAAAAAATGACAACACAAGAAAATCCACTTGGGAGCATTTATATCCTCTCACAAGCCATTCGCACCGTTGCCCGCAACGCTGCTCTGCAATCTTATGGCGTCATTAGCCTGATGCCAGGAAATGTGGGCGAATCTGTTACCAGATTCTTCAACAGGGACGCGGATTTTGGGGTCCTTGTCAAGACTGAAGAAGACGGTGTCAGCCTGGAACTGAACCTGGTGATTGAATACGGACTTCGGATTAAGACAGTTACTGATTCAGTGGCTGAGAGTGTCAAATATGCTGTGGAGAAAACGATGGCAGTTCCGGTCAAGCGCGTGGATGTCCATGTGCGGGGGTTAAGAGTCAGTAATCCGGATTAATGCTGCCTAGGTGAATAATGAATCAAATTAAATATGTCCTTCCCAATGAAGAGGAGCGTCACTTGCTTCTCCAGTCACCACTGAATGGTGACGGTTTAATGTTATTGTTTGAAGCCGGTCTGATCTGGCTGACAACCAACCAGGCTTATGTTAACTCTTTGAATGTGTTCCCGGTTCCCGATGGCGATACCGGTACAAACATGGTTCTTACCATGCAGGCAGCTTTTACCGAAGCTGACCAATTACGCTCGAAGAATGTCGGCGAAACTGCCAAAGCATTTGCCCAGGGTGCCCTGATGGGCGCACGTGGAAATTCAGGCGTGATCCTCTCCCAAATTTGGCGTGGTTTCTCTCGAGCACTCGACCATTATGAGACCATGGGTCCCGATTTACTGATGCGCGCCATGCAGGAAGCCCGCAACACGGCTTACAAGGGTGTGGTCAAACCGGTTGAAGGCACGATTTTGACGGTGGTCAAAGATATGACCAGCGCAGCTGAAGAAGCACTCAAAACAGACGCCACGTTGAGCGAGATGTTGTTGGCCATTGTTGAGGCCGGTGATGAAAGCGTCAAAAACACACCGGAATTACTGCCGGTCTTGAAGCAGGCTGGTGTGGTTGATTCGGGTGGGACAGGGCTGTTTTACATTTTCGAAGGTATGGTCAGATTGCTGCAAGGGCAGTCTTTGGATGCCAGTGGCGCAATTTTGAAGCCTCTGGCCGAGCTTGACCTTGCCAACGCTATGGAAACCGTTGAAGAAGGGCAGGATTATGAGGTCGTGATCGACTTTGCCCCTCATGTAGGCTTTGCACTCGAGAAATATTACGAAGACTTGGCTCAGATCGGCACCAGCATCCAGGTTGGCGAAGGCGATGGCATCTACCGCATGCACATCCACACTGAGCTAACGAAACGCTTCGAGCCCATCAGTTACACCGAAACCCAGGGTGTGGTCAAAAAGATCATGATGGAAAATCTGCAGGACCAGGTCAGCGAACGCCAGGCAGAAGAGGCGGCATTGAACCTTACTCCCATCAATCCCGGTGAGATTGCCGTAGTGGCAGTGTCTCCTGGAAAGGGCTTGTCCTCGATCTTCGCCAGTTTGGGCGTCGCAGCCATTGTTGAAGGCGGGCAGACTATGAACCCCAGCGTCCAGGAACTGGTGGCTGCTTTTGAAAATCTGCCTACAGATAAAGTCATTATTTTGCCTAATAATAAGAACATCATTTTGGCTGCTCAAAATGCAGCCAAAGTCAGTGTGAAACATATTGCCATCATTCCAACTCGCAACGCTCCCCAGGGCTTCGCTGCCATGCTCCGGCTCAACCCGGAAGGCAGCCTTGAGGAAAACGAAGAGTCCATGAAGGAAGCCATCCAGGAAGTGCACACGGGCGACATCACGGTTTCGACCAGATCGGTAGAGATCGATGGCGTGGAGGTCGAAAAAGGCGAAGTCATTGCTCTGTATGACGGGCAATTGGTCTCTTCTGCCCCAACCATCGAGGAAGCCATCCAGGAATTGCTGCAGAATGCAAATATGGACGAGGTCGAACGGGTAACCTTCTTCTATGGCGAGGACCTCAACCAAACACAGGCAAACCTGCTGGCTGATGCCCTGCGCAAGGATTACCCGGACGTGGAACTCGAGATCCACAGCGGCGGTCAACCACACTACCAACTGATCATTGCATTTGAATAATTCAGCTGAAAGCTGATAGGTCATAGCTGATAGTTACTCCTTAATACCCCCTCTTTAGACTGCTTGCGTCCCGCTTGCGGGAGTGGGGAGTTGGGGGGTGAGAACAGAGCTTCATTTCGTAGATACCGTCTTGGATGTCAAGGGGTAAAGGAAAATTGCTTGCCATAATTTGGATCGAACGGCACTCCTGACTTCAAGACTCCATAGGCAATGTGTAACAATTTGTTCATTGCTGCGAT